>Ga0315901_10005175_pt1 | contig 15948 bp, 20 predicted proteins | sample LakEriMetagenome_10_FD_203761 | JGI IMG/M metagenome (GOLD analysis project Ga0315901, IMG submission 203761) | Freshwater fungal communities from buoy surface, Lake Erie, Ohio, United States - Buoy 2 MA116 | ecosystem: Environmental > Aquatic > Freshwater > Lake | place: USA: Lake Erie, Ohio...
ACCAAGGGTGCTCCGACCGCCAAAGCGTTCCGTGAGAGCGCCAAAACCGCCAAGAAAGGCAAGTAAATGGCCAAGCCACCCCGCATGATCGCTTCCAAGCCGGCCCCCAAGCCCGCGCAGTACCGCCCGGCGCCGCCCGTCACGCAGAACGCGCTAGACCGGCACGCCAAGCGGCAGGCCGAAGAGGCCCGCGGCGACGCCATGCTGATGCGCCGGCGCCCGGCGGCCAAGGATGTCATCAGCGTAGTCACGCGGATGCGTGAGACGCCCGTCAAGAAGGGCAAGTGACATGCCACTGGTAAAGTCCACCAGCAAGGCCGCGTTCCGCAAGAACATTAAGGCCGAGATTGCGGCAGGAAAGCCGCAAAAACAAGCAGTTGCAATCGCGTACAGCGTAAAGCGTGAAGCAGCCAAGAAGGGCAAAAAGAAGTAACATGGCGGACCCTACGGGCATCTATGCGGCCGGCAGCGTGGCCAACGTGGGGTCTAACCCTGCCAAGTCGTCGGGTGACGACGACAAGATGGCGACCATGCGTCACCGCTTGGAGATGGCGCAGTCGGCGTATTCGGACAGCCGCGAGGACGAACTGGACGACCTGCGCTTCATGGCCGGTTCGCCTGACAACCAGTGGCAGTGGCCGGCCGACGTGCTGGCGACCCGCGGGGCCGTGCAGGGCCAGACGATCAACGCGCGCCCGTGCCTGACCATCAACAAGCTGCCGCAGCACGTCCGCATGGTGACGAACGAGCAGCGCCAGAACCGGCCCAGCGGTAAGGTCATCCCGGCCGACGACAACGCCGACATTCAGGTCGCTGAAGTGCTGAACGGCGTCGTGCGGCACATTGAGTACATGTCGGACGCCGACGTGGCCTATGACACCGCCTGCGACAATCAGGTCACCTACGGCGAAGGCTACATCCGCCTGCTGACCGAGTACTGCAATGACGAGACGTTCGATCAGGACATCCGCATCGGCCGTGTGCGCAACTCGTTCAGCGTCTACATGGACCCGACGATCCAAGACCCGTGCGGCGCGGATGCTGAGTGGTGCTTCATCACCGAAGACATCCTGAAGACCGAATACGAGCGGATGTTCCCAGACGCTACGCCGATCTCGACGCTGTACAACCAAGGCGTCGGCGATCAGGGCCTGTCGTCGTGGCTTCAGGAAGACACCATCCGCATCGCGGAGTACTTCTACAAGACCTACGAGCCGGCTACGCTGCACCTCTACCCGGACAACCAGACTGCTTACGCCCGCACGCCGCAGGACAAGCAGCTTATGGCGCTGTTCGGCAAGCCGATCCGCAGCCGCTTGGTGCAGCGCTCCAAGGTCATGTGGATGAAGACCAACGGCTTCGACGTGCTCGACGAGCGCGAGTGGCCGGGTAAGTGGATTCCAGTCGTTCGCGTCATCGGCAACGAGTGGGAAGTTGACGGCCGGCTGCATGTCTCCGGCCTCGTGCGCAACGCCAAGGACGCGCAGCGCATGTACAACTATTGGACCAGCCAAGAAGCAGAAATGCTGGCGCTGGCTCCGAAGGCGCCCTTCATCGGCTATGGCGGCCAGTTTGAAGGCTATGAGATGCAGTGGAAGACCGCCAATACGACCAACTGGCCGTATCTGGAGGTCAATCCCGACGTGACGGACGGCGCTGGTAACGTCCTCCCCCTCCCCCAGCGCGCGCCTCCTCCGTTGCCCCAGACGGGCCTTATTCAGGCCAAAATGGGGGCTGCTGACGACATCAAGGGCACCACGGGCCAGTACGACGCGTCGCTGGGCATCGGCGGCAACGAGCGCTCGGCCAAGGCCATCGTGGCCCGCGAAAAGCAGGGTGACACTGGCACGTATCACTATGTCGACAACCTCGCCCGCGCTGTGCGCCACATCACGCGGCAGATCGTCGACCTGATCCCGAAGATTTACGACACGCAGCGCATCGCCCGCATCATCGGCGTCGATGGCGACGTGAACATGGTCAAGATCAACCCGATGCAGCCGGAACCCGTCAAGGAAATCCGGGGCATGGACGGGTCGCTGATCGAAAAAATCTACAACCCCGGCGTGGGCACCTACGACGTGATGGTCACGACCGGCCCCGGCTACATGACCAAGCGTCAGGAAGCGCTGGACGCCATGAGCCAGATTTTGCAGGCCAACCCGCAGCTTTGGACGGTGGCCGGCGACCTGTTCATCAAGAACATGGACTGGCCGGGCGCGCAGGAGATGGCGGCGCGGTTCAAGAAGATTCTGGACCCGAAGGTGCTGTCGGAAGGCGACCAGTCGCCCGAAATGATGGCCGCGCAGCAGCAGATCGAAGCCATGACGCAGGAACTGAACCGCGTCACCGACATCTTGCAGAACATTCAGGACAGCACCGAACAGCAGAAGGTCGAGATCGACCGCTACAAGTCGCAGATCGACGCCTACAACGCCGAAACCAAGCGCATCGCCGCCGTGCAGAACAGCATGACACCCGAACAAATTCAGGATATAGTCATGGGCACGATTGCGGCCGCGCTGGACACTGGCGACCTGATCGGCGAAGCGCCCGAACTGCGCGAAATGCCGGAAAACGAGGGTTTTGAAGGCCCTGAAATGCCGGAAATGGAAGCCCCAGAAATGGAAGCGCCCGAAATGCCTATGATGCCCGAAATGCCCGAAGGAACGGCTGAAAATGAGCAAATGTAACGATTTCGTCGGGATGCTGTTTCTGGCGCGGGATGTCACGCATTCCGCGCATCTCAACACGCGCAGCTACGCCAAGCACGTCGCTCTGAACGAGTTCTACGACGGCATCATCGACTTGGCGGACAAGTTCGCGGAAGCCTATCAGGGCAAGTACGGGCTGATCGGGCCGATTTCGCTGATGTCAGCCAAGAAGACCAACAACGTGGTCGAGTTTCTGGAAGGTCAGGTAGAAGACCTTGAGGAAATGCGGTATAAGGTGGTCGAAAAGGACTGCACACCGCTTCAGAACATCATCGACGAGATTTTCGGGCTGTATTACACCACCCTCTACAAACTCAAATTTTTGGCATGAGGTAAGTCATGGAACTGCTGAACCCCCTAGATAAGACTGACTACCCGGCCTACTCGGTGGCTTATACCGGCACGGCTGGCAACACTACGGCTTGGCTGCCCGGCCCGCAGGGCGTGGTCGTCTGGTCGGATCAGGCTTGCTACGTCGAAGTCGGCGTCGGCGCGGTGGCTACCACCGCCAGCACCCCGATCCCGCCGTTCACGCCGATCCCGTTCGCCGTACCGCTGGATGGAACTGGCGCGCCGTGGCGCGTCAGCGCGATCCGCGTGTCGAACGACGGCACTGTCTACTGCAAGCCGATCAACAAGGCGTAACGCATGGGTTTTGCAGGCGCCCTTCGCAACGGTATCGCCCTCGGTCTGGGAAGCATCATCAGCTTCTTGTCCGGCTACGCGGACGCGACTGTACAGGGCAATCTGCTGACCGAGATCGGTGACAACCTCGTCCAAGAGGACGGGGGCCTGCTGCTTTTGGAGTAACTAGATGTCGGTCAATCCCTCTCCTATCGGCGGCTTCGCGGCGCAGTTCTTTGACAACAACGGCCAGCCACTGTCCGGGGGCAAGATTTACACCTATGCCGCCGGCACGACCACGCCGCAGGCGACCTATACCAGCGCGCTGGGTGTCACGCCGCACGCTAACCCCATCGTGCTGGATAGCGCGGGGCGCGTGCCGGGCGGGGAAATCTGGCTGACCGACAGCCTGATCTACAAGTTCGTCATCGAAACGTCGCTGGCGGTGCTGATTGGCACCTACGACAACATCACCGGCGTCAACTCGAACTTCGTCAACTACACGGTGCAGGAAGAGGTCATCACGGCCACTGCCGGCCAGACCGTGTTCAACCTGTCGACGATCAACTACACGCCCGGCACCAACTCGCTGTCGGTCTACATCGACGGTGTGAACCAGTACGTCGGCGACAGCTATCTGGAAACTGACAGCGACACCGTGACGTTCACGTCTGGTCTGCACGTTGGTGCCGAGGTCAAGTTCACTACGGCCGTGCAGGTGACGACCGGCGCTGTCGACGCCAGCACAGTAGGGTATACTTACCCAGCTACAGGCGCTGCGGGCCAGACGGTTCAAGCGCGTCTTGAACAGTACGTTTCAGTCAAAGATTTCGGCGCGGTTGGCGACGGCGTAGCGGACGACACGGCGGCAATTCAGGCCGCTGTGAACACCGGAATGCCGCTAAACTGGGGTAATGGCACGTATCGCATTACTTCGGCAGTTACGGCCACTGCCACTGACGATGTAAACTGGATCGGTAACAGCGCCGCTGTAATATATGATGGCGCGCACGTTGCCGCCGCTGTGGTCATCACGACAAGCGCCAAAATCAACATTACTCTGTCCGGGCTTAACTTTGACGGCGGCAAGCTGTGCAACGTCGCGCTGAAGGTTGCCAGCAGCGGGGTAATGACTTCAGCTTGCACGCTCACTCTTAACAATGTGACCGCACAGCGGGTCGCAAAAGCGGCCATTTTTGGTGCCGCAATGGCCGTTTATGTGCTAGGTTCGTTTGACGTTGCAGAGTTCAACAACTGCTATATTTACGATTGTGAGATGCCTGCCGGAACTGGCACACCTAGCGTTTCTGGGGTTGCCGGTATTAACGTTTCGCTTGACGGATCGACCAAGTGGACTCGCCGCGTTGCTCTGAACGGCACGAAGATCGAAAAGGTCTACAGCAGCGATTTGGCATATACGTCCGACCAAGACGGTATCGGCTATTTTGTTCCTGATGACGCCAGCGACGCCGGTAAGGCAGACAGCCTGCTGGTTGTCGATAGCAACTGCTCTTTCGTGAACTGCTATGGTCGGTCAATTAAGACCCAGTGCCGCGACACCGTTGTTCGGGACAGCAAGTTTCTTCGCACCGAGGGCCTCACTGGCGGCGCAGGCAATACAGAGGTGGACAGCCAGACTGGCTCCTTGTCGCTGGCATCCTGCACGTTTGATTACCGCAACGGCTTTCAGCCTAGCTTTTGCGCCCGCGTGATTGGTGGTGCGTCTTACGGTGAAAGCGGTATGAATGTGCGTGACTGCACGGTTTACGTTGACAGCACGACTACGCTTGACGGTTTTGCCCAGACCTTCCCGAATACCGGATACTTGTCATCCGTAGTGATCGACGGCGTGCGGGTTTACGGCAAGATCAAAGAGTTTTTGAGCTTTATCTGCAATGGCTCTAAGAACTATGCGCGGGTGTCGAATTGCTGGTTGAACACGATTGTGAACAGCGTGACCAGCCAGAAGGCGCTCGTGTATGTTCGCTGGGGTGGCGTTGGTTCGCCCAACGCGTTGGTTGAAATTATCGGCAACCGTTACGATGGCGCAGACACGCCCGGCGTGGCGCGTACGCAGATACCGGGGTCCGAAATGACCGCCACCGTATCGGCGCGCAATAACCCCGGCTTTTCCAATGTCGCCGGCGACCCGATCAACCCTGCGGGCTTTTATACCAATCAAGGCACGGTTCTTGGCCGCGTCGTTGTTGACGGCAATCAGGCTCTGAAAGGTTATAGCGAAACCATTACCAAAATCATCGCAGACGGCGCTACAGCTACTGTCCCTGTCCGCAAGGTCTGGGGCGGCGCATTTATTCTGGCTGTAGCTGGGGCTGTCGGCAACGGCGATCAGTATGCCCTGTTTTCGTCCACTGACGCAGTGAACACGCAGATCGCTAAGAGTGCTGCATTTACGCTAGGTACGACTAGCAACCCCGGCTCCGGCGATTTTCGTATTTGGTCTAGCGCGGCCAATGAAATTTCCATCCAAAACAACAGCGGCAGTGAGCAGCCCGTTACGCTGTTCATTCTGACGGTAGGCTAAGGAAAGCTAGACATGGCCGACAAGAAAATCTCTCAACTTACCGCTGCAACAACCCCGCTTGCGGGGACTGAAGTCCTTCCCATCGTGCAGGGCGGCACAACCGTAAAGGCTACCGTCAACAACGTGCTGGCCCCCATTCAGGTGACGGCCACACGCGCTGGCATCAACACCACCCCGACCTTTTCGTTCCATATTCTTGGGTCGGGCGAATTTGGCGGCCTGCTTGCCCAAAGCAACGTTGCTGGCGCAACGTCGTTCACGCTTCAGCAGGGTGTCACTGGGGTCAGCAATAGCGGTGTTTCGCTTCGGAATGCGGACTCTGCGTATGATTGGCTGCGGTTTACTGCCGTAGGCGGCGACGTTACGGTCAACACCGGCAACCTCGTCGTCGGCACCGCTGGCAAAGGCGTCACTACAGGTGGCGCAACTGCGCTGGGATTGGGCGTAAACGGTTCGGTTACCGCTGTTACGATTAACGCAAGCAGCAATGTCGGCGTTGGGACAGCATCTCCAGCCAGCAAATTTAACGTAGTGGGCGACCAAATAATTGTCGGTTCCGCCGATGGCACCGACGTTTTGGGGGTACAAATTAAAGGCACTTCCTTAGGTGCTATTCCTGCCGGGCAAGTTCAGGGGTATATTGCAACCGGCAATAGTTCTATCGGTATCGCAGGTGACCTTCTTATTGCGTGCCGAACCGACGTTGCGGCGGGGGTACGGATCATAACTGGCACCACGCCAACTGAGCGCGTGATTGTTAATGGAAGCGGAAATGTAGGTGTCGGAACAAGTTCGCCCGATGCTGCCGCTATTCTTGATGTTCAGTCAACGACAAAGGGCGTCCGTTTTCCGAACATGACGACTGCCCAAAAGACAGCAATCACACCTGCTGCCGGTACTGTTGTTTTTGATACGACGCTTGCAAAACTCTGCGTTTATTCTGGCGCCGCATGGCAAACCATCACATCTGTATAAGGTTTTAAACCATGGCGTTAACCAAAGCAACTTACTCGGTGATTGAAGGTGCTCCAGTCAATGTGCTGGACTACGGCGCTGTAGGCGACGGTGTGGCGGACGATACGGCTGCTATTCAGGCGGCGCTTGCTGCCGGGGCAGGTGGGGTCGTAGTATTCCCTCAACCTGCTAGTTTTTATCGTCTAGGCAGTTCTCTCGGTGACATTCCGGCCAACACGACCTTGCAAGGGCCGGGACGATACTCGCCGTGCCTGAAAAGGGGTTTTAACGGCGGCTACATGGCTAATTTTCTTGACGGTGTTGGCTGTCAGGACATGACATGGGACGGCAACGGCGGCACGAATACCGGCGGTATTATTGACGTTCCGCTATCGAATGGCAATCAGTCCGTTTCCAACTGCCGCTTCATAAACGCAGCCGGCGGAACGCCCATTCATTTCACGGCGGCGGGCGCGAATGGGAGCGGATCGCGGTCGTTTTGGCTTAACGTGGACGCATGGCGCGTCGATGGTGCGACTGGCACCAACAACTACGCAGTTGTGCACGACAATCCGGGGCTTATTGGCGGAAGCCCGATTAATTTTGTAGGCTTCAATTCCGCAGGATATTGCAGCTTTGACTTCGGCGCTTGCAACGACTTTTATGTCACAAGTTCCACGGTATTTGACTGCAAATTTACCGACAACACGCGCGGCGTTCATGTTGCGGCGGGGCGGTGGGCTGGCCCGGCCGGTTACGTTCTAAAGGGTTCTGGCGATTTTACTGGCGCCGCTGTTGGTTCGCTGGTCACGTTTGCGCCTAACTGCGCGTATCATTTTACCGGCGAAATGAACGCCGGATATGAAGATAACAGTGGCGCCGCTGGCGCGGTCGGTATTTACAACTACATAGTCCATGACTTTACGCCAACGTTCCGTGCTGGCGGCGTTGCCATAACCATAGGCAATGGCTCTTTGTACGGCCGATGGACGCGTAATGGGCGCGTCATTACTTTTACCGCCATTTTGACCGTAGGCTCAACCACTACAGGACTTGCGTCAGGTGACATATCTGTTGACGCACCCGTCCCCGTGACTTCGGTTGCCAATCAGCGTGAGATTATCTGCTTGCTGGTTGACGGTAGCGGCGCGAACTATCGAAAGGGCGGCGGCGTCATTAACGGATCAGACATATTTTTGGACCGCGACACGACAGGTCTGGTGTCAAATACCAACCCTATTACACTGACCGCAGCGGGAGCGCTTATTTCTGTAAGCGGAAGTTACATACTGTAGCCGCTAACCGAGATTGCCAGCGTACAAAATTTATTGTACGCTGGCCGACAACCGTACTGGTGCGGAACATCAGGTGACTTGAAAGGGTCAAAACCACATGGACGACACCGTCCCTATTGAAGCGGAAGTGCCCGCGCCGGAACTGGAAACCACGGCGGCTCCAGAACCCGTTGAAACCGCAACGCCGGAAGAACAGCCTGTCGATCAGGACGCGCCCAAATCCTTCACTCAGGAAGAACTGGACGCCATCGTCGGCAAGCGGCTTGCGAGAGAACAGCGCAAGTGGGAACGAGAGCAGGCTCAACGGCTTGCGGAGATGGAAGCAAGGCTCAAGGCAACGCCGGCGGCCGATCTATCCCCGGAGCAGTTTGATACTTACGACCAGTACGCAGAGGCTTTGGCCGAACGTAAGGCGGAAGAATTGCTGACCCAGCGGGAAGCCGCGCGGCAACAGCAGGCCATGCTCGAACAGTACCACGACCGTGAAGAGACGGCGCGGGACAAGTACGATGACTTCGATCAAGTCGCGTACAACCCCAACCTTCCCGTCACGGAATACATGGCGCAGAGCATCCAAGCCTCGGATGTTGGCCCCGATGTCCTCTATTGGCTCGGTTCCAACCCCAAGGAAGCGGACCGCATCGCCAGATTGCACCCGATCTTGCAGGCAAAGGAAATCGGAAAGATTGAGGCTTCACTGTCCTCGAATCCGCCGGTTAGAAAGACTTCAACCGCCCCGGCACCGATTGCACCTGTTACGCCGCGCGCTTCTGGCGCACCCGTGTTTGACACCACTGACCCCCGCTCAGTCAAAAGCATGAGCACGTCGGAATGGATTGAAGCGGAACGGCTACGGCAGATCAAGAAGGCTGAGGCACTACGCAACCGCTAATTTGGGACCACTACCATGTCCAACTCACTTCTTACTATCGACATGATCACGCGGAAAGCTCTGGAAATTCTGGAGAACAACCTCGTGCTTACCCGCAACGTCAACCGTCAGTACGACGACAGCTTCGCCACTGAAGGCGCCAAGATCGGCTCGACCCTGCGCATCCGTCTGCCGGACCGCGCTCTCGTGACCGACGGTGCTGCCCTTCAGGTGCAGGATGACAACGAACAGTTCACCACGCTGACCGTTGCCAACCAGAAGCACATCGGTGTGAACTTCACCACCGCCGAACTGACCATGCAGCTTGACGACTTCGCCGAGCGCGTGCTCAAGCCGCGTATCTCGCAGCTTGCCTCGTCGATTGACGCGGACGTTGCCAACGCTTTTGCCACCATCGGCAACTCGGTTGGCACCCCCGGCACCACCCCGGCCACTTCGCTGGTTCTGCTTCAGGCCCAGCAGAAGCTGAACGAGAACGCTGCCGTGATGTCGCCGCGCTATGCCACCGTCAACCCGGCCGCCAACGCCGGTCTGGTCGAAGGCATGAAGGGGCTGTTCAACCCGACTGACACCATCAGCAAGCAGTTCAAGAACGGCCTGATGGGCACCGGCGTGCTTGGTTACGAAGAAATCAACATGTCGCAGTCGATCAAGCAGTTCACCTGCGGTACTCGCGATGCCACCGGCGGTTCGACCTCGGCGGCCGTCACCACTGAAGGTGCGACCACCATCGCCATCACCGGCGCTGGTAACAACGACACCATCAAGGCTGGCGACGTGTTCACCGTGGCTGACTGCTATGCCGTCAACCCGCAGACCCGTGAAAGCACTGGTTCGCTGTTCCAGTTCGTCGCTCTGGCGGACGTGACGCTGGGTTCGTCGGGCGAAGGCAACGTCACCGTTGCTCCGATGTACTCGGCTGGTCACGCTCTCGCCACCGTCAACGCTCTGCCGGGCAACAGCAAGGCAGTCGTGTTCGTCGGTGCTTCGGGCGGCCAGTACGCGCAGAACCTCGTGTACCACAAGGACGCGATCACCTTCGCCACCGCCGACCTTCTGCTGCCGCAGGGCGTCGACATGGCCTCGCGTCAGGTGCACAACGGCATCTCGCTCCGCGTTGTTCGTCAGTACGACATCAACAACGACCGTATGCCCTGCCGTATCGACGTTCTGTACGGTTACAGCACCATTCGTCCGCAGATGGCTTGCCGTCTCTGGGGCTAAACAAACACACGGCCCCCGGTTCGCCGGGGGCCACTTTCTGATTAAGGAGAATTGCAATGGCTCTTCCCAATGGTGCTGGTGGCTACCAGCTTGGCGATGGCAACCTGACCGAAGCCGTTCTGGGCGTCCAGAAGGTTCCGGCTACCCTGACCGGCGACACCACCCTGTCCGGCGCCGACATGGCGCTGGGTCTGGTCGTGTGCCAGAAGGCAAGCGACGCTACCCTGACCGTCACCACCGCCACCGGCGCGCAGCTTGACGCTGCGATCCCGTCGGCCAAGGTTGGTTCGTCGTTCAACCTGACCATCACGAACAACAACAACAGCGGCTCGTCCTCGACCGTTCCCGTGACCGCCGGCACCGGCATCACGGTTTACGGCTCGGTGACCGTCCCCCGGTTTGGCGCTTATACCTATAAGTTCGTCAAGACCGGCGATGCCACTTGGTCGGCGTTCCTGATGTAATGGCGAAGGGGGCTTCGGCCCCCTTCAACTGAAAGGTTACCGCAATGCCTAACACCAAGCCTATCGGTGTCGCTTACGAGGACCAGTACCTCGACGGCGCCACCATCGCTAACCCGGTCTACACCGCCAAGGGCGCGGCGCTGACCACGCAGCTTACGTCGATCACGTCCACGGCCCCCGGTACGCCGGACTACGCCATTCAGGATTTGATCAACACCAGCGCATATGGTTTCGTCACCAAGGACGAAGGCAACACGGTTCTGTCGGTTATCGCTAACCTCCAGACCCGCGTCGCCCAGCTTGAGAGCCGCCTTCAGGCTCTGGGGCTGATCGCCTAAGAGTGGGCGGCTTTCGGGCCGCCCACAACTACGAGGTACGTATGTCTGTTATCTACATGGTCCATCCGCAGCACGGAGCCAAAGTCGCTATCTCGCAAGAGGAAGCGAATTATGATGAAATGTTCGGCTGGGAACGCTATGATCCTGCCACGCCCGAACCGGCGGCGGACGATGGCGAGAGCGAAGAGGACTTCGTTCCGGTCAACGAAATGGCGGCACCCAAGCGCCGAGGACGCCCGCGCTCCAAGCAGGAAGACTGATCCATGACGACGGCCGGGGACATCATTAACGGTTCGCTGCGGCTTTTGGGCGTTCTGGCAGAAGGCGAAGTACCCTCGGCGGAAACGTCGCAGGACGCCCTGAATGCCATGCGCCAGATGATTGATAGCTGGAATACAGAACGGCTGTCAGTCTTTGCCACGCAGGATCAGGTGTTCATTTGGCCGGCCGGCCAGTTGTCGCGTACGCTGGGGCCGTCCGGCGACTTCGTCGGCAACCGCCCGGTACTGCTGGACGACAGCACCTATTTCAAAGACCCCGGCACCGGCGTCAGCTACGGCATCAAGTTCATCAACCAGCAGCAGTACAACGGTATCGCGGTCAAGACCGTGACTTCGACGTACCCGCAGGTCATCTTCGTCAACAACACGTTCCCCGACGTGGAGATGTTCATCTACCCGCGTCCGACGCGCGATTTGGAGTGGCACTTCGTTTCGGTCGAAGAACTGACCGCGCCGGTCACGCTGGCCACGCAGCTTCATTTCCCGCCCGGCTATCTGCGGGCGTTCCGCTACAATCTGGCCTGCGAGATGGCACCGGAGTTCGGTATGGAGCCGAGCGGTCAGGTGCAGCGCATCGCCATGACCAGCAAGCGCAACCTCAAGCGGATCAATAACCCCGACGACATCATGGCGATGCCGTACAGCCTTGTGGCGACGAGACAACGTTACAATATCTTTGCTTCAAACTATTGACTGTATTTGCTATGTTTTCCGGCAATAAAACCTTTAGTGCCTTTGACAGCCCGCAAAAGCCCTTGCGCTTTGTACGCGTCAATTGCGTGCTGAATGTTTTCGCGGTGCGTAAGCAATTCAAGATTGTCCAGACGATTGTCCGCGCGATCCAAATTCTTATGGTTAACTTCCATACCTTCTGGAATGGGGCCGTTAAACGCCTCCCACATCGCGCGATGGACGGCTACCTTAGCGTACTTTCCATCTTTGCAAGGGCTGAACCGGACATAGTTGTCCCGCGCTATGTGCGTTTTAACAGGCCGCGCGGTGCTATCGCCAGCCCACGTTTTGCCGTGTTTAATATTAAACGCAGTCGTAATGCTGGTGTTCAACAATTTAGCAACGTCGCCCAGCGTGCTGCCCGCCGCAAACATATCCTTGGCGACATCAATTTGCTCGGCGCTAAGCAGCTTGCCTCGCGCTACGCGTCTAACGCGCGCAAGATTGCTGATTTCGTAAAGGCCTTCATAGCCGCGGACAGGTTTCCAAATCTCCATGCCGTAGACATTAAACCCGTATACGTTGGAGATCAAGCATGAAAACCCCCATTCTGGGCAGCGCTTATGTTACTCGGTCGGTTAATGCCGCCGACAACCGCATGGTCAACCTGTTCCCCGAAGTCGTGCCGGAAGGCGGCAAGGAGCCTGCGTTCCTTCAGCGCGCGCCCGGCCTGACACGGCTGGCCACTGTCGGTATCGGTCCGATCCGCGGCGAATGGACGTTCGGCAATTACGGCTATGTCGTGTCTGGGCCGACGCTGTTCCAGATCGACACGAACTGGAACGCGGTCGCCAAGGGCACCGTGGCGGGCACCGGGCCGGTCAGCATGGCCGACAACGGAACGCAGTTGTTCATCGCGGCCAATCCGCAGGGTTACATCTACAACGCCCAGACTGACGTGTTCCAGCAGATCAGTGACCCGGACTTCCCCGGCGCCGCGACGGTCGGCTACATCGACGGCTACTTTGTGTTCAACGAACCGAACAGCCAGAAGATTTGGGTGACGCAACTGCTGGACGGCACCAGCGTCGATCCGCTCGACTTTGCCAGCGCCGAAGGCAACCCGGACAACGTCACGGCTATCTTCGTGGACCACCGCGAAGTCTGGGTGTTCGGCACTAACTCGACCGAAGTCTGGTACGACGCCGGCCTGCTCGATTTTCCGCTGACCCGCATTCAGGGTGCCTATAATGAACTGGGCTGCGCTGCGCCGTACTCCATCGCCAAGATGGACAACCAGATTTACTGGCTCGGCAAGGACGCCCGTGGTCAGGGCATGGTCTACCGGGCGGCTGGCTACATCGGCCAGCGCATCTCGACGCACGCGATTGAGTGGCAGTTGCAGGAGTATACCGACCTGTCGGACGCGGTCGGCTACACCTACCAGCAGGATGGCCACAGCTTTTACGTGCTGAACTTCCCGTCGGCCAACACGACATGGGTGTTCGACGTGGCGACCGGCGCATGGCATGAGCGCGCGTCATTCGCCAACGGCCAGTTCAACCGGCACCGCGGTAACTGCCAGATGTTCTTCAACGGCCAGAACGTCATCGGCGACTACCAGAACGGCAAGATTTACAAGTTCGACCTCGAAACGTACTCGGACGATGGCCAGCCGCAGAAGTGGCTGCGCTCGTGGCGCGCGCTGCCGACCGGCGCGAACAACCTCGCCCGTACGGTCCAGCATTCGATGCAGCTAGACTGCGAGACAGGCGTCGGGCTGAACGTCGGCCAAGGCAGTAATCCACAGGTTATGTTGCGCTGGTCGGATGACGGCGGCCATACATGGTCGAACGAACACTGGAAGTCGATGGGCCGGATCGGTCGGTTCGGCTACCGCACCATCTGGCGCCGTCTGGGCGCGACGATGAAAATCCGCGACCGCGTCTACGAGGTGTCCGGCACTGACCCGGTCCGCATCTACATCATGGGCGCCGAACTGCTGCTCAGCGGGACGAGGGCCTGATGGCCTCGGCGCCGATCAACCCTACGGCTCTTACGCCGCCGCGCGTGGCGCTGATCGACTCGCGATCCGGCGCGATCAGCCGTGAGTGGTATCGGTTCTTTCTGTCGCTGCTGACGGCGACGCAGACCAACCAAGACCAGACCGAACTGGCGCCTGACGCCAACGCGCTGCTGGCGTCCTATGACGCCATGCTGGCCGAACTGACGCAGATCACTGAAAGCGCGCCGGACTGCTGCTCGGCGACCGCTGACGTGGACGCCAAGGTCAACGCGCTGGCGCAGGCCGCTGGTGTGACGCCGCCGGCTGCTGGCGAGAGCGACATCGCGGTAATCCAGTCGCAGCTTCAGGCGCTGGCGCTTACGCCGCCGCCGAAGGAGTTTATCTCGCCGCGCTATGGGTCATTCTACGACACGACAGACCAAACGGCCGCCCTTATCAACACGGCCTACGGAATGACGTTCAACACGACCGAACTATCCTACGGCGTGACTATCGGATCGCCGACATCGCGGGTCTATGTTGACCGCGCAAATGTCTACAACATTCAGTTCTCCGCGCAGTTTATCAATACAGGCGGCGGCGCCAACCGCGTCTGGATTTGGCTACGCAAGAACGGCACGGATGTTACCCAGAGCGCCACTGTCATCCGCATACAGGGCAACAACACAGAGAATGTCGCAGCATGGAATTTTCTGCTACAGCTAAACGCAGGTGATTATTTTGAGTTGATGTGGGAAGTGGATAGTACCGACGTTTCTCTGCACGCAGACCCAGCGACGGCTATTCATCCGGCTGTCCCGTCGATCATTTTAACCGTGACTGACAACGTGAGTTCCTTGGAGGTATAAATGGCCGTAACCATCAGCAACATCATCCCGGCCAAGACCGCGGAGAACAGCCAGACGACGCAGTACACGTCAAGCGGTGTCCAGACCATCATCGACAAGTTCACGGCGACCAACTACAGCGCCGCGGCGGCGACGATCAGCGTGAACCTCGTCACGGCTGCGGGCAGTGCCGGCAACGACAACCTGATCGTCAAGACCAAGACGCTCCAGCCGTCCGAGACGTATACGTTCCCGGAACTGGTCGGTCATGTGATCCCGAACAACGGGTTCATCTCGACCATCGCAGGCACGGCGTCGGCGATCAACATCCGCGCGTCGGGCCGACTGGTCAGCTAATGCACTTGCAGCGCACCCACGATGCGGCGCTGGTCAATTGGGTGGTAAACCACGCCGATGTCCGCCCACACGTTGGCGCGCCTGAAGCCGGCGAACTTGACCTGTCACCGCTGGTCGAGCGGCCGGAGCACTGGTTTCTGATGGGCGAACACGGCGGTTTTGCGCTGCTGTGGACCGCGCCACGGACGTACGAAGTGCACACGTTTATTCTTCGGTCTGGCCGCGGCGAATGGGGTAACGCCGCCCGGTCGGAAGGTATTGACTTCGCCCGGCGCCACGGCGCCAAAGTACTGTGGACCCGCGTTCCGCCGCAGGCCCGCCACGTCGAGCGCTTCGCCCGGCAAGGGGGTATGCAGCCGACCGGAGAAGTGATAGAAACCTTCGGTGCACCGCACCGTATCTTTATGATGGAGTTGGACTGATGCCAGTCGCCGGCGCAATTATCGGGGGTGTCGCATCCGTTGGTGGGGGTCTGATCGCGTCGAGCGGCGCTAAGAAGGCCGCCAGCGCGCAGGAACAGTCGGCCCGTGAGGCCCTCGCCGCACAGGAGCGAATGTTCCAGCGGCAGATCGAACTTCAGGAGCCGTTCCGGCAGGCTGGCCTGACCGCCCAGCAGCAGATCATGCAGTTGCTCGGCATCGGTGGCGACCAGACGGCGGCCGGCTACGGCAGCCTCGCCAAGCCGTTCGGCACTGAGCAGTTTCAGCAAGACCCCGGCTACGCATTCCGGCAGGC
>Ga0315901_10005178_pt1 | contig 15943 bp, 16 predicted proteins | sample LakEriMetagenome_10_FD_203761 | JGI IMG/M metagenome (GOLD analysis project Ga0315901, IMG submission 203761) | Freshwater fungal communities from buoy surface, Lake Erie, Ohio, United States - Buoy 2 MA116 | ecosystem: Environmental > Aquatic > Freshwater > Lake | place: USA: Lake Erie, Ohio...
AGTGAAGACGCATCCCTGGATGATTTTACAAAAGAGCAAGCCAGAAGATTTGAAGGAGGTTTTGCGTGCATTGCCAAAGCAATTGGTTACAAACCGATGCGCCACCTGCTCAACACTGCAGGCATCATCCGATTCCCGGAATATCATTTTGATATGGTCAGACTTGGTATTGGGCTATATGGGGTTGGTCCGAAAGATGGTGATTTAGAGCAGGTGGTCACCTTAAAGACTGTCATCTCGCAAATCAAAACGATAGATGAAGGAGAAACGGTAGGCTATGGTCGCCGGGGAAAAGTTAATGCAGGTACCCGAATCGCTACCATCGCAATTGGTTATGCCGATGGTTACAGCCGCGCTTTTGGTGAGGGTAAAGGCAAGGTGCTCATCAATGGAAAGTTCGCTCCAACAGTAGGAAGCATCTGTATGGATATGGCGATGGTGGATGTAACAGACATTGAGGCCAATGAAGGGGACGAAGTGATCATTTACGGTAAGGAATTACCACCCGCTGAGGTTGCTGAATGGATTGGCACCATCCCTTACGAGCTCTTAACAGCAACTGGCGATCGTGTCCGAAGGATTTTTCATTCAGCAGGATAGATTTTTGATAATTTTAGTGAATGAAAATTTTTATAAATCTTCCCGTAAAAGATCTTACCAAAACAAACGCTTTTTATCAGGCGCTTGGATTTGAGTTCAATCCAAATTTTTCAGGCGAAGCAGCTACCTGTATGCAAATCAATAATCAGGCCTGGGTTATGCTCCTCACGGAAGCATATTTTAAAACATTCATTAAAAAAGAAATTTGTGATGCCACCCGCTCTACAGAAGTACTTGTAGCCATTGATCAAAATAGTAAAGCAGAGGTAGATGAATTTTTAAATAAGGTTTTATCGATTGGTGGCACCGAGGCGCGTGATACGCAAGATCTAGGCTTTATGTATTCAAGAGCCTTTAACGATCCCGATGGACATATCTGGGAAGTATTTTGGATGGACCCTTCCCAAATTCCGGACAACAAATAAATTTATTTTTCGTTCTTAAGGCCTATGCAAAAGATTCTTGCCCTCTTGTTCATTGCCGGATTACTCAGTTGCGAGGATAAAGATCCTGGCCTTGGCAATTTTGATTATATCGTTTTTGGACATTATTACGGCTTCTGTGGCGGTGAGGCCTGTGTGGAGATCTTTAAAGTGACCGGCTCAGACGTATATGAAGATACCAAGGATGTATACCCTGGACGGGATGGAATTTATTCTGGAGATTATCAAAAACTGGATCGTTCCTTTTATACCCTGGTCAAAGGACTGGAGAATTACATACCATCTGAATTACTTGGCAACAAAGAAAAAATAATTGGTCAGCCAGATGCAGGTGACTGGGGTGGACTTTACTTCGAATTTTCAACGAATGGTAAGCGTGATTATTGGTATATCGATAAAAACAGAAGTAACCTACCGGAATATCTGATTCCGTTTGCTGACCAGATTGAGTCACGCATTGAAGCCCTGCAGCCGAAATAAGAAATCAGCTTGCCGCACCAACACGGCCGTGCTTAACCGATATTTGCAGCATGGCTCGTAAGAAACAAAAACCCTCAAGCACTTTTGAACTGCTGAAATCGCTTTGCGAAGTACATGCGCCCTCCGGAGAAGAATTCAGAATGAAAGAATTTCTGCTGCGTTACATCAAAGCAGAGAAGCACAACTGGAAATACAAACCACAGATCATTCACGGCGAAGAATTTCAGGATTGCTTAATACTCAAGTTTGGTAAACCACGCACTGCCGTTTTTGCACATATGGATACCGTTGGGTTTACGGTGCGGTATTTCAATCAACTGGTTTCCATCGGCAGTCCAGATGCGGAAGCCGGTACACGACTGGTGGGTATAGACAGTAAGGGGGCAATCGATTGCACGCTCGTTTACGACCACGATCAGCATGCCTTCTTTCAATTCGGAAGATCGGTGGACCGGGGCACATCGCTTACCTACCACGTCGACTTTCGTGAAACTGCAGAATACATTCAGTCGCCTTACCTCGACAACAGGTTGGGTATTTTAAATGCACTCAATCTGTGTAAAACGTTAAAAGACGGAGTAATTGTTTTCAGTTGCTGGGAAGAACACATTGGAGGATCTGTACCGTATCTCGCGGAATATATTTTTAAAAAATGGGGCGTTCGTCAGGCACTGATCTCTGACATTACCTGGATCACCGATGGCGTTTTACCTGGAAAGGGCGTAGCCATTTCCATGCGCGACCGAAATATTCCAAGACGATCCTTCATCGAAAAAATCATTTCCATTGCAGACGAATCTGATATTCCGTACCAGCTCGAAGTAGAAGGAAGTGGTTCCAGCGATGGTGGGGAACTTCAGCGTTCACATCTTCCATTTGATTGGTGTTTCATTGGTGCCCCGGAGGAAGTTCCACATACACCACATGAAAAGGTGCATAAAGATGACATCACTGCCATGTTCCGGCTGTATGAAGTGCTGATGAAAAAGCTATGAAAGTGAAGAGAGCCGAATCAATGTTCTCCTGAAAAATACTCCTTCATTCGATCGAAAAATCCTTTCTCATTGGTGTCTGGCTGAGGCTGGAAATTCGCGGAGGAGCGCAAACTTTCAAGTTTAGATTTTTCGTCTGAAGTAAGCTTTTTAGGCGTCCACACATTGATGTGAATCAACTGATCTCCGGTGCTGTACCCATTTACATCACGGATACCTTTACCACGCAAGCGCAAAATCTTGCCGCTCTGTGTTCCCGGATCAATTTTAATACGGACTTTACCGCCAATGGAGGGAACTTCAACACTGGTTCCGAGTACGGCATCGATAAAACTGATGTGCAGATCATAAAATACATTCGTGCCATCCCGCTTCAAGAACTTATCTTCTTGTTCTTCGATGAGAATCAGCAAGTCACCAGGAACGCCTCCACCCGGAGCATCGTTACCTTTTCCGCTCATAGAAAGCTGCATGCCTTCTGATACACCGGCAGGAACTTTAATACTGATGACATCCTCCTTGGAAACAAGACCTGAACTATCGACGCCGGGGGGGCGTTTGTCAATCGTTTGACCTGCGCCTCCGCAAGCGGAGCACGTTGTGGCCGAAACCATTTGTCCAAGCATGGTATTGACCACCTTGCGTACCTGACCTGATCCTCCACAAGTAGAACAATTTTTAAACGTCACGCCTTCGGCGCGTACCAGTCGATTGACCTTGATTTTTTTCTCGGCACCGCTAGCGATTTCTTCAAGCGTAAGTTTCAGTTTTATCCTAAGGTTGGATCCCTTTCGGCGACCACCGCGTGAACCTCCGCCACCAAAAAAACTTTCAAATGGACTTCCTCCTCCGAAGATATCTCCGAATTGACTGAAGATATCGTCCATGTTCATCTCTTGTCCACGGAATCCACCCGGTCCGCGTGCATGACCGAAGCGATCGTACTGCGCACGCTTCTCCTGATCACTTAATACCTCGTAAGCTTCAGCTGCTTCCTTAAATTTCTCCTCCGCCTCTTTATTTCCCGGATTTTTGTCGGGGTGAAATTTCATCGCTACCTGGCGGTAAGCTTTCTTAATCTCATCTGCGGAAGCAGATTTGCTTACACCGAGTATTTCATAGTAATCGCGCTTGGCCATGGATCGTCAGGGTATGGTGGGTTTCAGGCACCGACCACGACCTTCGCGTGACGGATAACCTTATCGTTTAGCAAATAACCTTTTTCAACAACATCGATAATCTTTCCGGTTTTATCCGGAACAGGAACCTGAGTGATGGCCTCATGGAAATCCGGATCAAAATTTCCGGAGGAAGTGTCCATGATCTTCAATCCATTTTGCTCAAGGATCTTTCTGAATTTATTAACGACTAAAGTTATGCCTTCAGATTCCTTCGGCGCCGCTTCTTTCAAAGCCTTTTCAGCACGATCAAAATCATCAGTCACCGGCAGTAAGGCCTTCATGAGATTTTCATTTGCGTTCTGGATCAGCTCCAATCGCTCCTTAGCCGTACGACGGCGGTAATTTTCAAACTCCGCGTACAATCTCAGGAATTTATCCCTTGATTCTGCCAATTCGTCCTTAAGGCGAGTCACAGGATCTTGCTCCTTTTCCTGCACAGGTTTCTCCGCATTAGAAGTACCTTCCGCTGCAGCCTCAGTTTTAATTTTTTCCTCGTTTTGAGGCATTTCAGGGGTATTTATGTCTTTTTCTTCCATTTACTCGTTTCTATAGGCCTCCAAAAAGACAACAATTTTGCCAAAACCCGGTTTATGCCACAATGACACCCAGAAACTCTTGCACTAACTTTGCCTAAATCTTAGCTCCAATGTATTTGCCCTTTACTGAAATGCCCGGACACAGCCGGGTCTGGATTTATCCCGCCAACCGACAATTAACCGCAAGCGAAAAGGTCAATGCGAGCGAGTTATTGAAAGCCTTCTGCGAGCAATGGTCGGCACATGGCCACCGGCTGAATGCTTCTTTTCGAATAGATTACGATCGCTTTTTAGTGGTGGCCGTCGATGAGAAAAGTGCAGCGGCAAGCGGTTGTTCCATTGATGCCTCCGTGCATACCATTCAACAAATTGGAAATGAATTGAAGTTGGATCTTTTCGACCGAACACGAATTCCATTTTTAAAAGAGGGGAACATTTTAGAATTTTCTTTAAAGGACCTTAAGACAGCCTTTCAAAATGGAAGCATTAGTCCACGCAATCAGACGTTTAATTTGTTGGCTTCTACCAAAGAAGAGTGGGAATCGAACGGCTTGATAACTGTTGAAAAAAGCTGGTTGGCCCGCTACCTTCCGGCAACCGTTTGAGGTGATGATTTTTTGTTAGTTTTAAATCTGTAACCCAAGATGAATTCAAGAACTGTAGTCACAATCCTTTCCTTCTTCTTTTTGCTGTCCTGCAGCCTGGAAAAGAAGATTCAAAAGGCCTTTGAGAATGGACAGTATCAAAATGTCATCGACTACAGTCTCCCACAGCTTTCCAATGATCCGGGCAATACGCGTTTAAATTGGTTTATCGCTGAATCGTATCGCCTGTCTAACCGAATCAAAGAATCAGAATCTTATTATCGAAAAGCCAGTCCTTCTGATTCCGTGATGCTCTACTATGCGCAGGCGCTTCGGGCCAATGGTAAGTATGAGGAAGCGCGGGCAAAATTGTCAGAGTTGAAAGACCGCACCAAAAATGCAGAGCTCGAAGATTTTTCAGAACGTCAGATTCAAGGCCTTTTATCTCTGGAAAAAATCAGTCAGTCCCCATCGTACTATAAAATCAAAAACCTGGAAGCACTGAATTCACCTTTCGCTGAATTTTCTCCGGTGTACCTGAACAACGAGTTGTACTTTACGTCTTCCCGTTCCAATACAGCCATCTATGAAGCTTCCGGAACACCATTCACAGATTTGTACAAGGTGGCCACAAAAGGCGCCATCGTTGACGCGGAAACTGTTACTCCGCTTCCTACATTAATCAATGATGAAGTTCGAAATGAAGGCTGTGTCACCTTTACTCCCGACGGAAAAACGATGGTGTTTGCTCGGGGCAATGCCAAGAAAAAGAAAGGCGGCGGCGTAGATGTGGACCTTTATGTTAGCCGTTACAGAAACGGAAACTGGTTGGCTCCGGTGCCCATTAACATCAATACCGTGATCAGAGATGAAAATAGTGCCGATGCAAAAGATTATAGCTGGGACTCAACACCAAGTTTTAGCCCCGATGGCCGTACATTGTACTTCTCCTCAAATAGAAAAGGTGGCTACGGAGGAAACGATTTGTACTCCGCGCAGGTAGATAGCCGCGGTAGATTCGGTCGGGTTCGCAATCTTGGTCCGGATATCAATACACCAGGAGATGAACTGTTTCCCTACATGGCCGAAAATGGAAAGCTCTATTTTGCTTCCGATGGACATCCAGGCTTTGGCATGCTCGATCTTTTTGTGGTCAATCGGGTAGCCGGAAAAACAGTTGTGGAAAATCTGGGTCAGCCAATGAACAGCACAGCCGATGACTTTGGAATATTTCTGTTCCAGGCCGATAGAGGATTTTTCACTTCCAATCGCGAAGGTGGTAAAGGTGATGATGACATTTACACGTTCCGCAACGACGATCCGAATCTGAAGGTGGTCAACTACACGCTGCGTGGAACAGTTTACACCTATAAAAAGGACAGCACGCTGGAGATCATACCAGAAGCCAAAGTGACGATGTTAGACGGAAACGGAAACATCATGCAGGACTTTGAAACGGGACCGGATGCAAAATTCAATTTCCGCGTTTACGAAAATGAAAATTATACCCTCGTTGGTGAGGGCGAAGGCTTTTTGACTGAACGTCTGTCCTACTCCATGATTGGAAAATCAGCCAAGCCGGAAACACTCAAAGAATTGGTCACCAACATCACCTTAGATACCCTGATAATTCTTCCCCGGAAGCAAAAAGAAGTTGCTTACCGACTTGAAAACATCTACTTCGGATTTGATAGCGCAAACATTCGCCCGTCATCAGCACGTGAACTAGATAAATTAGTACAACTACTGAACGATAATCTTGATATTAAAATTGAGCTGAGTTCACATACCGATAGCATTGGTACGTTTGAAAAGAACATGGGGCTTTCTGAGCGCCGTGCGGCCGCATCGGTAAATTACCTGATCAGTAAAGGCATTGCTTCCGATCGATTAACTGCTAAAGGTTACGGGGAAACAAAGCCCATTGCACGAAATACAAATCCGGATGGCACCGATAATCCAACAGGGCGCCAGTTGAACCGACGAACCGAATTCCGAATCATTGAAATTGGCGTAATGCCGGCGAAGAAAGAGGATGATGAAGAGCTTGACGACGACGATAAGTTTTTCAAAAAAAATAATAATTGACCATGAAGAAGTCTTTTCTATTTCTAATCAGCCTACTACTGATTGGTCTTGCTACGGCGTCTGCCCAATTGGAAGGCGCTTGGACCTCTACGGAAAACGGTGAGCAAGTCACTTACATTTTTTCAGGAAAGTTTTTTGCTGCTACCCGATATTCTGTTTCAGATAAAAAGTTTATCGGTACCTGGGGCGGAACTTTTCGTACAGAAAAAGGCAAGCTGGTCATGTTGCAGGAGTTTAATACTCTTGAGGTCGATCGCATTGGAACAGAGACGGTTTTAGATTCCAAATTATCCAAACAAAAATGGACGCTGGGTACACAAAAAACGGAGTTCACCAAACTTGACGACGGTAAACCCGGTGCCTTGGCCGGAGCCTGGCTGATCACCGGCCGCATGGTCAACGGAAAAGCCACCAGCAACCGACCTGGTGCGCGACGAACCATGAAAATTCTTTCCGGCTCGCGCTTTCAATGGATTGCATACAATGTTGATACGAAAGAATTTTTTGGAACCGGTGGAGGAACCTACACTACAATCGATGGTAAGTACACCGAAACCATAGAGTTTTTCTCTCGCGATAATTCACGGGTAGGTTCAACACTTACGTTTGATTTTTCAATCGAAGAAGGTCGTTGGCGGCACAAAGGACTTAGCAGCAAAGGAGAACCAATCGATGAGTACTGGTCAAAGCGCGAGTCGATCGGAATTTAAATTTCAGACGTTAGAAAAACGTCTGGCCTGATTTACGATCCAATCATATCCCAAGTAGACGGAAAAAGTAAGGATCACTGCCCAACACACAGCACTAATCAGCATATAGACCAGGATTTTATGTCTGGGACTTCCAAAGCCAACGGCTAAGAGTGTTCCCCCAATCGGAGTGAGGATCACCGGCGTTAAAAAGGCGATACCACCTAGACCGTATTTGCGGTAAAACGCTTTCCACTTAAGTCTTTTTCTGTTTTCTTCTTCGTTCAGAGTTGCATCAGAAGCTGGTTTCCGTTTGAAAATCGGGAATACCCGGTTGCGCAGAAAGTCTCCAAAGTAAGCGATGGCTGTAACCGAGGTCATCATTCCGGCTATGGTAACAAGTATGGTCAAAAAAATATTCAGACCCGCGGCTTTTCCGCCTAAGGGCCCGAAAATGAATTTTAGCGTTGAAGAGATGTAGACAGAAAACGCCTTCAGAATTACTTCCCACATGTACGTAACAAGCTATAATTTTTCACCAAAACACAAATCACCTGCGTCTCCGAGGCCGGGCACAATATACGATTGAGCATTGAGTTCACGATCGACGGAAAAGGTCCAGATTGGAATATCGTTACCGAGGTGCTTTTTAATATAGGCGATTCCCTCCGGGGCCGCAATTAAAGAAGCAAGATGGATAGAAGAATACGCGCCTCTTTTCCGAATAAGATTCACCGAGTCAACCATTGACTTACCCGTCGCCAGCATAGGATCAATCAGGATAACATCTTTCGACTCCGTTTCCGGCAGGGCCACGTAATCAACTTGTATGGAGATTTCATTTCCTTCCTTTCGATAAGCTCCGATAAAGCCAGTCTCAGACCGATCGAATATTTTTTGAAAGCCAATCCAGTAAGGAATGGCTGCCCGCATGACGGTAATCAGTACGGGGGGAGTAGTAATGGCTGCAAATGGGGCAGTGCCGAGGGGAGTATGAGCTTCTAAATTTTTGTACACAAGGGTTTTGGACAGCTCGTAAGCCATGATGGTCCCAAGACGTTCAAGATTGAATTGAAAACGGTGACGATCCTTTTGTACGGTACTGTCTCTGATCTCAGCAAGGATTTGCTGGGCTATCGAGTTGGAATCGCTGAGGTTTCGGAGCATGGTCAAATTTAGCTTATAAAGATAATTGGAAAAGGAGAGAAATTATTGAACCAGAGTTTACGCTGCGAAACTCTGTGTGTATTCCTCCGCGAACTCTTTGTTAAAATCGCAAACCAATAATTTCAGTTCAGCCAAACTGCTGATAAAACTGATATCGGTGACTGTAACAGGAAAAAAAGATTGTTTGTAAATCCATTATGGATTTACCTCTGAAAAATATTTGCCTGGAAAATTTGATTAACTCTGACTATTCTGGCGCAACGCCAGTTGGATTTCGGTCATAGCCTGTTCCCGCGTTGGACGTTTACTACGAAGTTTTTCTTCCGCTAATACAGAACGAATGAAATCAAGGACTTTGTACATCTGCACCTCGTCCATGGCACTGAGTGAGGCGACAATGTCATTTTTAGAATCGGTTTTCATGATTGTAGTGGTTAGAGCAAATTTGATAAAGACCCATTTGCCCGACAATCGCCAATAGCAACCTTAACGGAAAGTTCATTTTTCCTTAATGATGGCTCACAAAATGAAATTTTTGATCAAATACGGTGTAAAATCGAGCAGACTTTACTTCTTAAGTAAGTCAAATACATGCGTATACTTCACCGTAAAACTTCGGTTTCGCACTTCACCCAAGGTATAGACATCGTTGTACACCAAAAATAAACCTGTGTTGGCTTGCTCGAGTACATTCAAGCGAATGTTAAACGACCATAAATCTTGTTCGCTGTTGTATTGAACAAAGCTTTGAAAGTTGATACGGGGCCGAAAAGAATACGAAACACGAGCCGCCAGAATTTGCTGAACAAAATCACCATCTGGAAGTCGGACATCATTCATTTGCAACGAAACTTCTGAATTGAATTTTTTGCCAACCCGCATACCGACTGTGCCACTGTGCAAATAGCGATCACCGCCAAAAGAGCCACCTAAAATGGATCGGATGTTTACATAAAATGGTTTGCTGGGATTGGTAATCAGCACCAATTGAGCCTCACGGTGATTGTATGTTCCGGCCGGGACCTGCACATCTTTTTTCTTTGAAATGGTAAAGGGCGTCACCACGCCTTCGGTCGTAAAGTTTACGCCGGTGTGGATCTCCAATCCATTCACCCAAACCCAATGGTTATCCACATGTAAGTAACTAGTCTCCTGGAATCCATTAAAATTCCAGAAACTACGGTAGGTAGCGTGCGGTCTAAATTCAAGGAATCCCCACCGTCCGTTCATGCGAACCTGTTTGAAAACGGAAGCTTCCGGCTTACGGTACGCCGACCGGAATAAATACCCTACCTCAGGATTAAATCCTTCACCAAGCTGCGTATACCCCAACGTAGAGCGTAGTCCATTCCACTCATACGTACCCAATAGCTTGAAAGAATTTTCATCGCGCGTCTCTCCGGGAGTGTTGGTTCGTGCTACATATCCGGATATCGTAGCCTTTTTACCAATTCCGTATTTGCCGTCCAGCGCAAACGTTCGATTATAGTCGGCCGACTCGGCCGTATTCTGCCGGTTCACGACAATTCCTCCGATGGAGGAGCGCTGACCGATCTGATGGTTGACACGGGCAACTGAAAAATTATTTCCGTCAATATCTTCTGCATCTACACTGCGCGTAGTCATGTTCAACATCCCAATATTGGTATTATTGATTTTTCCGGATAATCGACCGCCACCAATAATGGGGACTATCTGACCTTCCGGTCCGATGCCAATACGACGAGTAAAAAATAAATCCACTTCTCCTGCCGCACCTACACTGAATTGTCCGGCATTCTCTAAAAAGAAAGGACGCTTCTCCGGAAAGAAGAGATTGAAGCGATCAAGGTTTACTTGCTGTTGATCGACTTCCACCTGCGCGAAGTCGGTGTTGTACGTAAGGTCCAGCGTTACAGATGGGGTTATGCTGTATTTGATGTCGGCACCAAAGGCAGGTTTGTATGCGGCATCTTTATTATTTAAAAAATCACGCTGACCGTTTCCTAAAACATAGGGAATGAATTTCAGGTTTCCAGGGCTTTTCAGATTTAGGCCAGTGAGGGTTCCTTCCAGGCTTAACCGTTTCAAATCAAACTGAATTGGCAGCGATGCCCAAAAAGCAATTTCGTTTGTCTTGCGGATGTTTCGCTGGAAGTTGATGCCCCACACTTGATCTTCACCGGAAGCGAAGCGCAAGGTGCGGAGAGGAATAGCAAACTCCGCCGTCCAACCGTAATCGGTAATTTTTGAACGAACCTCCCAGGGAGCATCCCAGTTCAGGTTGAAGCCACCGATGGTTCCCACCTGAAGACGATTGTTTGAAAAATTTCCTTGACCTTCATTATCAACCTGTCCGTCGTATTCGATGCCAATTGGATTCGTTCCAAATACAAAACCATTTTGTCTGTCGTGAAAAGTATCGAGGATGAATAAAAAGCTATCGGTATTATCGAGTGTGGCATCGCGACGTGCATCGGAGACAACGAGCTTATTGGGTTGGGCATCATAGCAAACAACTGACAAATAGAAATTACTTGCCGTGTAAGCGATCCGGATTTCTGTTTTTTCAGAGGCGGGCTGACCAGCATTGGGCTTGGTCTGCCACATTTCAGAAACGGGTTGAATTTTACTCCACACTTCTTCTCCAAGAATTTCGCCGTCGATAACGGGATCTTTCTCGATCAAGATAGCATTCATAACCGGCCGCTTAGTTACATCCGGCATCAAGCCGGCGGATTGGGAGAAGCTACTGTATCCAATCAACAGTAAAGCAAAAAGCAGAACTACTCGCATTGGTTTAGGATCGCCAAAGTTGCACTTTTTACAATAGGCAACCAATACAGCAGTGATGAGCGGAACAGACTGGATTTAATTGAACTTAAAGTAAAAATCTCCAATGATATTGGAGTTTTCCCAAGGATTCTGACGGTCACCTGAAATCTTCAATACATTGGCGCGAACTTCTTTAAACACCTGCTCAATCGTGCGGCCCGGACGCTGCATGGCTTTCATCAACTCCTGAGTATACAGTCCGTTGCGACCGCTACCATCCGAAGCAACCGAACCGGGAGAAGTGGCATAGGCGATAAAGGCGCCACGAGCCTTTTTCATTTCACCCAATCCTTGGTTTTCACCGATACCCCGATTGATCGCTGGAAAGGGATTGTTTCGGCAGGCATCCAGCACAATAATGTTCATACGTGAGTTGGTTTGCTCGAGTTGAGAGAGAACCATCTTCTGAATAGGAAAACAATAACGCGGAATATCGTCTTCGAATTCCAGCTCGGCATCTATCGGTACAATATAATTTTCATTGTCGTGTTGAAGACCATGTCCAGCATAATAAAACAGTCCAACGGTTTCATCCTTTTTACCCTGATTTAATTTCTCACGGAACTTAATCATCTCGACACGAATTTTTCCGTAAGTGGCATCCGTCACCAATGTCACATCGAAATTGAGTTGGCGAAGCGTTTCGGCAAAATCAGTAGCGTCGTTAAGAGGATTACGAAGCGTCCCAATTTTTGGGTTATAGGTGGAGTTACCAATGACCAAAGCAATTCGTTTTTCTGTTTTGTACAGTTCTTCCAATGATGGCTCTTCAGCGATTGCGGAGGTTATAACAGCTGGTGAGAGCGATTGTTGAGTTGGTGCCGGTTCAACCTCCTGTTTTGTCGCGGTTTGTTGTTCAACAGCAAGAGAAGCACGTGTTGTTACCGGTTCAGCAGGTGCGGGTTTAGCTGAGCTGGGCTCAGTAACCTTCTTTTCAACTACGATTGGTTCTGCCGGTTTCCCGTCAAGCTCACGTAGCTGTCGTTGAACAGTCTCAATTCCGGGCTGAAGCTTTAAGGATTGCTGAAGATCACTTCTCGCCTCAGCTGTGTTTCCTGCTCGACGATGTGCATCTGCACGTTCAGCTAATATCTGAGCCCGCTTAATATCATCTTTTGAAAAAAGATTCAGAGCGTTGGTGTAAGATTCAATGGACTGAGGATAGTGTTGAAGGCTGTTCTGAGCCTTGGCTATAAACCAATAAATATTTCCCTGATTGGCGTGCTTCAGTTGAAGAGCGCTCTGTAAATCCTCAACTGCGGCATCAAATTCCGAAACCTTAAACGATGCCAATCCGCGCCAGTAATAGGCATCAACATCAAACTTTTTATCACGGACCGGTCTGGTCAAAAAATCAGAGAGTAGCTCAATGGCCCCTATGAAATCTTTTTGATTGTATTTCTCGAGTCCGTCGGAATAGAGTTTGTATTGCGCCGAAGCGGAGCTGAAAAGACTAAGAAAAACAATCAGTAAGACCAGTCGATGCATGAAACCTAAAAATTATACGTTACACCTGCCTGCAAACTCAGCGCAGGAAATCCTTTTTTAACGATTGGAAATTCAGGATTGGTATAAGAACCTGTAGTCTTTGCGTAGGAGCCTGTGCTCACAAATGAAACAGGCATCGTATATCCTAGTAAAGCCTGCACATAAACAGATAATGGACTGGATGGCATGAGTTCAATTCCAGGTCCAACGTGCAAACCGCCAGTCAACACAGTCACTCCTTTTAAGGAAGGATATCCATCGGGGCCCCACTCTTCTGTATAGCGCGTAGGATACCACTTATCGTCATTGGTAATCACAAACTGACCGCTTTCCACTTTGGCCTGATAGAGAAACATTTTACCTGAGCCAGATACATCCGCTCTTTTTGAAATCGCCGCAAACGGACGTGCCAGCAGATAAATGGAAACCGGAATTTTATCAGAAACAGGAATCAGATTCAATTTAATATTTGCTCCGATCGTGGTCAGCGAAACATTTCCACCCTCCAGTGTAAGTTGAAAACCATGGGGAAAATCATAATTTTCAGGAATAGCAAATTGGTCACGGTAGGTGAGGTTACTCGTCGATTCAATCCGTAAATCCAGATCAAAACCTTTATACAAATCATTTGGATTTGGAGATGAGGGGGTCTTAGCCGGGTCGTAGTTAAAAGAGGAAGTCGATACAAAAGCTCCAACAGAAACAAGTTTATTCAAACGTCTCAAAAAGCTGACCTCTGCATTTGTTCCCCTGGTATAGTCTCCAACATTTTTATTGAACACTCTGGAAATTCCACCGGCCACCGTAACACTGTTCGGGCGATCGAAACGGGCTCGAGCTACGGCAGGACCTTCGTCTTGAGCAATAGCACGTAGAGAGAGAATAAGAAAGAGTGAGGGAAGGAGTAGCCTGATCATAGGTAAGGGTTTTCGGTTGGATTTCCTTAAAAAACGAAGGTACTATTCAAAATCAAAACTCCATAATTGGGCTTTTGCCCTGTCTTTATTTTAAATGGCTTTTTTAGTAGGTTGGGTACGCTCATCAGGACGAGAAATTGAATTTGAGCGCTCCCAAACCAGCAATTAATTCCTTGATATGGAAAGTTTTTCTTCATCGGAACGTACCAGAATAACTCGACTAGCCAAGCGAGGAACATATGACAAGCAAGCAGTTTTTGCCATTCTCGATGAAGCCTTGTTTTGCACGGTTGGCTTTTGTCAGGATGGGATTCCAACACAAATTCCAACCGGCTTTTGCCGGATTGAGGAAACACTTTACATCCATGGATCGGTTGGAAGTCACTGGATGAGAGCACTGGCCTCACAAAAACCTGAAGTTTCAATAAGCATAACGCTCATGGATGGTCTCGTTCTTGCCCGTTCTGCCTTTCATCATTCGGTAAACTATCGTGCCGTTTCCATTTACAGTAAACCAGAAGTAGTTCAAAATCCGAATATGCTGAATCATGTGCTGGAGGTTTTTACCGAGAAGGTGTGTCCGGGAAGATGGAATGACATTCGTAAGCCAACAGCAAATGAATGGAAAGAGACTTTAGTTTTGGCCTTGCCCATTTCGGAAGCTGTTGCAAAAATCAGAACGGGACCGCCAAAAGATGATCCAGAAGATTACGATGGCCCTTGGTGGGCCGGCATCGTTCCGATGACCTTGAACCATGAAAAGCCTGTTGCGGATCCTCAGCTAAGAGAAGGAATACCTTTACCCGGATACCTAAAGAAATAAGAATGCAACAGTTGGTCTTACTTCAGCAGAAATCATTTTTCTCTAACTTACCGATACGAACTTTTAACCCTATTAAAATGAATCGTTCTCATTTAATCTTAAGTCTACTGCTTCTTCTTACCGCAACCGGATATGGCCAAAAGATTGACTTCGACAAGAAGCTCAAAGACCTTGGCATTCAGTTGTACTCCCCTACACCTCCGATGGCGAATTACGTGAAAGCTGTGCGCACGGGAAATCTGATCTTCCTCGCCGGACATGGTCCTACGTTTGCCGACAATACAAACATTACCGGTAAGGTTGGTAAAGATCTCACGTTGGAGCAGGGTGCAGCCGCAGCGCGCCAAACAGGCATTGCCCTTTTATCAACACTTAAATCCGAGATCGGCGATCTGAATAAAGTGAAGCGGATCGTAAAGGTTTTAGGAATGGTGAACTGTACAGAGAATTTTTACGATCAGCCAAAAGTCATTAATGGATTTTCAGACTTAATGGTTCAGGTATTCGGCGAAAAGGGTAAACATGCCCGCAGTGCTGTTGGTATGTACGCACTGCCTTCGAACATTGCCGTAGAAATAGAAATGATCGTTGAAGTGGAGTGATTCTCCCTTCAACGATCATTCAAAAAATGTTAATCTTATTTTACTTTTATCAACTCCACATCAAACACAAGAGTTGAGAATGGAGGGATAGCCCCACCTGCACCTTGTGAACCATAACCCAAAGATTGTGGAATGAAGATCGTCCACTTGTCCCCTTCCTTCATCAACTGAAGCGCCTCTGTCCATCCCGGAATTACACCATTAAGCGGGAAAGTAGCAGGTTCACCTCTTTTATAAGAGGAGTCAAATTCAGTTCCGTCAATAAGTTTACCGGAATAATGAACCGTAACTTCACTGGTTGGGCCAGGTGATTTACCTGAACCTGCGGTGATTACTTTATACTGAAGGCCGCTTGAAGTTGACTTTACGCCTTCCTTCTTCGCGTTTTCGGCGAGAAAATCTTCACCTGCTTTTTTAGCTCCGGCGCTTTTACGCTCAGAAGCTGCTGACAAAGCTTTTGTTACAGCGTCCTGGCATTCCTGCTCGGTCAATTGTGTCTTCTTTTCATTCCAAACATCGTAGAAGCCTTTAAATACAGC
>Ga0315901_10005183_pt1 | contig 15926 bp, 17 predicted proteins | sample LakEriMetagenome_10_FD_203761 | JGI IMG/M metagenome (GOLD analysis project Ga0315901, IMG submission 203761) | Freshwater fungal communities from buoy surface, Lake Erie, Ohio, United States - Buoy 2 MA116 | ecosystem: Environmental > Aquatic > Freshwater > Lake | place: USA: Lake Erie, Ohio...
ATTTATTTGTTTTTTTATTTTTGAGTCTTCCAAGTGATGAAATTAAATAATTATCATTTCTATATATTTTTTTTCACGTCCTGCAGATCCATTATTTGAAAATTTAATGATATTTATTTTGAAATGATATTATTATTTTTTATCATTTTTCAAAAAACGCCAAGCCCAACCACCACCAATTTTTAAATGTTGAATCTTATTCATTTTTTTTATATACTATATATTTGTATTCTCATTCAATTTAATAATTTGTTTAACCTTATTCATTTTTTTATTCATATTATCAGTACCATCATTTGAAGCACAATTTACCAGTTAGGAATTGATTTACCAGTTAGAATGATAAAAATGGTATAATTTTAAGGATTTTAATTTAAATTTGATTTTTTTTATATCCTATATATATAATGCCTTTACCCACAGACAGTGGTCTATATGAAGAAGCTAGAAGCTTTATAATGAGTAAGTACAAAAAGAATTCAGCATTTGCATCTGGTGCAATTGTCAAACATTATAAAGGTTTATTCAAAAAGAAATATGGAGAAAACACACCACCTTATTCAAATGATAATAAACCAAAAAATTTGAAGAGGTGGTTCCAAGAAAAATGGGTTGATGTAAATCCATTATTAGGTATTAAAGATGATAAAGCATATCCCGTCTTTCGACCTACAAAGAAAATAAATGATGCCACTCCAACACTATATCAAGAGATAGATAAAAAAGAATTATTGACTAAATCAAAATTGAAACAAAAACTAAGAGGTGAGAGAAATCTACCAACATTCGAACCAAAATCAGTTGAAAGAGGTGGGAAATTACAAGCATCTACATTTAAAAAATTACTTAAAGCGTCTTATGATGAAAAAATTGAGAATGTAGATGGATTTAAACAAGATAAATCATTATCAACTAAGACTTCAAAAGTTTATTATAATCCTGAAACAGGGCAAGCAGTAGTTGCTCATAAAGGCACCTCATCTATAACTGACTGGTACAACAACGCTGTTTTCGCATTTGGTGGAGAAGATGCTTATAAAAAAACAGATCGCTATAAAGAAGCAGAAAAAGTTCAAAGAGAAGCAAGTAAAAAATATGGGAATATCACAACAATTGGTCATTCTCAAGGAGGCTTGCAGGCTGAGATGTTAGGTGGTGATAGTAATGAAATTATAACATTAAATAAAGCAACTAGACCATTTTCAAATAAAAGAAAAGAAAATCAATATGATGTAAGAACATCTCGTGATATAATATCAATGTTAAATCCTTTTCAACCTAAAAATAACAATGAAATTATTATAAAATCAGATTCATATAATCCATTAAAAGAACACGATATTAGCTCATTAGAACGTTTAGAAGGAGATATGATGATAGGGAGAAGTGTTTTTAAACCTCGTAAAAAAATAGGTGGTATGATTGTTCGTTCATTTCCAGAAAGAAAAGAAAATGGAGGTATTGTTTAGCTACCATAATATATTTCTAGATAGATTATTAGCACTATATCCATCTTCCTTCCAATTACCTTTCATTTTAGCTGTTCTTGCTAAATAATTCATTCTTCTAACAGGATCTTTATGCTCAGTAAAATCAGAGTATCCCATCTGACCAAAATTAACAATCTTACCATTTGGATGTAATATAGAATATTTTTTATTTTTTGCTTTACTTCTATATAATATTGCTGTCTTTCCGTATTTTTTAAACGCATTTTGTTGTGCTACAGTTGGATTTGAATAAGACCAAATATCATCATCTGAAGGAAATCGTTCTTGAAAATTCATTTTATATATTAATATTATATATAAAAAAAATTTAAACTTTATTTAAATCACCTAATTGTGATAATTCTAAACCAAATTTCTGACTATCATCCGAACCATCAACTGAAGATTTAGGAGTGATAGTCATCTTATTTAATTCTTCTGATAAAGGAGTTAAGATATCTTTTATTCTATCGTTATGAATAAGATTAGCATTTTCAATTAATTTAATATATTCATTATACTTTTCATCTAAGAATAATTTAGCATTTAACACTCTATTCTCTGGTTGTAATTGCATCTGTTTATATATGTCATATGCAAGTAGTTTAAAATTTCTAGAAGCTATTAATTCAATCTCCATATTCTTCTGCACTCCAAGATACATTTCTATAGATCCAATAACTGCAGTACTTAAACTCAATAAGCAAGTTAATAAAGATATAGTATCTTGTTGCAAATATGAATTTAACCCAACAGCGACAATACTATTAACAGAACTTAAAACAATTAGAGGTAGTTTAAAGTATTTCAAATATCCTTTATAATGATAATATCTTTTTTTATGATGTTCTGATAAAATAACACTATTCTGTCTTATCTTCTCTAATATACCTTCAATATCATTTTTCCAATCTGACATATCTATATAATTAATATACAAAATAAAATAATACCACCAATAACTAAACAACCTAAAATAATTTTTATAACATAATTTTGTTCTTTTATTTGTTTTTTAATTTCTTTATTCTCATTCAAAAAAGCATCAATTAATGTGACTCTGTCTTGCTCTGATTTCATCATATATATAAATTTAGATATTTTTTATGCAATTCTTGTTATATTAATGATGAGAGATACTGAACTTGCAGTAGCTGTTCCTGTATCTTGAACTAAAAAATAGTTAGTAGCAGAAGCATTAGCAACTGTTGTAGTATAGTTAAAGTAGTTATTACTATTAGTATTTGGATTAAAATCAATAGTTCTAGCACTTTGTATTGTTGCTGATGTAGTTGATAATGATAATCTCAAATAATTTCCAGCACCAGCTGTTAAAGTTGCTTGTAAAACCACATTTACCAACCATACTCCAGTTGGTATAGAAAATGCGGTTGTTGTTATATTACCAAGTCCGGTGGGTAATGAAGTTGTTGAATATACTAATCCAGCAATATCTGCTTTGTATCCAATCTCGGTTGATACTGGTGTAGTTCCAGAATATGCTGGAGTAATAGGACGATTGAGTGTAATTGTCCCACCTGTAGTATTTCCAATATTGATTGCACCACCTGTGGCGGTTGTTTTTAAGTTTAATGTTCCACCTGATGATGTTTGAATATTATTAGTAGCAGTATTAGACCTACCAACTGTTATTGTTGTTGTTCCGATATCAACACTTCCAAATGACCCAGTTTGATTACCTATTGTGATAGGTAATGATGAAGATGTATTTCCAGTGCCGATGCTGATTGCTCCTGTTTGTGCCGACCCATTTCCAATAGCAATTGTTGTTGAGCCCCCAGTTGCACCTCCCATTACAATAGACCCACCAGTCATATTGTTTCCCAATTGGAGTGCAGAAGTGCTGTTTGGATTACAAGTAAGAAATGATGTATTACTAGACCCAACCGTTATAGTGCTTCCGCCAATATTTACTGTATTAGTTCCAGAACCACCGGTAGTGCCAATATTGATAGTTCGACCAGCACCACTTCCAGTAGCACCACCGATTTGTATTGTTCCAGTTCTCGCTACAAGAGTTCCAATATTAAGTGCTCCAGCTGTTTCATCAATAGTATCATATTTGCTTATAGTATGCACACCGGTTGCATCTATTTTACAACCTCTTGTTGATACTCCACCTGAAGTATTTGAATAAAAATCTATTCGTCCAGAATTGACTGGATATTTAATTTCATATGCTGGATTAACATCAGTAAATGTAGTAACTCCAAGTGCAGTTGCTCCACTTACATTTAAAACAGGAATAGTTTCTGTACCTTGACCAATTGGGAATTTTAAATAGTTTTCATCAGCGTATTCTCTAGTAATACCATCAGTAGAACTAGATAAATAATCGATTGGATTAAATATGGGTAGATTTTGATCTGGGGGAGGATTAATACTCATTTTATATATATATAATATAGAAATTAAAAAAAAAAAATAATTATAATTATTTTATAATATTATTATATAAATAATGCAAGCGATTTTTAATCCACACTCATTTAAACAAATTAGATGTTATTTAAAAGAAGAACCTATTGTTGTCAAACAAATAATAGAACCTATAGTCGAACCTATAATAGAACCTATAGTTGATCCTATAGTCGAACCTATAATAGAACCTATAGTTGAACCTATAGTAGAACTGATAGTAGAAGAGACTAAATCTTCACTTTATAATGATAATTAAGCAATTCTTGTTATAGAACAATTGCCTTCAACCGATATGGTGACAGAACCCGTTGTGTTTGCATAAGCATTTAGATACAATGTTTGAGCAGTTGTAACTGTTTTTGTATAAACTCCACAAAGAGTTCCAACATATCGTAATCCACCAGAGCCTCCAATACTATCGTTAATCTCATCATAATATTCCCAAGCACCATAAGCATTAACAGGAGTTCCAGATGTTCCGCTTGTAAGACTTAATACAACCGCTTTGTTATTCATTGTATCGTTATTTGATGCTGTCAAAGAAAACCCACAAGTGATAATATACACACCTTTTACTGTGCCTAATGCAACACTACCAATATTTGAATAAGTTCCGGTGGTATCACTCGCATTTGTGGGACCAAATGTGGTTGTGATTGTGTATCCAATTGCAGTTGTAGCTGATGGTGGGTAAGTTGTTTGTGTTATTGTTATATCTCCAGTCATTGATGTATTACCAATCATAGTTATAGTTCCTGTTGAATTTCCAATTTCAGTAGATTGAGTATTTGTTGGTGCATTTATTTTTACTGTTCCAATAATATTTACTGGTATTGCACTATTATTTCCAAGTTGTGTTGATGCAGAACCCCCAGTATTAACATTTACAGTTCCAGTCAATGCAGTTGTTGGTGTTGCTGAATTTGTAATTGATATAGCATTACCCCTTCCAATATTAATAGTTCTTGTTGATGTAGCATCCGTACAAATAGTTAAACCACCTGCATTTGTTTCAGCAGTTGAAAGATTCACATCACCTGTATCATTATTAATTCGCAATGCTGAATTTTTACCAATAGTGACAATTGATGTATTATTTGCACTTGAATTATTACATATTACAACGTTTGTTGAATTAGTCGCATTTGTTGAAATACCAACTTGACCAGCACCAGAACCCAAAGTAAGATTCCCAGATGTTAATCCACCACCAATATCAATATTCCCTGAAGTAACATCATTACCAAGAGCCACATTTGAACCTTTTAAATTAAGTGTTGTCCCAGTTCCACCAACGTTCATAATTTTTGTCCCCGTTCCCGTTCCTATATCTATTGTCCCAGTTTGACTGTTTCCATTTGCAATCTTATACAAAGCAGACCCACCCGCAGTTCCTCCTATTTGAAAAGTCCCAGTATTTGTCATATTATTTCCAATACTTATATTTTGAGTATTCCCAGCTTGAATAGTCATAGGACCACCAGAAACCATATCCAATAATCCATTCCCTGTAATTTGTAATGGTTCTTGGTTTGCTTCAATTTTTACACCACAACCTCTCACTCTTGTAGTAGAAGAACCAATAACAGTATTATTTCCAATATATATATCTCTTGCATCTGCTCCAATTCCGAGGTCTATTCTTCCAGTTCTTGTTGCTTCATTATACAAAGACACTGCAGTTCCAACAGCAGAACCAGATATTGTATCAGTTGTTAAAGTATTTTGTATGATTGTATTTGCATTAGTAAATGTCTTTTGACCAGATATTGAATCAGTTCCAGAAATTGAAACATATCCTGATGTAACACCAGCAATAGCAGTTGCTATAGCACTATCTACAAAAGTTTTCGTTGTTAGTTCAATTCCTGAACTTGGTGTTAGTGTTGATGTTGGTAAAAATGTATTGAATGCATTAGTAGATGTAAAAATATTAGCAGAAGTTAATTTAGCATAGTCATTTGATGCTGTTGCTATAGCACCATCTACAAAAGCTTTTGTTGTCAGTTGTGTTCCTGAACTTGGTGTTAGTGTTGATGTTGGTAAAAATGTATTGAATGCATTAGTAGATGTAAAAGTATTTGCAGAAGCTAATTTAGCATAATCATTTGATGCCGTTGCTATAGAACTATCAACAAAAGTTTTAGTTGTTAGTTCAGTTCCTGAACTTGGTGTTAGTATTGATGTTGGTAAAGAGCTATTAAAAGTATTTGTAGATGTAAAAGCATTTGCGGTTGCTAATTTAGCATAAGCAGAACTAGCAGTTGTTATAGCACCATCTACAAAAGTTTTAGTTGTTAGTTCAGTTCCAGAACTTGGTGTTAAGGTTGAAGTTGGCAAAAAGGTATTGAATGCGTTAGTTCCTGTGAAAACATTATTAGTTGGTAGAATAGAACCACCAATCACAACATTATCGACATATAATTTATTTGTCAATGATGAATTTCCAGAAGGTGGAGTTGGACATAATACTTCACCTGTTATATTTAGATTAGGTATTGTTTCAGTTCCTTGGGCTAATGGAAACATTAAATAGTTGTTATCAGCATACTCTCTTGTAATAGCATCATTAGAACTTGATAATAAATCTATAGTATTGAAGATGGCTGTTATTTGATCTGGTGGAGGATTAATACTCATTTTATATATATATAATATAGAAATTAAAAAAAATATTTATAATTATTTTATAATGTAATTATATAATGGATAGTAAATCAGTGAAAAAAGGAAAAGATAAAAATCAAGCTGAATTAGTAGATTGGTATAAGCAAATACCAAAAAAGTTTTTAATTAAACAACACAATCCAAATTTTCATATTCACGGTTTAAAAATACCTTTTAGAATGTTAATAATTGGTAATTCAGGAGCAGGTAAAACACAAACATTATTAAATATAATTCATAATATGGATGGTACATTCAATAACATATTTATAATAACAAAGAACAAAGATGAACCACTTTATAACTATTTAGAAGAGAAATTAGGAAATAAAGGATTAGTGATATCAGAAGGTGTAGAAAACGCACCTGACCTAGATGAAGATATTGATAAGAAAGACCAGACATTGATAGTAATGGATGATTTAGTATTAGAAAAGAATCAATCAGCATTAGAAGAATATTTCATAAGAGCAAGAAAACTAAATTGTTCATTAATATATATATCACAAAGTTATTACAGAGTACCAAGAATCATAAGACAAAATCTAAATTATTTAATAGTTAAACAAGTATCAAGTCTAAAAGATCTATATAGAATTATGGGAGAATATACTTTAGGAGTTGAAAAAGATGCATTAAAAAAGTTATATGAAAATTCAACAAGGGAGAAACAAGATTTTTTATTAGTTGATTTAGACGCATCATTACAAGATAGATTTAGAAAAAATTTCAATGAAATTTATGATATTTAAAAAAAATGTTTAGAAATTCATATTTATTTTCTCATTAATATATATACAATGTTAATAAGAAATGTTAAGTCAAAGTTTGATTTAGATAATGCTAGAAAGATTCAACAAGAAATGTTAAATTTGCAAATAGAGAATGAGAAAATATTAGAAGAAAGAGTTGCAAATTATCAAAATCCAAACAAAGCACCACCTGTTCCTCCTCAATATAAGACAAATTCAGAGATACAGAATGATATTTTTACTTTAGAAAGAGAAGCTATAACAAATTTAACTAATTTAGGAATAACAGCTAGTGATGCATTAGCTGTTACATCATCATTAAAGAATAGAAAAGATGGAGTAGCAAATCTATTTAAACTAAATAAAAATTTCCCATATATTAAGAAAGATATTGGTGAAAGATTCCAACCAAAATTATTAGACCCATCTGTTATATTAACTTATTTAGATGAAGTATTTTATAGCATAGATGAGACACTAGGTTTATATCCTAAAACATATGGTAATCAATATGCAACAGCAATGGATGTAACAGGAAAATTACCAACACCTGAAAATATAATGGGATTAAAAGATTTAGTATTAGATTCAACAGAAATAATTGATTATGCAAATGTTAGTAATCAAAAAACAAAAAGAAGTAATAAAGAATTTGAACTTTTAATAGATAGATTAGATTTTTTAATAAATAATTTACCTTCAAAAGATGCATTAATAAGAATTGAAGCATTATCAACACTTGAAAGAAATAAATTTAATAAAATTCAAGATAAGTTAATTAGAATAAATAGAATACCAACAGCTGAATTTATTGTAAATGTAATTAGTGAATTAGATTATGCATTGCGAGGTCAAATTAGAGCAAATAATGATAATGCAAGAAATACAGCAAGTGAAGTATCTAGTGGTGGTGTGATATCAGGAGATGAAGTAAGAATTAATCCAGATAGAATATTAGAAGTAGTTGGTAAAATAAAAAATGTTTTAGGAGGGATTGATAGAACATCAGAAGAAGCATTAATAGCTTTTACTAATAGATTAACAGAAATTGAAAAAACATTTAGAGCTGAATTTAGTCTAGGTGAAAAAAGTTCTGGATTAATAATACCATTTCCGGCGGAAGCAGTAGATGATGAAAAAATGGGAATTATAACAAAAGAATATAAAGATAAAAAAGATTATTTAGAACAAAAAATTAATTATTTAGGTACTACTGATTTAGATCGAAGATTAGTACAAGTATTAAATTATAAAAATGAAGCACCTGTGGATATTTATGAAGAAATATATTATGGTAATAGTAATAAAAGTGAAAGAAAAATTATTATGCCAATGAGAGGTAAAGATGGAGATTATGAATATGTTGAACGTCCTGATTTAGAAAATGAATTAAAAAAATATTTATATGTTAATAAGTTAAGAATACCAGTAACTGAAGTTGAAGTTTCACCAGCTCAACCAAAAATACCACCAACACCAGCTATACCAGCTACACCTGCTGTATATGGACAAAGAGAAGTTAAGAAACCGAATGGTAAAGGATCATATAAACCAAAAAGATATGAGAATTATGTAATAACTCCAGCAGTACCAGCAGTACCAGCAAAACCAGCAGTAAAATCCAAAAAAGCTGTATATAGAGATGAGATTGATTATTCAGACGAGCCTACTATAATGAATAGTGTAGAAAGATATAGTAAATCTCAAAAAAGAGAATTACTTAGAGTTGAAGAATTACCAGAATTATTGACATTTGCTAGAGATCCAAATTATAATCCTAAAGTAGATATAAGAAATAGAAAAATACCAGAACAAGGTTTTGGAGTAAGTTCAAAGAAATCAGAATTTAAAAGCACAAGAATAAAAATAGGTAAAGGATTAGAAGTTGAAGAACAACCAAGATTTAAAACATTTGGTAAATATATAATTCATATGCCTCATCTAATTAATGATAATGTTTTAAATGTTAAATTTCCAAGTGGTGGAGCAATACCATCAATAAAACCAGTACAAATAAATAATAACTTTAAAGAATTTATAAATGATTTATTAGAGACTGGGAAATTTGATGAAAGACATTATAATTCTTTAAGTAAAAGTGAAAGAGATCATTTTATGAAAATAGCTAAAGGAGCTAATCTAATAGGTAAATTAGGTGTAAAACAGCCTAAAGAAGATGAAGAAAATGAGAAAAAAGATGTTGATAGATTTGAATTATTAAAAGGTGAATATGATGCTGGAAATAATAATGATAAAATGATAAAAGAATTAAGAGCATTAGTAATAAAGTTCATTCATAGTGGAAAGATTAATAAGAAACAAGGTATGGAATTCTTAATGGAGTTAAGTCTTGTTTAAAGTAAAATTATTTAAATATTTTTAAAATAAATATTTAAGTAAATTTTTTTTATCATATTATTATATATATAATATAATGCCTCAAACTATAGTTTTAAATTCTAGTAATATTGTTCCTAATTCTTTTAATTCAGTGTTTAAATATGATTTTCCATCAGGTGGTGTGAATTTTAAAGATGATTTTATATCTATTCAACAAATAAATATATATAATAGTGTTTTTAATATTACAGCTATTAATAATAATAATTCATTTTCATATGTTTGGATAGATGGTAGTACAACATATCCTGTCACATTACCTGATTCATATTTATCATTAGCTGAAATAAATGCTTATCTTCAATCTGTTATGATAGCTAATAAACATTATTTATTAACATCAACTGGACAATATGTATATCTATTAAATATTCAAGTTAATCCATCAAGATATGCTTATCAAATTAATTCATTTTATATTTCAACAGCTATTGCAACAACAAATTCTTGGACTTTACCAGCTGGTGCAACTTGGGTTCTACCAACAAATCCTATCTTACCAGAATTCGTTGTTCCTGCTACAAGATTTGCTAATTTAATAGGTTTTTCAGCTGGTTCATATCCTGACGCAATAATATCTGGAACACCACCAGCTCAAACACAAACAACACCAGCTGTAAATCCACCATATAGTGCTTTATCAGCAACATCATTCTCTGCTATATCAACTAGTGCTCCACAAATTATAGTGCAACCATCTTATTTATGTAATTGTTCATTAGTAAGTAATCCACTAGCTAATCCATCACAAACTATTTATAGTTTAACACCATTTGGAGTTGGATTTGGTGAGTTATATACAAATAGTTTAAGTGAATATAGTTATAATAAGATAGCAGATGGTAATTACAATCAATTTACATTTTCATTTGTAGATAGTTTAGGAAGAGCTATTATTTTTCAAGACCCTAATACTTTAATTTTATTACTTATAAAAAATAAAAAAGAATTATTATTTTAAAAAATATTTAGATTAATTTTTTTTCTATTGTAATATATAATATAGATGCAATTATTTAAGAGACAAAAAACTGGTTGTGGTTTTAATATAGTTTCAAGAAATGGTAATTATGGAAGATTAATGAGAGGTAAGCAAGCTGGTGTAGGGGAATATTCTAGTTCAAATAAAAGTGATTCAATTAGAAAAGGTTCTGGTAATAATTCTATAAAAAATTTAAGTTATAAAATGAATGATTTATCTGTGAAACAATCTAAACCAAAAAAATATATATCATTAAATTTATAGAAAAAAAATACTATAAAAATTTTAATTTAATTAATTTGAAAAATTTAATTAATTTAAAAAAATATTAAGAAAAATTATTTTATCATATTAATATATATATATAATGGATAATCTAGTGTTCGAAGAATCTCTCAACGTCGAAGTAGATCAAAGTGAATTCACAAATAAAAGATGGGTGTATGTTAATGATAATAATAATGGTAATTATACTTCACAAATCGTGATTGACTCAACACCACTTTCCAATGCGGGGGGCTGGATAAATTGGCAAGAGGGCTTCATTATGATGCCTCTTGTTGTTCAGCTTTCAAGTGCAACTGCTGGTTCTTTACCTTTTACTGCCGGAAGTCCTCCTACTACTACTACTATAGCTGATTACGCTTGGGCTTTCAAAAATGGTTTCTGGCAAATGATTAACTCTATGAGTGTCGAATTTAACAATCAAAATATTATTCAACAAACACCCTTTTTAAATGTATTTAGAAGTTTCAAAGCACATACAAGTTTCAGTAGTGATGATCTTTTGAATGAGGGTAGCTCAATTGGTTATTATCCTGATAGTGCTGGTTCTTGGTCATATGAAGCATTAACAGCTGATGGTGCAAGAACTACAGCAAACCCTAATCAATCAAGAGGTATTAATACTGGCTTACAAAATAATGTTAATTCACAAGATTTTGATATTAAAGTTTTAGCAACAACTAATACTGGTGCTTCAGTAGCTTATCCTTCAAATGGTATTGCAGGAGCTCCATCATTATCAGGCACAACTCTACTTTTTGGTGGTGCATCAAATCCTGATTCAAGATTATTTAATGCTAATAATGTTAATGAAGGAATGAGACAAAGACAAGCTTCAATGGGTTATGATAATGAAGCTGGTGCTTTAAATCAACAAGCTGTTAATGGTAAAGCAAGCTGTAATACTGTTTTAAGATCTAGTAAAGAACAAACTGTTGCTGGTGCTATTACTTGGAAAGTTTATGCTAAACTAAGATTAAAAGATTTAGCTGAATTTTTCGAGAAATCCCCATTATTAAAAGGCTCAACTATGAGATTTTATATTAATACTAATCAAGCTATTGTAAATTTCTCAGTACTTCCTACAACTGTTACCGCATCAAGTGCTGTTGTAGCAAATGTAGCTAGATTAAACATAAATTCAGTAAGTGTTGTTGGTGGTCAAACTTGTCCATTATTAATAGCATCTGCAGGAATTGGTCAAGGTTGTGCTCCATTATCTATTGCTACAGCTACTGGTGAATGTTATAACTTATCAGTATCAATTTTCAAAAATAATTTCTCAGCTCAATCAACTATAGCAACACAAACAGATATTGGAGCTTGTAGATTATATGCACCTGTTTATACATTTAATCCTATTGCAGAATCAAAATATTTATCTCTTGCTCCTACTCGTAGAATCTTATATAGAGATGTTTTCCAATATCAATTCAATAATATCGGTGCTGGAAGTAACTTTAACTTTTTAGTTAGTAATGGAATTAATAGAATTAAATCAGTATTAGTCGTCCCATTCATTTCTAAATCAAATACTACTGTATCAACTGCAAATGTTGGAACTGCTGGTACAACTGGTTCTTTAGTTGGTAATCAAACTCTTAGATTACCTTTTGATTCTTGGCAAAGTCCTTGCAACACTGCTCCCGCAACTCCAGACCCTATTATGCTCACTAACTTCAATGTTTTAGTTTCTGGTGTAAATTTATTTATGAATAATGAAAATTATGACTTTGAAGCATTCAGACAACAACTTATTTCATCTAATCAATTAAATGGTTCTTTAACTACTGGTCTTGCTTCTGGTCTTATTAGTGAAGATATGTTTAGTAGAGGATATAGATATTATTATGGTGATTGCTCAAGAACTTTACCATCAGAAGAAAATGTTAGTAGATCTGTTCAAATTATTGGACAAAATGCTTCTCTTCTCATTACTGATATAATGGTCTTCGTTGAATTTATGAAAGAGATAACTATTGATGTATCTACTGGAGCTAGAATTGAATAAAAATTTAAATAATTATAAAAAAATGTATAGAAATTTAATTTAAAAACTGTATTTTTAAATTAATTTTTTCTCTGGTTAATATATATATATGTCATTTGTTCCTCATCAACTTGGCTTGAAAAAAGCTCAAATAAGTAAGATTATTAAAGGAGAACCTGTTAATATTAGTTATGGTAATATGGGTGCAGATAAAGGAGACGCTATTGTTCATCTTAGACCTCAAAATGCTAGAAAACTATTAAGTGCCTATAAAAAAGGAAAGGGTATGCGTTTAATGCTACTTCCTGAAGAAAGAGAAATGACTTTACAAAAAGGTCAAGGTATCTTTGGAAAAGAATTTGACAGATTTGTTAAAAAAACAATTGGTAAAAAAGCAACTAAAGCTATATATAAAGGATTAGATAAAGTAGCTAAACCATTAGTTAATAAAGCAGTTGATGCTGGTGCTATGGCATTAACTGCTTATGCTCCAGAATTTGCTCCTGCTATACAAGCTGGAAAAAAAGCATTAAAAGGATATATTGATAGACCTTCAGAATATCAAAAAAACCCAACTAAAGAATTAATGAAAGATGTAGATCCTGTTAGTATGGCTGAAGACTATGCTAAAGGTCAATTAGATGAATATATGAAAGGTGAAGGAGCCCCTAGAAAAGGTACTCAAGCAATGAGAGATAAAATGGCTAAACTCAGAGCTATGAAAGGTAGTGCTAAAAAAGGTGGTTTGGTTAGAACTATGTCTGCGGATATGATTGCACCTCAATCAATGAAAAGATCTGTTGGAAGACCTCGTTCAGCAGTAGCTGTTGGATCTGGTATTGCTGAAATGTCATTACCTTATAAACGAGCTTTAAAAAATAATTTTGCTGGTTTAAAATTAGATAATACTACTGTTGGTGGAGAACCAATTGGAAAATATAGTGTAAATTCTAGAGTAAAACCTTCACCTTCTGAAATGACTTTAAGCCCTTATGCTAGAATGGATTCTCCTGCTATGAATCCTTTTGTTCCTAAAACTTCAGTTCAAGCTGGTGGAACTGGCTCTGGTTATGGTGGTAGAGGATTATATGGATATGGATTATATTAAAAAAAACCTTTAGAAAAATTAATTTAAAAAAATGTTTAAAAATATTTAAATATTCGTTTAAATTTCAAAAAAATAAAATCTATAGTAATAGTATATATATGAGTTCAGTGGTAAAATCCGTTACCGATGCTTTTGTTGATGATTCTGATTCTGATGATGTAACCTTTGTTGAGAAAAAAACTGTTGAGAAAGATGTTGAATTTGGTTCTAAAAAAGAAATGGAACATTTAGAAATTATGAGAGATATATTTTGTAAGAAATTGAAAAGAGCAAATAATAAATGGTTTGTATTTGATTATTCTTGTGAGAATTGTTATGTTGAATTAAAAAGTAGAAGATGCGACCACGATAAATATCCAGATACTATGATTGGGTTAAATAAAATTAATTATTGTTCTCAAACAAATAGACCTGTTTATTTTGCTTTTAATTTTGAAGATGGTTTATATTATTGGAAATATAATAAAGAAGATATTGATAGTGGTCTTGTAACAATTAGAAAAGGTGGAAGAACTGATAGAGGTATAGATGAAACAAAAGACTATGCATATATTAAAACAGAAATATTAAAAAAAGTTTAAATAAATTTATTATCATATATTATATATATATGCTAACAAATTTTGATATAGAAAGAATATGTAATAAATTGGATTTACCTATTATTGGTGTATTTAATAAAGATGAACTAGCTAATCAAGAAAGAAAGATTGGAAGTTATTATATTAATATGCAAGATAGTGATGATGGTTGTGGTTCTCATTGGGTATTAGCTAAAATTTATAGTGATGATGATAGATCTTCAGATAATGATGATAAAGAAGAAAGTGTTGCTAATGCTTTATATTTTGATTCATTTGGTATTGGTATGCCTAAAGAAGTTGCATCCTTTTTAAAACCATTTAAACCAATATATTGTAATAATAGACATATACAAAATATTAGAAGTAGTCAATGTGGATGGTATTGTATAGCTTGTGACTATGTATTAGAACATAAACAATATTCTGATACATATTTAGAAGATTATGAAAAATTTTTAGAAATATGGAGTAAAGAACCTGAAAATAATCTCACAATATTAAAATCATTATTTAAACCATTATAGGATTATCTTTATATGCTATTATAAATGAAACATCATTTGAAATCTTTTTTGTTATATAATGATTATAACCTTCTTTTCTTAATTTAGCTGGTTCTAATTGTCTAAATCTAAATGTATGAGGAGTTGAATCTATTTTACCTAACTTAAAACCACTATTTATTACCCAATTAGCCGACTTACTTAAATCACTGTGTTCTTTTTTTATTATCACACTTTGAACTTTATACATATATATTTAATTAGATATTTTTTTTTTAATTAAATTCCACAGTAAGATTTCTATCTATTTTAACTATTCGTTTAGGCTTTTTCTCTTTATTGTTTTTCTTTTTATTTATATAATTAACATTATTCTTAACTCTATCTATAATTGTTTGTCTATTTTTTTGATAGTAATCTTTAAAATATTTATACTGTCTCTCTTTTATTTTCTCTTTATTATCAACATAATATTGTTTAATCTTATCAATATTGTTTTTATAATAATCCATTATAATATATTTAGAAATTAATTTTTGTAAAAAAAAACCTTTAGAAAATATTTAAATATTCGTTTTTTGAAAAAATAAAATCTATAGTATATTATATATAATGCCCTCAAAAAAGAATGTTGATAAGAAAGTAAAAGTAGCTCCTGTTGAAGAAGAATTTATTGAAGAATATGATAATAATGAAGGAATAATACTAGCTGATAATAATTGG
>Ga0315901_10005186_pt1 | contig 15923 bp, 15 predicted proteins | sample LakEriMetagenome_10_FD_203761 | JGI IMG/M metagenome (GOLD analysis project Ga0315901, IMG submission 203761) | Freshwater fungal communities from buoy surface, Lake Erie, Ohio, United States - Buoy 2 MA116 | ecosystem: Environmental > Aquatic > Freshwater > Lake | place: USA: Lake Erie, Ohio...
TGCCCGTGCTGCGGCCGTTCAATCCTTGACCAGGTAACCATCAACCGGAGAGCCGTGTGCGGGAGATCCGCCAGCACGGTTCGGAGGGAGGGGGGCCCGAAACCAATCGGGCCTCCCTACCCCTATTCTTGTGGCAGGCCCCCAAAAAGCCCCCGGCGGGAGCCGGGGGACTCCGGGTTGCACGCCTTCCCGGGTGCCATGCGATGTGGGTTTCAACCGGCAATCACGCGCCGTCGTGCTTGGCGTGGGGGCGCCAGTCTCCTGCCGAACTCCCCCCTGCCATGCGCCCGTCACACCCGCGGGAGCTCGTAGCCCGTGCGGTACTCGCGGGTGAAGAGGCGATTGGCCTCGGGGTCGGTCGAGCGCTCGGTCTGGGGATCGATCGTGAGTTCACGGCCCAGCCGAAGCGGCGTCGTCCGGAAGTCGATCTCGTTCTCGCGGAGGTGGGCCGTGAAACTTTCGCATGTCTGGCGCACGTGCTTCTCGTCGGCCGCCAGCGTCGGACACGTGCCCGGCTCCACCGGCTTGCCGAGCGTCCAGGAGACGTTGCCCAGATGCGCCAGCGCGCTGGAGAGGTGCCCGTCCTCGATGTCGAGATGCAGGTCCTGGTGACGGCGGCTCTTCACCGCGGCCACGAAGTTGGCAAAGTGGGCCTGATACGTGCCGCCCGACCACGCGCCCAGTTTCTTGCCGTCGTAATCGAAGGCCACGCCGGATGTGTAGTTCGGGGCGACCGCGTACCCTTCCGTGCCCCACCAGATGTTGGCCACGCCGAGCGGGCCCGCGGCCAGACCGAACGTGACCGGCGTCTTGATCTCCAGGCCGCGAACGTCGGAGATCAGCAGGGCGTCGTCCCACTGGAAGATCGTCAGCTGGCTGTTGGCCACGTCGCCGTTGTCCACGTAGCCGAGCCGGCCGCCGAGGCTCACGACCCGCCGCGGCAACTCCTGCTTGCCCAGGCCCCAGCGGGCCTTGTCGAGCTCGTGCGGGTTTTGGTTGCCGAGGTCGCCGTTGCCGGTGACATGGTCCCAGTGCCAGTCGTAGTGGAGTTTCTGCCGCGTGGGCACCACGGCGGGGGCCGGCCCCGCCCAGAGGTCGAAGTTCATGCCGGGGGGAATGGGGGCGGGGGTGTCGACGAGGCCGATGCTCTTGCGCCGCTTGTAGCACAGGGCATGGGCCACCTTCACGGGGCCCAGTTTTCCGCTCTTCACGAAATCGATCGTCTGCCGCATGCCGGTCATGCTCCGGCTCTGCACGCCCATCTGGCAGATGCGACCGAGCTTGCGGGCCCATTGCGTGATCACCCGGCCCTCCTCGACCGTGTAGCTGCAGGGCTTCTCCAGGTACACGTCCTTGCCCGCCTGCATCGCCCAGACGGCCATCACGGCGTGCCAGTGGTTTGGGGTGGCGATCGAAACCGCGTCGATGTCCCTGCGGTCGAGCAGCCGGCGGACGTCGGTGGTGAACTCCGGCACCCGCCGCCCGTCCGAAAAATGCTTCTCGCAGAGCCGGATGAACGCGCTGGGATCGCAGTCGCACACGGCGACGAGATCGCTATCAGGGTTGGCGAGCCATTCGCCCACGTGCTTCTGGCCTTGGCCGTTGACGCCGATCACGGCCACGCGGAGCCGGTCATTGGGCCCGGCCCCGGGACGGGCCGCCGGGGTTTCGGCCCGGGCGTCGACACCGGCCAGGGACGTGGCGGCTAGACTGAGGGCGGAGGCGACGAAATCGCGGCGGTGCAGGGGCATGGCGGGGCTTCCGGCGGGGTCTTGGTTCACGACCACAAGAAGTCTAACTGCGCGTCGAAAAAGCCTTCCATCGACTTTTTCCACGCGGTCGACCGGTGGAAAAGCCGGTCAGGAACGGCTCGCGCCCCGGCCGGCTGCCTGGGAGGCTCTGCCATTGCGGCCGGCTGCCGCGGCCGGCCGCTGCTCCCCGGCGCAGGAGACACTCAACACGCGGGCGGATCGGCCGCTGGCCGCCATCGAGTGCGGCACGGCGGCGTCGAAATAGATGCTGTCACCGGCCGCGAGGCGAACCACCTCGTCGCCGTAGGTGAACTTCACGTCGCCGTCGAGAACCAACAGAAACCGCTCACCCGACCCGCATTCCGGCGACCGCCGGCCAGCGGTTCGAGAGACGTGAAGAATGGTGGGCTGCATCCGCCGGCCGCGCCAGTCGGCGGCGCGGTGTTCCACCGTGATGCCGTCGCGGGGCCGCGGGGGCGGCGCATCACCATGCCTGCAGACCACGTGCCGCGGCACGGCGGCCAGGCCCTCGACGAACGTGTCGACGCCACACTCCAGCACCGCTGCGATCTTCACGAGGCCGTCGAGCGACGGCGATAGTTGGCCGTTCTCGAGCTTGGACAGCCAACTGATCGTGAAGTCCGTACGGGATACGACTTCCTCGAGGGTCAGCTGCCTGGCCACGCGGGCGGCACGCACGCGACGACCCAGGTCGGCAAGGTTGAGCGTGTGATTCATCGTCGGAGGCGAAAGTATGCCTCAGGACGATGTAGTTCACAAGAGGGGTCCGTTCTTCCGCGCGGGTTATGGAACCCCCCTTTTCGCTCCGTCAGGCGCTGGGCCGGCGAAAGTGGCGGTACGCCTGGAGCACGTCGTTGAGATCGGAGGAGATCTCGATCTCATCGTCGGCGAAGTCGGTGAGCCAGGTGCGGTTGCTCGCGACCGCGTCGGCCAACAGCGGCAGCACCTCTCCCAGCGGAATGCGCACCGTGTTCGCCCGCGGCTCCGACACGACCGTCAAGCCGGCGGGACCATGATCCGGGCCGTTGTAAATCCGCAGGTTCCGCAGCGCCATGGCACACTCCCTTGTTCGTGGCTCGGGCGGCCGGCGTGCCTGGTCCTCGGAACCGGGCGTCATCATGACGGTCACCGACCGCCGCCACAGGGAAGATCGGCAGAAACAGGCCGCAAGGTTTGGCCGATTTCCCGGCTTGTGACGGGATCCCCCGCCCCGGTCGTTAGAATCGGCAAGGTGCGGCGGTCGGGCAACGCCTCGCCCTCCCCGACCTTCAGGCTTTGCCGTTGGCGGGGCCAAGTCCGGCCACCCGGCCGGCCCGGAAGGCGTCGCCGATGCTCTTCGGGACGAGCGCTTCGGCCTGGAGCAGGCGGGCGCGGTTGTCGGCCGTGGCCGCCTTCATTTCCTGCTCCCGGGCGATCGCTACGCTGCGTCGCTCCTCGGCTTTCGCGCGGGCCACGCGGGTGTCGGCCTCGGCCTGATCAGCCTGGAGGCGGGCGCCGATGTTCTCGCCGACTTCGATGTCGGCGATGTCGATCGACACGATCTGGAAGGCCGTCTGGGCGTCGAGGCCGCGCTGGAGCACGGCCTTGGAGATGGTGTCGGGATGCTCCATGACCTCGAAGTGGCTGCCGGCCGAGCCGATCGAAGTGATGATGCCCTCGCCGACGCGGGCGATGATCGTCTCCTCGGTCGCGCCGCCGATGAGCTGCTGCAGGTTCGTCCGCACCGTGACCCGGGCCCGGATCTTGAGTTCGACGCCGTTCTTTGCCACGGCCGACAGGGTGGTCTTGCCGCTGGCGTTGTCGGGGCAGTCGATGACCTTGGGATTGACGCTCGTCTGCACCGCGTCGAGCACGTCGCGGCCGGCGAGATCGATGGCGCAGGCGCGGTCGAAGTCGAGGTCGAGGTCGGCCCGCTGCGCCGCGATCAGGGCGCGGATCACCCGCGGCACGTCGCCGCCGGCGAGGTAGTGGGCCTCCAGCCGCCGCGGAGTGATGTCGGGGCCGAGGCCGGCTTGGGTGGCCATGATGCGGGCCTGCACGATCGTGCGGGCGTTCACCTTCCGGAGGCTCATGCCGAGCAACTCCAGGAACGTCACGCGGGCCTTCGACCAGTAGGCCTGGAACCAGAGCTGCCCGTAATTGAAGACGAGCAGGAGCATCGTCAGCGCCACCAGCGCCAGGATCAGCCCGCCGCCGATGAGCACCGGAAGGGGAATGGTCGGCACGAGGTTGTCGGCGAGGGCTTCGGGCATGGGGGGCGGCTCCGAGGGGTGGCGGCTTCGGGCAAGCCTAGTTCGCGGTTCCTGCCGGGGCAAAAAGCTGCTCAGCCTTCGATCCAGCCGCCGCCGAGGAGCTGGTCGCCGTCGTAGCAGACCGCCGGCTGGCCCGGGGAGATCGGGCCCGGGGAGGCGTCGGGGCCGCCGACGAAGCGGGCGTGGAAGCGGTCGTGGGCCAGCGGCGTGACGACCGCCGGCGCCGCCGACCGCTGGGCGCGGCACTGCACGCGGCACTCGAAGGGAGCCGCCGGCGGGTCCACCAGCCACGTCGCCGCGGCCGCCGTCAGCTCCGTCTCGGGCACCGCGCTGCGCGGACCGACGACCACGCGGCACGTCTCGGCTTCGATCCGCGTCACGAACAGGGGCGCGCCCGCGGCGATGCCCAGCCCCTGCCGCTGCCCCACGGTGAAGTGCTCGATGCCAGGATGCCGCCCGAGCACGCGGCCGGAGGCGTCGACGATCTCCCCGGCCCGCGAGCCGCCCAGCCGCTGGGCAACGAGCGCCGGATGTTCGCCGGGAGCGACGAAGCAGATCTCCTGGCTGTCGGGCTTGTCGGCCGTCGCCAGGCCGAGCGCCGCGGCACGGCGGCGGACCTCCGCCTTGGCGAGACCGCCGACCGGCAAGAGCATCCGCCGCAGCCGCTCGGGCCGCACGTCGAACAGGACGTAGGACTGGTCGCGGGCCGTCTCCAGGCCGCGGAGCAGCCGCGGCGGCCCGGCGCCATCGGGCTCGAGCCGCGCGTAGTGGCCGGTGGCCACGTGCGTCGCGGCCACGGCGTCGGCGTGCTCGAAGAGCCGGCCGAACTTGAGCCAGGCGTTGCAGCGGACGCACGGGTTCGGCGTGCGGCCACGCCCGTATTCGGCGGCGAAGTAGTCGATGATCCGCCCGAAGTCGGCCGTGAGGTCGAGGGCGTAGAGCGGGATGCCGAGCCGATCGGCCACCCGGCGGGCGTCGAGGGCGTCGGCCACGCTACAGCAGCCCTGGTGGCCCGGTTTGGCGGCGGCCGCGGCGCTGATCGGCAGCTCCCCTGTCCCGGTCGTCTCCGGCCGGCCCTGCCGCATGAACACACCCACGACGTCGTGCCCGGCCTCGACCAACAGGGCTGCGGCGACGCTCGAATCCACGCCTCCCGACATGGCGACGACGACGCGCGAGCGGGCGGCCATGGCGTTCAATACGTGAGCACGCACTCCACGCGGTGGGGCGCCAGCTGCCCGCGGCCGCCGAGGGGCTCGATCTCCACGAGGAAGGCCGCCCCCGCCACGGTGCCACCGCCGGCCTCGACCAGCCGCATGCAGGCCGCCGCTGTGCCGCCGGTCGCCAGCACGTCGTCCACGACGAGCACCCGGGCGGCGGGCCGGAGCACGCCCTTGTGCATCTCCAGGCGATCACGGCCGTACTCGAGGTCGTACTCATACGAGATCGTGTCGGCCGGCAGCTTGCCCGGCTTCCGCACCGGGATCACGCCGACGCCGAGCTCGATGGCCAGCGGTCCGGCGAACAGGAAGCCCCGGGCCTCGACGGCGGCGATCGCGTCGAGGCTGGCGCCGCGCCACGGCGCCGCGAGCCGCGCGATCGCCGTGGCAAAGGCACCCGCGTCGGCCAGCAGCGGCGTGATGTCGCGAAACAGGATGCCCGGCTTGGGGAAGTCGGGGATCGGACGGATGAAGGAGGCGAGGTCCATGGTGTGCAGAGGCTATCCGTGTCAGGCGCCGTGACGCAACTGGATCCGCGCCCGCGGCGCTCCGTCGAGCTCCACCGCCAGGCTGGCGAGCGTTTCCGCCTCGATCTGCCGCACCCGCTCGCGGGTCAGCCCGAGCACGCCTCCGATCTCCTTGAGCGTCATCGGCTCGCCGCCGCCGAGGCCGAACCGGAGCTTGATGATCGTCGCCGCCCGGGGATCGAGCTGGTCGATGCGGCGGAGCACGTGCCGCAGGGTGTCGTTGTCGAGCAGCACCTCCGCCGGGCACTTGGCGTTTTCATCGCGGATCAGTTCCCCGAGCGACCAGCCCTCCGCCTGCTCCGTCTGCGGCACGGCCTGGTGGACGTGAATCGCCTTCTTGATGATCGGCAGCTTCTTGCGGGCCAGGCCGAGCATGCGGGCCACCTCCTCGGGCGTCGGCGTGCGGCCGAGGGCGTCGAGGAGCCGGGCCGAGGCCCGCCGCCACTTGGACAGCAGCTCCACCATGTAGGCGGGGATGCGGATCGTCTTGCCGGAATTGATCAACGCCCGCTTGATCGACTGCTTGATCCAGTAGCTCGCATAGGTGCTGAACCGCGTGCCAATCGTGGGATCGAAGCCCTCGACGGCCCGGAGCAGCCCGAGGTTGCCTTCCTCGATCAGGTCGGGCAGCGGCAGGCCGCGGTTGGCATAGCCGCGGGCGATGTTCACCACCAGTCGGAGGTTGGCGCGGACCATGTGGTCGCGGGCCAGGGCGTCGCCGCGGGCGATCGCCTCGGCGAGCCGCTTCTCGTCGGCGGCGGTGAGCAGGGAGGTCTCGTTGATGTCGCGCAGATAGGTCTCGAGCGGATTCTGCACGGCGGATGCGGGTGGCTTGCGACGGGGCGATGGCATGGCGCGACGAAGGTGCTCCGAGGACGGTGCTCGCAGGGCGGGCGGCCGAACGGCCGCACGGGTGTCGGATCGTTCCGGCACAGGGAGAGGTATCGACGGGTACGGGCGGTGACTGCACAAGGCAGGAGGGGAAGGCAGACCGCAGCGCGTGGCGCGAACGTGCCGATCGCAACGGTCGCCCGGCGTCGGGGCCGCGGCTTCAAGCAGTCATGGCGCCGGGGACGGGGCGGTCTCGGGCCCGGGTGCGCCGCCGGCGCCGAGCACGCGATCGAGAAACTCGAGCACGGCCGTGCCCGCGGCGGTGCCGGCGTCGACAGCCACGTCGTGTCCGACGCCGTTGAGCAGCGCCAGCCGGCAGTCGATGCCCGCCGTGCGGCAAGCCTCGTCGAGGCGGACCGCCTGGTCGGTCGGCACCAGCGCATCGTGGCCGCCGTGGACGAGCAGCAACGGCGGATCGTCGGCGGAGACGTGCGCCAGAGGGCTCGCCCCCCGGGCCGCCTCGCGGAGCTCGGCCAGCGGCCCGCCGATGAGCCGCCGCGCGGCCGCCGCCGTGCGCGCGTGGGCGGGGCCGAGGCTCGGCAGATCGGTGGGCGCCGCGATCGCGCAGCCCGCCTGGACGCCGGCGTCGTCGGTAGCGGCCGGGGAGTCGGCCAGCGCGACGAGGGCCGCCAGATGCCCACCGGCGCCGCTGCCGATGACGCAGATTCGCGTCGGATCGATGCCCCACGTGTCGGCGTCGCGGACGAGCGCGGCGAGCGCCGCGCGGCAGTCGTCGAGCTGGGCGGGAAAAACGGCCGTGGCCGGGGGGCGGTAGCCGACGCACGCGACCGCGTAGCCGCGGGCGACGAGCCAGCGCAGCGGGCAGGCGGCCCGCGTGCCATCCCAAGTGTCGCCACCCGCGATCCACACCACCAGCGGCAGGCCGCCTGCGGCGCAGGTGTCGGGCAGATAGAGGTCGAACCGCCGGGCGGTGTCGGCGGGGTCGCCGACCGGCAGGTCGCGATGGGAGAGCACCCCGTCGCCGGCGACGGCGAAGGGTGAGCCGAGCGTCGCCTCCACGCCGAGCGGCGGCTGACGCTGCGGGGTGATCATCGGCGCCGTCGCGGCCCCGACCGGGGCGGCGGCCCCCAGAGATTCGGCGGTCGCGGACCGCCCCACGACCACGGGCACGCCATCGAGCGGTCTGCCGCGGCGGGCCGCCCGGCGTGCCGCCCGCCGCGAGGGCACGCGCGGCTGCACGTCGCCACCGGCCGGCAGGTCGGCCGGGGCGCGGGGGTCGTCCCGCCAGGCGAGCTGCACCTGTGACCAGTCGCGGCCCGAATCCACGCCGCGGGCATCACCGGCCAGCATCGCGCAGCCGAGCGCCACCGCGGCGGCGCATGATGCCGCCGCGGTGGCAATTCCCCGCGCCATACCGCGGATCGCTGCCTGCGACATCGTCGCCGTTCAGCGCCGCGCCGGCAGCTGCCCCGTGGGTGTCAGCTCGTCGATGATCCGTGGGATGTACTTGGCGAGGACCTCGGCCAGCTGGTCGCGGTCGACGCCCTTGGAGCGGGCGATCTGCTCGAGCTCGCGCTGGCCGAAGGCGTCCTCGATCTGCCGGCGATCGACCGGCTTGTTGGGGCCGGTGCGGACCCACGAGTCGACCTGCTCGCGCATCCCCTTCTCCTCGAACTGCCGCACCACGTCGGGCAGCTTCTGGGCGCCGCCGCCGCCGAAGATCTGCGTGAGGATGTCGCCGAGGTCGGTCGGGGAGGGCATGCCCTGCGGGGGCCGCTGCTGGGGCTGCGGCTGCGGGGCCCGCGGCTGCGGCTGTTGCTGCTGCTGGGCCGCGCCTTCGAGCACCTGCTTCAAGATCTCACCGAGAATGTCCATGCTGGAACCTTTCGTGACGGAGGGAAACGACCGCGAGTGGCGATGGAGGAATCGCGACGTGGGCAGTCTATGGCCCGCCTGTGGCCGGGGAAAGCAGGCGGTGCCGGGCAAGCGAAACCGCCGCGGCCCGGCCGTGCGGTTCACGGCACCGCGACCGCCTCGCCGCCGGCCCGGGTGCCGAGGGCCCGCCAGACCGCGATGTCGACGTCGTTGCCGATCGTACGCGTGGAGGCATCGAGCATCGAGATGGTCACCAGGCCGTTGTGATGGCTGCGCGAGGTGATCGCCGCATAGGTCTTTTGTGTGGCGTGCGACCCTTCCTGGCGGGAGTTCAGGTCGAAGTCGTGCGTCAGGCCACCCACTGTGTGCGGCACGCGGGTGTTAGGCGGGAACACGGTCGTGAAGCCCGCATGGTGGACGCGGCCGTCGGGCCATTCGGTGTGGCCGGTGCAGTCGTTGGTGGTGGTGCCGAGCTTTTGGTCGCTGGCGGAGGCGCCGGTGGCCAGGCCCGACATGACGGCCGGATCGGACGGCGGGCTACCCGTCGGGTAGGCGCCGCCCGGATCGGACGTGTTCCGGACGTACGGCGTGAACGCCTTCACCTCGGCGACGCACAGCGTCTTGCTCATGCCGTCGCTGAACATGCCGGACTTGAACTTGGAGTTCGGATGGAACGCGCCGTCGCCGCCGGCCCCGGTGGCCGGGTCGTAGATGAACCACGTGCCGTAGTTGAAGCCGTAGGTGAATGGGTAGACGTACGTCACGCCGCTCTTCGTGCGGGCACTTTTGTTGGCTTCGCTGGGGCAGACGAAACTTTGGATTTGGAGTTGGCGGACAGTCGCCCAGTTCTTCGCCGGATCGGGTGTGCCGGTCGTGAATCCGTCGTCCCAGGCCGTCTCCAGGTTCACCTTCACGGCCGACGCCCCCTCCTCGATGTACGGCAGGATTCGGCCGTGGACCGACCAGGAGCCGTTGTTGCTCACGAACGTCGTGCCCGGCGTGTGGAGCATGCTCGGCGGAAAATGCCGTTTCGCGCTCTCGTAGTTGAGGACGGCGAGCGTCAGTTGCCGCGAATTGTTGCCGCACGCCATGCGCCGGGCGGCCTCCCGGGCGCCCTGCACGGCGGGGAGGAGGAGGCCGATGAGGGTGGCGACAATCGCGATCACGACGAGCAGCTCGACGAGCGTAAAGCCAGGGCCACCCGCGGGCCGGAAGAGCCAGCCGGGCAGGCGCGAGTGCAATGCGAGCAGGAATGTGTCGATGTCGTCGTCGCGGGCGGGAGCGGCATCACGCTGCGGGGCGTCGGGTTGCATGAGAGACTCTTGGGGCATGCCCGATGGGCGGCGGCGGGATGACCGTCACCAGCGAACGCTTTGGGTGGCCGCCACCCGATTATTTCGCGTTTTCGCGGCCGCAGGAGGCGTTTTTTCGCCCGCGCAGGCGGGGAACTTTTCGACCGCGCGGTGAAGAACTCACCGCCCGGGGCGGGCCGTCAGTCGTCGAGCCCCAGATGCCGCAGCTTGGTCCGCAGCGTGGCCCGGTCGAGGCCGAGGAGTTTGGCGGCGGCCGTGCGGTTGCCACCGGTGTGGGCGAGCACTTCCCGCAACAGCGCGGCCTCGACCGCCGTGCTGGCCCGGTGATGGAGGTCGGGCTCGGCAAGGTCGGCGAACTCGTGGCGGGCCGCGGCGGCCCACTCCTTCGTGGCCGCCGTGAGCGCGGCGGTGGCGGTGGCCAAGGGCGTGGCTGTGGTCGTGGTCGCCGCGGCCGTGGGGGCAGGCAGATGCTCGGGCCGCAGCGTGCCGCCGCGGGCGATCACGGCGGCGTATTCGATCGCGTGCTTGAGCTCGCGCACGTTGCCCGGCCAGGCCCGGCTGCGGAGAGCCGCGAGGAACTCCACCGCGAGCGCGGGCAGGGCGGCCGGCCGGGGCTGCCGGGCGCAATACCGGGCGAGGAAGTGCCGGGCCAGCGGCTCGATGTCTTCGGGCCGCGCGGCGAGCGGCGGCACGTCGATCGACAGCACCCGCAGCCGTTCGAAGAGATCGGCGCGGAATGTGCCGGCCGCGACCGCCGCGGCCAGGTCCTGCTGCGTGGCGGCGATCACGCGGACGTCGGCCGCAGTCGGCGCGGCGGAGCCCACGGGCGTGAAGGTGGCCGTGTCGAGCGTGCGCAGGAGTTTCGCCTGCACGTCCAGCGGCGCGGCGCCGACCTCGTCGAGAAACAGCGTGCCCCCGGCGGCCAATTCGAGGAGGCCGGGGCGGGCCTGGCCGAAGAGTTCGCTCTCCACCGCCCCGGGCGCCAGCGCCGCGAGGCTCGTGGCCACGAAGGGACCGTCGCTGCGGCCGCCATGGGCGTGGATGGTGCGGGCCACGAGCTCTTTCCCGGTGCCGGCCGCACCGCTGACGAGCACCGGCAGGTCGGTGTTCGCGACCAAGGCGATGTGCTTGAAGATGGCCTGCATCCGCGGCCCGGAGCCGATCAACTGGGGAGCATCGGCCTCCTCAGGCGGCGCGACCGCTGGGCCTGCGTCGCTTCGCTCCGCGAGCGCGCGGGCGACCACGGCGGCCACCTGCTCGAGATCAAACGGCTTGACGAGATAGTCGAAGGCACCCGCCGCGACGGTCCGCACCGCCGTGTCGAGGTCGCCGAAGGCGGTCATCACGATCACCGGCGTGCTCGGGGCGAGAGCCCGCAGTTCCGGGATGGCGGAGATCCCGTCGCGGCCGGGGAGGCGGACGTCAAGAAGGATCGTGTCGGGCGGCCGGCGGCGGCAGGCCGCGAGCGCGTCGGCGACGGTGGTGGCCAGCGTGACGGCGTGGCCCTCGTCGGTGAGCAGTTCGCGCAGGCTCCAGCCGATGGCCGGCTCGTCGTCGACGATGAGAATCTCGCTCATGCGGACTGCGTCACTGCGGGGGCATGCGGCTCCAGCGGCAATGTAATCACAAACCGCGTCCAGTCGGCCATGCGGCTCCACGAGAGCGTACCGCCGTGGGCCTCGGCCACCGCCTTGGCCACCGCCAGCCCGAGGCCGATGCCCTCCGGCTTGCCGGTGACGAAGGGCTCGTGCAGCGAGTCGCGAATGGCCTCCGGCGGCCCGGGGCCGTCGTCCTCGACCGAGAGCACGAGCGTGGCTGCGCTGGTGGCGGCGCCGAGCCGCAGCGTGCCGTCGCGGCCCGCCGCTTCGATGGCGTTGAGCGCCAGGTTCACCAGCGCCGCCCGCAGTGCGTCGCGGCGGCCGAGGATCGTCAGGCCGGTGGCGGGCCCGAGCTCCACGCCGACGCCCACGTGATGGCAGCGGGGGGCGGTGAGGTCGCGGACTTCGGCCAGGAGCGCATCGACGGCGAGCGGTTGCGGCGGCGCCTGCTCCTGCCGGCCCAGGGCGAGCAGGCCGCGAACCTCTTCCTCGAGGATGTCGAGCTGGCGGGAGGCGACGCCGAGGCTGTCGTCGGCCGTGCCCGCCGGGCAGCGGCGGCGGTGGAGGTCGATGGCGAGCTGCGCGCCGGTGACGGCATTGCGCAGCTCGTGGGCGAAGCCGGCGGCGAGCTGCCCCAGGAGCCGCTGTCGCTCGCCGGCCACGAGTTCGCCGCGGAGCGTGTCGAGCGTGGCGCTCATGCGATTCACGCCGGCCACGAGCCGGCCAACCTCGGCGGCGTCGGCGGTGGCGACTGCCGGCAGCGTGTGGCCGAACTCGCCGCCGGCGATCCGCGCGACGTGCCGCTCGATCGCGCCAATGCGCCGCGTGAGCCGGCCGGTGGTCCGCAGCGACAGCGGTACGAGCACGGCGAGCGTGGCCGCGGCCACGGCCAGCACGGGCCACAGGGCGTCGCGCATGGTGCGCCACGGGCTGGCCACCGGGGTGAGCACGAGCACGGTCTCGGGGCGGACGCCCGCGGCGCGGGCGACGCCGACCTGATGCGGCCGCCCGGCCAACGCGGTCACGCCGCCCACGTCGGCGGCCAACGCCGCGACGGCGTCGGCGGTCAGTTCGCCGCGGGGCACGGTCGCCGCGCCCGCCGTGCGCGACGTGGCATCCCAGACGATGAAGTGGCTGCCGGTGAGCGCGTGGAGCGTGTCGAGCACCTGCGGCGTGAGCGGCACCCGGGACTCACGGAGCGCGGCCGCGAGCTGCTCCTGATCGGTGCGGGCAGCCGCGAGGCTGCGGCGGGCGGCCAGCCAGGCGGAGACGGCGACGTTGGCGAGCACCGCCGCCAGCACGAGGCCCACGACGGGGACCACGAGTTGCCGCGACAGGGAACGGCCGGGAGGAGTCGGGGGCATGGTGGCGCGGGCGGTCAGCGCGATGGCGCCGACCCGGGCCCATGGTACCCCGGGGCCGGATCGAGGACACCGTGTCGACAGGCGGCTGGCCGTGGCCGCCGCCCGGGCCACCGTGATGGCCCGGCTCGCGCCGGCCGACAAGGAGCGGATCGTGTGGTTCTGCCGCCGCAACCTTTCATACCGGCTGGTTCGTGCCGCCGCCGAACAGCGCCCGCGCGTTTCGGCAGCAGACGTCGGCGACGAGGGTGTCGAGCCAGTCGCGGCGGTCGGGCAGCCGGCCGCTCTCGACGTCGGCACCGAGGAGGTCGCAGAGGATGCGGCGGAAGTACTCGTGGCGCGGATAGGAGAGGAACGACCGTGAGTCGGTGACCATGCCCACGAAGCGGGAGAGGAGGCCGAGATCGGAGAGCATGTTCATCTGATCGCGCATGCCCCGTTCCTGGTCCATGAACCACCAGCCGCTGCCCCACTGGATCTTGCCCGGGATGACGCCGTCCTGGAACGATCCGGGCAGGCCGCCGAACAGGGCATTGTCGGCGGGATTGATGTTGTAGAGGATCGTGCGGCCGAGGCATCCCTCGGCCACGAGCGTGCCCATGAACCGCACGAGCCCCGGCCCCTGCCGGGCGTCGCCGATCGTGTCGGCGCCGGCGTCGGAGCCGAGCCGTGCCGTCAGTGGCGGGTTCGGGTCGCGGAACGCCCCGAGGTGGAGCTGCGTCACCCAGCCCTTGGCATGGTTGAGCCGGGCGACGTGCCGCATGAAAAACGCCATGAACGTTTCCGCCTCGGCAGCCGTGGCCGCGGTGCCGGCCGTGTCGCCGAGCCGCCGCGCCCAGGCCTGCACCTTTTCAGGCTGCTGCACCTTGAGGGCCGCATCGGGGCGGAACGTGGGCACCACGCGAGTGGCGAGGTTGGAGGCGGCGATCTTCGCATGCCAGTCGAGCGGGTCGGCGGGATCGTCGGTCGTGCCCACGAGCTCCACGTTCATCCCATACAGGATTATGCCTGTCCGTTTCCGGCTCTCCCACCCCCGGACGGAAGTCCGGGGGTGGGGTGGTGACGGGGATCGTTTGAAGCACCACGATTCCAGCTGACGCATGATCCACAACGACGTTGCTGCACTATGGACAGCGAGCGTTCCCGTGAATCCCGCCGGCAGTATGAGAGGTCACGGGCAGCCCCGAGCCTGACGAGTGATGACACGACGGCTACCGAACGATCGTCAGCTTCTCGTCGGGGGGAATTGTGATCGTCGCCTTCTTTCGCAGTGCGGCGAGGGCGGGAGCGGAAATTCTTTGGAGATGCTTGATGACCACGGGCGCAGGGGTGCTCGCCAACACCTCGGCGACGGCGACGGCATCGGGGCCCTCCAAGGCAGTGATGCCACTTAGATACACCGGGAATTCGTTGTTCGCCCTCGTGGTCAACACGCGAGCGACCTCGGGCGTCAGTTTCTTGACTTCCAAGAAGAGCGTAGCGTGTTCGGCCGCCAAGTCCGCCGCGTCTTTGGGAGACAGTGGGTCGGAGGTATCGATAATCTGCTGGTCTTCTGAAAAGGGCGACGTGTAGTTCCCCGAGTCTTCGAAGGCCTGCCCATACAATCGCGCTCTCGTCGGCAGCCATTCCGGCTTGATGATCGGGCGACCACGATCGTCCTTCGGCGGCCGCACGGTGAGGATCACAGGCTGGCTTTCCAAGGTCCGCCGAGTCTCCCGGAGCCGCTGGGGATCGTCCGCGACGCTCCATGACACGGTCAGCAGGTAGCAGCCGACGAATCTCGGCTTCACATCCAGCGCGAAGCCTTTGGTGTCCGGATCGCGTACGTTGAACCGCGGGGTATGCGGCCCGGGCGAGCGGAACGGCAAGGCTGAGAACTTGTCGATCGGAAAAGGGTCAACAGGGTCCTGAGGGCGGCCGTTATCCACCACCCGCTGTTCCTCTGGGTCAAACCGAGCCGCGAGGCCGACATCGTCCAACCGGTACGAAATTATTTCTCCGATGGCGAAGCGATCTGGAATCACGGACACGAGCCGACACGTTCCGCCGATCGTGATTTCGGCAGGTTCCGCCCGGAGCACAAGGTCGGGGAGAAGTCTTTTTTCGGTAGTGTCGTCATCGGCCACAGACGGTACGGCAAGAGCCACGGCCAACAGAGCGACAGCGATCATGCGGCACACGAATCAACTCCTGTCTACCGGTGGAGAAAATCATCGAACCTTCCAGCCCTGCTTCTGTAATTCATCATCGACGTATGCCTGCCATTCCCGAGCCCACTTGGCCTGCTGCTCTGGAATCGTGCCGTGTTCGGTCTCGTCATCGTAACATCCCTTCTGAACCCTCTTGTCGATGGGCTCCCACACGTTATCGATGAAGGCCTTTCGCTTTTTGTGGAAGTCCTTGATCGCCACGTCTGCAGCGTCTTTTTGGGCTTGTTGTCTGGTGGCGGCGTTGGCAACGCCATTCCCGGTCATGTCGGCAGGCAAGTTCAGCGCGACCTTCGTGGCGATGTATTCTCCGATTCGCAGGTGCAGTCGCTCGTGCTCGAGCAGGGCCGCGTCCTGCGCGTGGACGAGCACCCAGGATTTGTTCGCATCGAAGGCTACGAAGGCATTCAATGGGGGGGCGCTAGCATTGTTCGGGCCGTCGCCGTAGACGATGCTCCGTGGGGCCCGGTTGGCGGTCACGCGAGGGATAGTCCGGCCAGCGAGCATGTCCGCAGCCATTTTCGAACTGATGGGCGGCTGGTGAGGTTGGTGCTGCGTTTGCCGGCACCCAAGCAGCGGCACCCGAAACGGCGCGGCCGATGGGCATGGTCAAGGCAGGATTTGGCGGACCGTCAGCCGAGTTCTTCGAGGTCGGCGAGGTCCTTGAGCCGGCCTGCGGCACGCTTTGTTTTCCGCATGTCATCGAGACCGAGCACGGGCGCCGTCACGTCGCCAAACGTGGCCGTGATTCTGTTCGGCCAGGCCGCGTCGAACTCCAGGCCCGTGACGCTCGTCATGATGTCGATACGGCTCGGCGGCAGCCCGATCTGGTAGAGCACCTCGGGCTCCGCGAAGTCTTCGACGTGCATCTTGGACAGCGGCGCCCGAAAACGCTGCAAGGCACGCCATGTGCGGGCCGCATTGTCGCGCGAGGCCTTCACCCAAA
>Ga0315901_10005193_pt1 | contig 15916 bp, 26 predicted proteins | sample LakEriMetagenome_10_FD_203761 | JGI IMG/M metagenome (GOLD analysis project Ga0315901, IMG submission 203761) | Freshwater fungal communities from buoy surface, Lake Erie, Ohio, United States - Buoy 2 MA116 | ecosystem: Environmental > Aquatic > Freshwater > Lake | place: USA: Lake Erie, Ohio...
CGCCATACGGATTTACCCTCGGACGCGCATTGACAATGAGCCTCGGCTGCAACGGCTTGGGCTTGCTCACACTTATCATATCCTTGTCGGCTAGGAAACGTAAACCTTGGGTGCAAGCGTCCATCAAGTCATCGTGACGAATGCTGCCCTCGCCAGAAAAAGCACAGAGTTGATACAACAGCGGCTCCGCCCACGAACGAACCTGACCTTTTCGCTTTTCAGACTCCACAAACCAGACCATCCCCGACGCAAAGAGGTGCGAGACCATGTGAAGCCGCGTGAGTTTGCTTGCTTTGCCGGGATTGTAAGCGTGCGCAATGATTCCCTCACGGGCCAGCATCTGCCGAAGCGAGATTCCGCTGCCTTTGTCTTCAATCACAATGGTATCGGGGCGTCTTCCGGTCCCCATCACCCGTCCGGGGCCAATCATCGGCTTGATCAATGGCCGTTGCTCGTCGTCGCCGTAGTACACCTCGCGTTCTTTGTGTACCCGCTTGATCAAATCCGGCATTCCGAGCCGATCTTCCCAACAATCAAGCAACATAATGCAGGGCTTGTCCTCGTTGTGGAACAAACCCAAGACCACACACGCACTCGGGTCGGCATCCGATGTCTTTTTGTCGCGGGTGCTCTCGGTAAAGGCCGTATCCAAGCTCATCACGATGTGTTCAAACACCGGCAAGGGCTTCTTGGCAGGCCATAACTTCACCCAATTGCGCTTAATAATGCCCTGCTCTTCGGGATTCAGCACCTCGGCGTGAATTTCCTGACGGCCTAGCGTCGTACCCTCAAATTTCAGCAGCTGGGCCTGAAAAGTCGGGGCTAAATTGGCAATGTTCTCGTACGTCGATGCCCGAACCACCGTCACATCGTCGCCATCGCGCTCAATCAACTCGCGAATCAACGCTTTCGGCTTCGGCGTCGTCGTTGCCACGATTCTTGGGTGCTTACCAAGGCGAAGCGCAAACATAATCATGTCCCACGCCTCTTGGTCGTACTGCCACGCAGCGAGCTCATCGCACCACGCGCCATGCCATTGACCACCACGAAGCCGGTCCGGCGTCTCAGCGCTGATGCCTTTGATGAGACTGCCGTTCTTCAAGATAATTTCCGAGAGCGAACGGTTGTATTCCTTAATCGCACGCTCCGGAATCACCGAAATCAACCCCGAGTCACCCTCGAAACACGTATCACGGATGTCCGCAGAGGTCGGCGCACACACCAACCAGCGACTTTCGGGCTTTTGAAACGCCTGAAACCACACCCACTCCGCTGCCGCACGGGTTTTTCCCGCACCACGACCCGCTAACATCAACCAAACGGTCCAACCGCCGGGTGGCGGAGCCTGATGTTTGTGTCTCTTGGCGCACCAATTGGCATGGGCCTGCAACGCAAACAACTCATCCGTCGTGAGTTTGTTCAGATCGTCAATGATCTTCTGCTTATTCGGGCTAATCGGCTCCGATGCCGCTGGTTGCGCAGCCGGATTCAGCGAGAGCGTGCTGCTCTTGTCAGACATATCAGCGATAACGCGAGGTCTTCTTCGCGATCTTAGATGGCTGCTTTACAAACTGACGCCCTGCGGCCTTACCTTCACGTTTGGCTCGTGTCGTTGCCGCGTATTCCTGCGGAGAAAGCGCTTCAATCGCAGCCTTCGGAAGATAACGCTCGCCGGTTTTGGACGAGGGCTTGCCGGATTTTGTTGTCCAGCGCTGGTCACTCCAACGCTTCAGAGAAAGTTGTTCTTTCTTCATGGATTAATCTCTGTACCCGCCGCCTTTGCGTTTATATTCCTTCGCCAAAAGCTGACTTTTGCGTGCTGACCATTGCCCTGCGGCGGTGCCTTGTGTGGCCGATGCCTTGATGGAATTAAACAACTTCTTGCGCATCTCGGGCTTGGTGTAATTACCCGCTGCGTTCACCTTAGATTTCGTTGCCACGGTCAACACTCCAGATTTCAGTTTGACGCTTCAACTTCGGCCAAGTGGCCTCGGTAATAAACGATTTGTCCAATACTAGCAAATGATTTGTCGGTTGCGCGGTAAAGCGCCCGTTGTCCAACTTGACGAAGTAGAACTCTTTGCCCTGCTCCGGTTCCTGACTGAAACCATCCAGCATCGGGATTGCGGTGAAGAGGTAGGTGCCTTCGTATTCCTGCCGGGATCTGGTGCGAGTACGGAGACGGGTCCCTTCGAGAAAGGGGTATTCCGTCGTGCTGAAGTGAATGCCGTAGCAATCCCAAGTCTGACCGTCGGCGGGGTCCCAAGGGGTCCCTGTGATGGTATGCGCCAGTTTGTGCAGCGGGACATTGCGGTAGACGGCACCGCATTCCAGCATGACGTGACAGCCCCAAGTGCGCCCGGGGTGAGATACCAGACCAAACCACGCAGCCCGTAGCCAGTCGGCGTTGCCAAAGGTGGCGGGTTCAACGTAGCAGTACGTGTGTCGGGGTAGGGGCCCCGCGCCGGTGTGTAGCATGTTGCGAGAGTAACACAAGTCGGTAGCGTTGCAAAAGTGGGGTGGGGCAGAGAGGTGAATTGTGTGTATGGGACCCGTTGTGCCGCGTGCCGTTTTGCGTGCGTACCACCACGCCACCATGCGCCAATTGCCGATTGCTCGACAGGCTTCCGATGGTACCTAGGCCATGCGCCCAAATTCGCGCCCATTACTTGCGCCACCGATACCAGTAGCAGAGCAGGGCAGCGGTACTTGTTAGCGGTAGCAGGGCAGGGCAGGAATTACTGGTCAAGATTGCATAGCATCGGCGCGTAGCATTTAAAGGTTGACTATAACAACCGGCTTGAGTTATTCTGTAGGCGTTCGATAACTAAACAGATAGGAGTTAGCACACATGGCAAAGTTATCCGCACACGGGAAAGAGATTGGTCGTATCCAATACATCGGGCATGACGTGGCAGTTATGAGCGATGGATACATTCTGAAAAATTTTGGGGCCGGTTGGAAAATTCACGGCAAGTTAAAAGCGGGCCTCACTCCGGAGATGGCCTACCAGAAAAGACTGAGCGCATTAGAGAATCAACCGTTTGAATACTACGCTTTCAGAGAAAAACTTTTTGCGCTTACCCGATCACTTGAAAAGCGAGCGCAAATAATGACGGCTCTTCAATTGCTAGGGAATGACGCCGATGGGGTATGGTCCGAACTCACCGATAGTTACTTAGGTCCTAGAATCGATGCGGATATCGTTGATATAGTCGAACTCTGCCAAGCGCATGAGTCATATCAAACCGCGCTGAAAAGCCAAAAAGCGCAAGCGAACTAGAACCACACAGGGGCGGCCCTTGCGCCCCTCTTTTACTTGTGACAGAATGCACTAAACAACACGGAGACTTTGCACACATGGGTTACACAATCAACGACAACGACACGCGACACAATGGATGGACAAATTATGCGACGTGGCGCGTTAACCTTGAAGTGTTCGATGGCATGAACCTGCGCGACCATTTCGAGCAATTGCCGGAGCTGAACGAGTTGGCATCATGGGCAGAAGGTTACGCCGACGAGCTGCTAGACGCTGCCATGAGCGAGCCTGTCGGTATCCGTAAGAGAATGCTTACGCCTTGCGACATTGTGAGCGGATGGGCGAGCGCGTTTCTTGCTGAGGTTAACTGGCACGAGATTGCCGCGCACTTAGCCGACGCCGCGAAAGAACTAGACGCCGCCTAACCATTTCGGTGCTAACACTTAGGGGGCTTCGGCCCCCTCTTTTTTTTCCGGCTCCATGTCAATCGTTATCCCGCGCTCAAGCATACCGGCAAGGCCCGTGAGAATTTCGGTGCGTTGCTGTATCTCAATCGGGCCGCCGTTCGCGCCTGTTAGTTCCACCGCGTTGCGCTCCGTGAATTTCCCGCCGCCTCTGGTTTTTAGTAGGAATATCGCCGCCGTATCGGAGCCGCCTTTAGCCCTTTGCGCGAGGCTCGTGCTGATGTCGCTGATCATGCTTGCCTGTCCGGTGTCCACTTCGTCCTTGTAATGCTCGTATAGCGTGGTCATGGACATTTTGAGAACGCGGCAGATTGTCTCTGCGGTCTGTCCGGCAAAGACCATATTGGCGACGGTCTGGGCTATGGCTGGGTCGGGATGGCGGCGGTTGTCTTTTTTGGGTTCTACACTTTTAGTGTTCTGCTCCACCATAACACCGTCCGCCCGATTCTCAGGGCTTTTAAGCGGCTCAACTACTACCCCGCTACTACCCCCGCTCCCCTGTATGCCCGTCGCCTCTAATCGCTTCTCTGTCACTTTTACGCGCTCCCATGGTATGCCCGTAGCCTGTGGGTATTGTGCATACCGCCTGAACTAAGCGCAAGCGTCTATGTAATAAGTTTTTAGAGATATGAACTAATTAGAACGAATTATCGGGGTGTAAGTCGTTGATCTGTATGGTTTTTTATATATATAATTAATTAATATATATATATCATACTATCCTCTCTCTACTCAACCCCCTTGTGTTGTCTCTATGTTTTCCAGAGGCTGCGGGGGTGTCTATGTTGGGCCGTATAAATTAATTAAATAATTCAAATGCTTTAAATTCAAGCACTTACGAAAGCAATTCGTATTTAGTTCAGTAGCGGTTTTTATAAAAATAGAATTGACACGATGTCACCTAGTATCTGTAAAACATACGATTTTGCCCAGTAATTCCAGCAAAATCGCTTGACTCATACGTTTTTATGGAATAACGTGCTATAGATCACTAACTTGGAGTTTTCTTTATGATCTATTACAAGGTACTTTTGCAGTTCAACACGCCCGTTACGGCTAAAGAAGTGTTTGAACGCATCAAAGAAGTTGCCCCTCACAAGGCGAGCAACATACAGACCACGCGAGCGGCTCTAGCCTATTTGGTCAAGACAGATAGAGCGATTCGAACGGATCACGGCAGATACGAGGCCATCAAGACCAACGAGGATGAGGTCATCAAACTGATTGCCGAAAACAATCGGCTACGCGAAAGGCTGCGGACGCTCTCTAAAGCGTTCATGGTCATCATTGAAGCCAACGGCTACCAGTTGAAGGACTTTCAGTAGTTTAAACGTTCTATCCACCTAATGGTCACTCCCTCATGTCGCAGCATGGGGGTATTGACTAACACAAGCCGCTTGAATTAGCCTCTCAAACAACGACAACCCAAAAAGGAATAGCACATGAACAACAATTACTTGACCGATTCTCAAATTCACGACATGGCGCAAGCCGCGCTGAACTCATACGAGCTGACCGCCGATTGGGTCAGCGCAAAGGCGGCGGCAGCTGAATACGCGATTGACGAATTGGGCATCAAGCCGCGCAAGTCTGCCGTGTTACTGGCGTTGCGAATCGCACAAACGGGATGGCATAGCATCACTTTGAACGTAAAGCGCGAAATGGCGCAAGGTGCAGCATGAAACCCGACCCCGAACTGCAAGCCCTGATCGACCGGCTGCGGGACTTCTTGGCCTACTGCGACGACACCTCACTCCCCCGCCCCGCCGGTATACGGCATGAATCCATACCGGCTGAAGAACCGGAAGTCATTTAAATCACAAGGAGATAGCACAAATGCCTAACTACTGCCAAAACCAAGCGACGTTTATCCATGCCGACAAGGAGAAGGTAGACGCATTGTTCAACGAGTTTCAAAAGTTGATTGACAGCGGCAACAAGGATGGGAGTCCGTTTCAACTGCTCTATCCGCTGCCCAAGGATCAAGAGGCCAACTGGTACGAATGGCGCATAGCAAATTGGGGAACCAAGTGGGATGTGATGGACGCATGGGATTTGGAGCGAGGCGATGACAACACTTTTTCTGTTTCTTTTCATACTGCATGGTCGCCCCCGATTGAATGGTATGAAGAAGTGGAGCGACAGGATTGGGTGGTAGACGCAATCTACTTTGAAGCCGGTATGGGATTTGCGGGTGAATACACCGAAGGCTGCAAAGAAACGATAGAGGTTTCCAACATCATGTATCGCGTCATCAATGCCGGTTTCGTGAACGTCGCATGAAGAACTTTAAATGCGCTGACTGCGGACACGAATTCAACAAGCCGCTGCACATTCACGAACGCGAGGTGATCGACTACGGCATCGGTCGCCAATGGGTCACGCTCTTTAAGGGCGACGTATGCCCCGGCTGCGAAGGTATCAACTGGGACGATATGCCGGAGCCTGAGCCGGAAGACGAGACGATTTAAACCACAAAGGAGATAGCACATGCAACAAATCAAAACCCAACAAGACGCCCTGACCCTCGCTCTGAAGCTGGCAATCACGGCAACGGACGAGCGGCGCACCGCGTTAGCGGTTCAGATGGCTGAAGAACTGTCCGAAAGCATGACCGAACTGGAAGTGGCCCGTTGCAAAGTCCGCGCTCTGGACGAGTTGGGGATACCGCAATGACTGAAACCGACGCTTTGACTGCTTGGTACATGGCGATGATCTTGTTGTCATTCGCCACCCTTGTTTACCTATTCAGGAACCGTCTATGAAAGAACTAAATTTAAATCGAATCCATCTATCCCGCGCCATCTGGCATCGCATCTTTGAGAACGCGGAGATGCTGTCGGCCTACCGCGCTGAGATCATCTCCGAAGCCCAAGAACTCGACCGGCTACGGCCTAAAGCTCTGTACAACACCGGGAGCATTTCAATGGCATCGGTGTGGACATTGACGGCAACGGCTTATTACTTCGCACCCAAAACGATTGCGGAGGTGGGGACGTTTATTGGTCGCTCTGCAAGCGCGATGGCACAGGGCTGCACCTACGCCGGGGTCTTTTCCACGATACACACTTGCGACCTGTCGAACGAGATTGACCTGTCGGACGCGATGCCGTTCTCGTGGGGTGAGGCCGCGCTTGTTCAGTACCCGATGCAATCTTCCACGCAGATGTTTAAATCGCTTGTTGACATGAAATCGCAGGTGGACTGGCTGCACTTGGACGGGCGAGTGACCGACGAGGACATGGCCCTGCTGCCTCAGATTGTCCACGACCGGACGTTGTATACCTTGGACGACTTTGAAGGTCTTGAGAAAGGTGTCGCGAATGCTCAGCGTTTACTGCACACCTTGGGCAACGTCGCGCACTTTCTGATCTACCCGCCGGAGCAGGACACGCTCCACCACTTTGGGCTGCGGGACGGTTGCACGATGGCGATGTTGCTTCCGCGCTGCCTGTTTCAGATCACGGTGCAATAACCATGAACAGGGAGCGAAAACTAAACGAGTTTGTGGACCGCCTGATTCAAGACGAGATCCACAAAATTTACCGCGAGGTCTACGGCAGAGGCTTTTTGGCGGGGTTTGTGATTGCCCTAGTCGGCGCGATGGTCTTTTACTGGATTACGACAAGTGCTTGAGCTTGTACAGAGTCGCGTAGTAATGCCCCACGATCTCGTCAATGATGTTCTGGATAGCGGTTTCTTCCCGCTCGCAGAAGTCATACCGGCTTTCGGTGATTCGCTCGACCTGATCTTCCAGAAACTCTACGAGGTCGCGGTTCTTGTCGGCGGACATGAGCGACACCGGCCCCATGAGTCCATGCCGACCCTGCCAAGCCTCTGCGAAGTCATCCGCCAGACCGGGCAGACCCTCGTAGAACTTCTGGGTGGCCTTATGGACGGCGTAAGAGGACGTATTTAAATGGACAGAGTGGGCAACGTCTCGTGCCAGAAAGAGAAGACCCACGAAGTCAGCGGCTTTCATGCTCATACCCGTAGCCTACCCCCAAGGCTGCGAAATTTCAAATTGGGGGCTTGCGTTGCAACCCAAGCGGGACTAGACTCAAGCGGATTGGATTAGTAAATCGTACATACAATTAGATAGGAGATGCACATGACCGGACGAAACGATGACCCTCGCGAAATGAACGACGAGGAAATGATTCAGGAGTTGGATCGGGCGATGGGCGAGTTCTTTGCGATGGAGCGGCAGTTGGAACAGCAACTCACGCAGACCAGCACCAAGACCCTACAGGCTTCGGCTAAGGCGATGGATCACTTCATGGGACTGCTCTTTAAGTGATATGGCTCCGTTCCCTGATTTTCGGGAGATGCGGGGGATTGCGCCCAAGGCAACGGTTCGCTGTGAGGTTTGCGGTACCGAGCACCGAGGCCGTTGCCATATGTTTCGCCGTAGGCAACACAGAAAGACCACTCCTAGCGAGAGGCGCCGCTACAAAGAGGCTGCGAAGTTTCATCAGCAAATAGCGCGAGCGCGATGGTGGATTGAGCAACTGACGGAGGCTGTCGATGAAGCAAGAGATTCCGGTGGACTCAGACGAGCGCGTCAGCAGACCGCCGCTCCCAAAGACCGAAAGAGAGTTACTCGTCGAGCAAATCATCGCGATGCAACGACAGATCTACCTACTGGAGAGAAAGTTAAATGAAATGGATCAAAAGGAAATGGCGTACTTTCACAGGCCGCCTTCTCGTTGATTACGACTGGCGATGGATACCGCCCCCGAACTACCGATGCTCGCGTGGCAAGCAGACCGATTGCAGATATGGAGATTACTGGTGAGACACAAGGAATACATGGTGGATCGGTTGCACGATGAGTTGGAGCGGCTACGCACCGAGACGGCGAAGCTCAAGGCGGACTTTGAAAAGCAAGAGCGTGAACGCGAGCGGGGTGAGATTTTCTTCGCTCTCTTCATGTTTGGAGCGGGACTCTTTCTTGGATGGGCATTGTTATGAAGTTAGAAGTGTGCATCGAAGGCGTGAGTGCAATCGTTCGGGCGGAACTGAACGAGACGCTCAAGTGCCTTCAGGATGATTTAAAGCGCCGCAAGAAAGGCAATAGCATTGCGATCTTTCACATGGACAAGGACGAGGACGTTGCCGAATTGCAGCGGCACATTGATGCGATGAAGTTGGTGCTGCGGTATTACGGAGAGGTGTAAGCATGCGGTATCACTACATCCGCCCAGTCCAAAACTATAATTTTTTAAAAAATAAACCGGGCGCTTCCGAATTTGCGATTGCCGAACAGTTTTTTAGTATTCAAGGCGAAGGTCGATGGACAGGTACGCCTGCATGGTTTATCCGCTTGCAAGGATGTTCTGTCGGATGTCCGTGGTGCGACACTAAAAACACTTGGGAGTTTTCCGATTTTAAAACGCCATTAGCCGACATCATCAAAGGAATTTCATACGACGCTCGTCATGTGGTAGTAACTGGCGGCGAACCATTTGAACAAGATATTCGAAGATTGCTGCATTCGTTACACCATGAGGGACGAATGGTGCAGATAGAAACAAGTGGATGTTTTGATGTATATGGCCCCGGTTGGATTACTGTTAGTCCCAAGTTTTTCAAACCACTTTCCAAGCAGGCTTTGTGGGCTGCTTGCGAGATAAAACAAGTGGTAGCGAGTCAATCGGACATTGATCGGCTGTTATCAGAAGTTATCCCGCATATCGGCCAATGGACACCTGTCTACCTACAGCCCGTCAGCAATGGAAAACGTGCGTTAAAACTGTGCATTGATGCTTGCAAAAAGCATGGGTTTCAACTTTCCTTGCAAACTCACAAATTGATAGGAATTCCATGATTCATTACCACGGCACACCAATGACCCCGACGGCTGATATGATTAAAAGTTTTGCGGCAAAGCACGCCATGGTCAGTTTTGAACATCCGTCTCAAATGGAAATAGCTGCGGAGATTTGCCAATCAGTTGTGTTGGACAATGGCGCATTCTCGGCATGGCGACAGAACAAGCCGCATGATTTTCAAGGTTATGCGATGTGGGCAGAAAAATGGTTACGGCATCCAGTAGTAGATTGGTGCGTGATTCCAGACAAAATTGATGGCACAGAAAGTGACAACGATGCGTTGATGGCTGACTGGCCTTTGCCAAAGTGGCAATCTGTCCCGGTATGGCACTTACATGAGTCATTAAATCGGCTTGAACGATTGCTAGAGTATCCGCGCATTGCTCTTGGCTCATCTGGAGACTATTCCGTTGTTGGGAATGAAAGTTGGTGGAAGCGAATATGCCAAGCAATGTCAGTTATTTGCGATAAAGACGGGAGACCAAAGACAAAACTTCACGGGTTGCGAATGCTTGATCCCGGTGTTTTTAGCAAGTTACCACTTGCGTCGGCGGATTCTTGCAATGTGGCTAGAAATGTTGGAATTGATACTCATTGGAGAGGCCCATACACCAGTCAATCACGGTATGTGCGAGCGACTATTTTGATGGAGCGAATTGAAAAACACGCTAGCGCAGCATATTGGTCAGAATCTGCCGTCGCCTCTTATCAAAACATGGAATTATTCGGGTAATGCGTTATGTCAAAAACGATTCGGGCGAGGGGCAGCGAGTGATCTCGACTTTTGTGTTCTTTCATGTGGGTGAGGACTTGTCGATGCCGACCAAGATGGTGGGGTCGCTCAAGGCCGTGATGCCGAGCGCCGAGGTCGTGATGTGTACCGACGAGGCTACGCCCAAAGTGGACGGCGTGTCAGAGGTCAAGCGCAGCAAGGGCGACCCGGAGCAGATGATGTACTGGCGCACGAGGGCGTTTGCGGAGGCGAAGATGACCCGCCCTGCGATGTACATTGATACGGATATGCTCTTTGTGTTGCCTGTGAACCCGGCTGCGTTACTGGGGGAACGTGAGGTGATCTTTTGCCGTCGTTCGTTTGATCGGGACGCGGGGTTCAACGGCAAGCAGCGGGACGGTGCATTTAAACAATACGATGGGATACCGCTTGGGGTGTTGTACCCCTACCTTGGCTGCGCGACGGTGACGAAGAACTACCATGCTTGGAAGGGCATGACGCTCTTGATGGGGCTGATGAACCGGAACTTGCGGTCATGGTATGGCGATCAGGAGGCCCTCAAGGTGTACTCGCAGATCTTGTACCCCGAAGCCGTGGGTGAAATGCAGGAGTTGGACTACGCCTGTCTGCCGGACAAGGCACCGGAGGGTCATGTTCCTCACATCATGCACTTCAAGGGTGCCGCCCGTAAGCAAGCGTTTCTGAATTCGTTTTAGGAGAAATGGATGAGCGAAGAATTTGATTACTTGAAGATCCCTGAGTCGGAGAAATCCGAAGAGGTCTGGTGCACGATTGGGGAGTCCGGTGAGTTGGATGTCTTCAACTGGGACTTTGTGGAGAAGCAGGCTGCGGTGTACGACAAGCACCCCGGTAACATTCCCCGCGATAACGTGCAGATCATTTGCAAGCTTGCGGTATTGATTCGCAAGCAGACGATTTTCAATTGCATGGCGGTCTTAAGCAAGTATGCCGAGCACCCGCCTGAAACGACTGTGATCTTTATGCGCGAACCCGAGGTGAGCAATGATGAGTAAGGAAGACCCGACCCTGCGTGATTACTTTGCTTCGGCAGCGGTGCAGGGGTTACTGGCCCGTGACGACAGTTGGCAGAACCCTTGGGACATTGCCCGCGATGCGTACAAGATTGCCGATGCCATGATGGATGTGCGCGAGGAAGGGAAAGATGACTGACCCGTCGCTTCGGGTATTTATCGGGTGGGATTCTCGCGAAGACATTGCCTATCAAGTGGCGAAGAAGTCTTTGGAGTTGTACTCATCCATTCCGCTCGACATCGTTCCGATAAAGCAAAACGATCTGCGCGAACAAGGCACTTATTGGCGTCCGGTTGATACGCTCGCGTCTACGGAGTTCAGCCTCACGCGGTTTCTGACTCCATATCTCGCGGGGTATTCCGGCTGGGCCTTGTTTTGCGACTGCGATTTTCTTTTCCGGGGGGACATCGCGGGATTGCTTGACTACGCCGACGGGGCAAAAGCGTGCTTCGTGGTACCGCACGACTACCGGCCTACCGAATCGGTCAAAATGAATAACCAACCGCAGCACGTTTACCCTCGCAAGAACTGGTCAAGTTTCATGTTCATCAACTGTGAGCATGAACAAGTTAAGCGACTCACGCCAGAGATTGTGAATACGGTGACACCCGCGTATCTTCACAGGTTTGAGTGGCTGACGGACGACGTGATCGGGCATCTACCGATTGCGTACAACTATCTTGAGGGGTGGTACACCAAGAGTGACTGCCCGAATCCCATTGCTGTGCACATGACCCGTGGTGGCCCTTGGTTCAAGGACTGGGTAGATGTCGAATATGGCCGCGAGTGGATGGCCGTGGTATCAACGATATGAAACTCACCAAAAAAGACATCATCGCCAATGTTGAAAATCTATTTAAGGCGAAGAAGTACGAAGACGCGCTAGATTTATGTAACTACGGCATCGCCAAGCATCCGTCGAGTGGGATTCTGTGCCGTGCGAAAGCCAAACTCTTGCAAACTATGGGTCGGTTTCGCGAGGCGACGAAGGCATACAGTTTGCTGATTGACACGGGCGAGGCGCTTGCTGAGGACTACTACAACCGAGGCATGTGTTACTCGGAGCTTCAGCAGTACGAGAAAGCCATCGCGGATCAGGACAGTGCGCTCAAGGTAGATGCGAACTTTTACATGTCGTACATGCAGAAGGGGGCATCGCAATGGGAGTTGCGGCGGTGGGATGACGCGCTGGAATCGTTCAGGAAAGCGAACGAGATCAACAACACCGACCCCAACTGCCAGTGGATTCTGGGTCTGCTCTCGTTGCAGATGAATGATTTCAAGACCGGCTGGCCCTTGTATGAGACGCGGTGGAAGAGCGAGCGGTTTAAATCGCCGCGATTGAATACCGACAAGCCGCAGTGGACGAAGGAAAGCGGTGCAGAGTCGGTGCTGGTGTGGGGCGAGCAAGGCATCGGGGACCAGATCATTTACGGTACGTTGCTGCCGACTGTGCGTACATTGTCCGGACAGATGACCGCGATGGTCGAGCCGCGCTTGATTCCGTTGTTCTCAAGGTCGATGCCGGACATTGAATTCATTGCCAACACCTCGCAGGTTCCGGCGGACAAGCATGAGACGCAGATCCCGTTTGCTTCGCTTGGGGCATCGTTGATTGAAACCAAAGAAGACATCATCCGCTACGCCAAGCGTAATTACCTGAAGGCGGACGAAGCCAAAGCGAAAGCGATACGCGAGGAGCTTGGTATCACGGACGATGACTTTGTGGTGGGCGTGTCGTGGGTCAGTGCCGCGATGAAGATTGGCCCGCACAAGAGCATGAGTCTTGCGGAGATGATGCCGATCTTTTCAATTCCCGGTGCAAAGTTTGTCAATTTGCAATACGGCCACGTCAAGCAGGACTTGGCGGACTTTGAGGCCAAGCACGGCGTGAAGATCTTGCAGTCCTCGGTGGATTGCTGGAAGGACTTGGACGGACTCGCGGCGTTGTGCCAAGTGTGCGATGTGATTGCGTCGATCAGTAGTTCCACGGTTCACATGGCCGGTGCTTTGGGTATCCCGGTGATGCTGATGGATGCGAACAAGCTCTGGTATTGGGGCAACAAAGAAGGCGACCGTAGCCTGTGGTATCCATCGGTGCGCATCTTCCCGAGAGACTACGTGACCGCCTCTTGGAAGCCGCAGATTGAAGCCGTGGCCTATGCGATTCACGAGATGAAAAACGCATGAGTTGGTTTCCGACTGTGGCGTTGGCTGCGTTATGCGTGGCAGCGTCGTGGTTGTTGGGCGGCGAACTAATTGACGCAGTGTTGTTGTATTTGCTTTTGATCTTGGTGGACAAAAACTAATCTCTAACACAAGAGGGTTGTTTTATGTATGATAACGAGTCCCCGCCGGGTTCATGGAAGAAGGAACTCTCGGCTGCACCGTGGGGCTACGGACAGAACCAGAATCAGAAAGTTAGGGATGCCTTAGCGGCGATCAGGCAGCGTGGCATGTGGACCGAGGCATCGGTTCTTGAAACAGAGATTACGACGCTCAAGGCAGAAATTGGGCATTTGATGGAGAGACTAGATGAAATTAAAAGAGACAAGTAAAACGACTGGGGCGATTAGGGAATACCTTGCCGAAATCGGGCGCAAAGGTGGCTCTGCGGCGACGGGTGATAAGAAGCGTCGTAGCCCAGCGCATTACAAGAAGATGGTCGCAGCACGTCGTAAGAAACGTAAGCAGAAGGCCAAGGCCGATGAGTGATCCGGTCAATCATCCCGAGCACTACCAGCAGAATGGGATTGAAACGATTGACTACATCCGTGCGGTGCTTGGCAGCGAGGGCTTCGTCGCCTATTGCGTGGGCAACGTATTGAAGTACGCGAGCCGCCCAAAGAAGGGCAAATACGCGCAGGACTTACGCAAGGCGGCGTGGTATTGCAACCGCGCAGCGGACGAACTTGAGAGGGCGGAAAAGATCTGATACAGTTTGATTGTGCTATCTCCTGTTATGGAGTTCGCCCCGGATTGAGTGATTACTCTCCGGGGCATTTTTTTACCTGCGTACTTTGTAAACCCGCCGCTCACGACCGGGGCCATTGGGCTTGATAATGTCTTCCATGATGTCGCCTGACTCCAATAGCGTATTGAGATACTCGTTACGGTCACGAGCCTTCATGCCTTGGCAAGCCTTGGCGAGTTGGGTGCCGCTCATGCCGTCCTTACCGGCGTCACGAATAAGCTTGAGGATCTTCTTGTGCGCGGCTTCGATGTCGTTCTCTGCGACTTCGCGATACATGAGTTCAGCGGTGTAGTTGAATGACCACCGAGCAAGATCCGCTCCCATCTTCATCACTTCAAAGGTGATGACCGGTGTATGCGGATTACGTGCGATGGCTTCAATCATGGCGAGCTTCACCGAGATTTCTGCAAAGCGCACCCAGAGGTAGTCCTTCTTGCGGGCGCATTGAATCTGCCAATCCTTGAGCTTGTTGTACTCGTCGAAGGCATCGTCTTCCCACTTGACTTGAATCGGTACCACATCGGAACTGGCGACGTGCTGAATGTTTGAGAGATTGCCAATGCCGACAGGGACAACCGATGCCGCTTCAATGACATCGCGGATGATGTCCTCGGGTGGATTCTGTCCGCCCTCTGGTACTTGGCTGTCGGGGTATTCCTCAAACGATGGCATGAGCAGAATGCGGCTCATCGTGCCGTTGTCCAGCATCTCAAAGGTCAGCGCCTTGGTGAGCGACGAAGGCGTCGTGGTACCAAAGAAGTTGAAGTTGGGTTGCTTGATGTCAAGACGCTTCCGGTCTTTGTTGTCGGCGTACTCTTGACCGTGATACGTGCCACCGCTGCTGGAGTAGATTTCAAGCAGGGTCTTGATGATGTCCTTCTGGTGTGACGCTGCCGTTTTAGCAGTCAGCGATTGCAAGTAAAGCCCCATCTCGTCGAGGTGAGAGATGCGTGAGGGGAAGTCGTGCAGGGTACGCAGAATGGCAACGCCTGACGAGAAGCGGTCGCCTGAGATGTAGTTACTCAGATTAGCATCTTCCAGAATCTTCTTGACCTTCTGGCGTGAGTGGTCCTTACCGGCACCGGGTGTGGCGACGGCAATGGAGAAAATGTTGCAACGGGTACCAAACGAACTCATCGCGTAACGTCGCCCGAAGATTGCGCCAAACATGCAGATCGTATTCATCAACGCAAAGGTCGGCTGTGGCTGCTGGGCGCATGACAAGATCCAGCGTGTGACGCGACCCACGAGCGAGGGGCTTTCAAACCATTCGTTCGGGAAGTTGGACTTGTTGCTCTTGGTGAACTTCTTGGATTCGGTGAGGCCCGTCAGATCCACCCGCACTTCTTTGGCCGGGTTCAAATTTAAATGCGGCGCAGGTACCCAGCCGTTTTGCTGAGCGTAGTAGTAAAGCGTACCGGCTCCGATCTTGGAGGGCGGCGACTTGCTGTAGTGATCCCACCGCTGCCGGGTCTCAAGGCTGTTGTACTTGCCGGAGGCTTGCGACCACTGGTCAAAGACGATGAAGCCCTTGCCTTCGGTGGCGCAGTACACTGCCATGCCGATGCGGTTCCAATCGTCCCACGAGAGGTC
>Ga0315901_10005194_pt1 | contig 15914 bp, 11 predicted proteins | sample LakEriMetagenome_10_FD_203761 | JGI IMG/M metagenome (GOLD analysis project Ga0315901, IMG submission 203761) | Freshwater fungal communities from buoy surface, Lake Erie, Ohio, United States - Buoy 2 MA116 | ecosystem: Environmental > Aquatic > Freshwater > Lake | place: USA: Lake Erie, Ohio...
AGAACCCGTTCTAAGGCCATTGCGGGGGTGTCTAGAGATAGCCCTATGCTTATCTCTACCCATAGCAATTTCATTATCTGTAGAGCCTGCAAAGCCGTCTAAAGTATAGATATAATCAGAGTTAGTATAAGCAAACACTTTCTGATCATTATAAAATGATAATGATAGATTAAATAGTTTAGGAATATATTTGCTTGCATCTGTAGTTGTAAATGTTATTTCTAAATAAATTACTCTTTCAGAACTAAATGTCCCACCTAATTTAAATTGAGGAATTGCTCTTCCGTTATATGCTGTTTGATAAGATCCGCCTTCAACCTTTGTCCTAACTGAAACGCCATCATTTGAATCCCACTCAATTTTAGAAGAATCTATGTCAAAGCCAAGGGGGATTGCAATAGCGTCTTCTACAACAACTGTTTTTGATCCCGTTGATTTAATAATTCCAAGGTACTTCTTGTCTTGATTATATTCTAGATCATCATCAAAAAATACATCTAGCGGACGGTTTGCTGGGTAAGAAAATTTATATTGAGTAGATACATTATCGTCTAAAATTTCAAATAATGTGCCGTTCTCAGGATCGGCAATTTGAACTGGAGGCACAACTCCATTATAAGAATAATGCTCTAATATGATTGATTGAGACAAAGCATATCTATATACTGCTGGGGCATCAATCAAAAATGAATCTGACGCATTTGCCGTAGGTCCAATTTTTAATGTAAGTTCTGCATTGGTAAAAGCAAAGTTTGATAGGGGTTTGCTTGCAGCCAATTCTCCATCAACATATAAAATCATTTCACTTGGAGTATATGTTGCAACAATGTGATGAACAGCAGAAACAATAGGAAGACTATAGTCTAATCTTTCTGATTCTAGTTGGAACACTATATTGCCAGCCTCATAATATATTCCAATAGATGTGTTATCGTCCGCCATAATTGGGGCTGAGTTAGCTGTAGTAAATTTTGGATAGATCCAGCATTCTAAAGTAAAGTCATTATCTGATGAGTTCTCATCTGCAAATCCGCCGTCTGCGGTAGATCCATAATAATCATTATCACAAGGTATTGTTAAATAGCGTGTGCTTGTTATGTTAGTTGCAGTTATTCCACCTGATACTAAAGGAATGATTCCTGTTGTAAATCCGCCCGTAATTGTTCCATTATTTCCGCAGCCAGAAATATCAGCGGCGGTGGAACCAGAAGTCTCATCCAATGGCCAAAAGCCTATTGGATAATCTTTGATTACCTTCAGTTGATACGTCATAATATTATTATAAGTCTTTACGAATATAAATGTCTATGTATTGCCAAGCAGAGTTGCCTTGTGCTAGACCATATTGATCTACATATGTATAAATAGTTGTTACTTTTGCAGATGCTGCACTACCGTCTGGACCAGGACCATGAAGAGCAATGCCAGCACCTAATCCATTATAATTATAATCTCCGAGAGCAGCTCCAGAACCTGTTGGATGAGCATGAGCTAAATTCCACATGCTATTTGCCTTGCTAAATGCTGTTCCAGTATAGTTAGTAAAATTGACACCATCTGTTGAATATTGTGGATTTAAACTAGTTACAGATCCAATTTTTGCACCATCCCAAGTTTCATTTAAATAAAAACCTCTATACATTGCAGCTGCAAGTCTACCTGGAAAATCTGCACCAGCAGCGCCTCCAACTACCCTATACATAACTGTTAAATCTGTTCCATTTGTATTACCAAATAAAGAACTTGCTAAATTAAATGGTCCAGTTGAATATGTATCATATCCAATTCCTTCTGTGAATGTATAATAATTTCTATCTTGAGTATCGTAATCTCTTGGAATTCTCATAACTCTTGTCCATCCACCGCCAAGTCTGTCCATTAAGCAGAAAACCTTATATGGGTTTGATCCAGAGCCTTTTACCCAATAATCTCCATTTGTTGTAACGCCAGAATTGTAAATTTCTTTTGCAGAAAATGCTGCTGTCTCTGGAGACTTTCCTAATTTTATAGAAGATGTTAAAGAAACAACAGATGTTGTTGATGGCAATGAAAATGAGATTGCTCCATCATAACCTGTATTGCCTCCAGTTAAACCACCAAATCCAGATGTTGAAGATGGCCTATTTCCAAGTGGGTTTGGAGATAAAAAGTATGAGTCTACTCCATGCGTTGTCACAAAAAATCTTCCATCAATAACTGATGAATTTATAAATCCAGATCCACCAGCACCTTGAGAATAATAACCTCTTGCTCCGCCGCCACCATAGTATCCTCCTCCTCCGCCGCCACCTGAGCCGTTTCCTCCATAATATTTTGAACCAGATTGTGAAAAATTTAATCTTCCTCTTTGTCCACCATTTCCTCCAGCAGATTGAGATCCTCCAAATCCTGGTGAATCAATATACTCTCCACCATTAGCATAATATCCTCCACCATCTGCACCATTTGTTCCGCCACCATAACCTGCTACTATACCTTTACCGTCTGAATGGAGAACCCAGCTAGAACCTCCACCTCCACCACCAGCAATTAACAAGTAAACTGCATTAGTGTTATTATAATCAGCAGATGTATTTGTTATATTAAATCCACTTTGTGAATATGATCCAAATCTAGTAGAACCTCCGCCACCACCAGCAGTAGAATTTTGTTGTTCATTTTGTCCACCATCTGGAAAAGATCTTCCAGTTGTAGATGCAGGAGCTCGGCCACCTTGCCCTACCAATATAACATATGTAGTTGAAGGAAGAAGCGAGACATTTCCATGAACATATCCACCAGCACTTCCTCTAGATGGATCATTGCCAAAGCCTCCTGCCCCTCCTGCGCCCCAAAGCTGAGTAAATAAAGTTACAGCTCTATCAGTTGTTAAAGTATAGTATCCCTGAGAGGTTAAACTAATTGAATTTGTAGATGACAAATTATATATTGTAGGTGATCCTGCAGAATTTGTTATAGTTATAGTTGCTCCAGCATTCTTATCGGCCATCCCTCTATTAAAAGGATTTTGAGTAACTGTTGATGTAGAAAATGTTTTATTTGCCATATTTTATCCTAAAAGGTTATTGATCCTCCAGCTGTATTTGTATAACTATATATAAAATATCCTGGAACAGAAGAAGTATCAACTGAAGGACTTCCTGTTGTTGATGCTGCTGCAATGCTAGATTTAATTATAACTATACCAGAACCTCCATTGCCGCCATTCCTACCTCCATATGTTCCTCCTCCACCACCGCCAAGTCCATTTGTACCAGAAGTTGGTCCAGTTGCAGAATTGGCATCTCCTCCAACTCCACCTCCTCCAAGTCCACCTAGACCACGACCACTTGCAGATCCATTATCTGCACCGCCTCCGCCACCACCAGCATAATAAGTCCATGTTCCAGTTATGTTTGATTGTAATCCAATTCCACCATTTCCTCCAGCCGCTGCGCCAGCACCATAACCAACTCCACTATCTCCACGCATTCCTGCCCCACCAGCTCCGCCACCACCACCGCCGCCCCAATTGCTTACAGAATCTCCTCTTCCTCCAGGAAATCCTTGTCCTGGTGTTCCGTTATCTAAGAAAGCACCATTATTACCGCCGCCACCGCCGCCACAACCGCCAATATTTCCAGTATTAGAACCAGAACCTCCTCCACCGCCGCCCAAAGCAGTTATTCCAAACACTGAAGAACTTGTCCCATTAGTTCCATTTGTACCACCATCTACAGTTGATCCAGTTCCTCCAGATCCAACTGTTATGCTATACGTTGTTCCTTTATTTATGTATCCAGATGACCAAATAGCGCCTCCTCCGCCAGCGCCTGATCCATACCATCTTCCTCCACCGCCGCCACCGCCTACAATAAGATACTCTACAAATAACTTATTAGAAATGGCAGCACTGTTTGTCTTAGGTAAAGTTGTTTTAATTGTTGATTTGCTAAGACGAGAAATAGCCATAACTATTTCACCCGTTAGCTTATCTCAGAACCGAATGCCTGAAAAGTTAGATCTGCTGCAGATGCATATACCTGTATAGAATTACCAGTTGCAAGTGTTAGACCTAGAGTTAGAGCCGTTGTATCATTTGCAGCAATTGAAACATCATAAGCAATGTAGTGTTCATTTGCTAAAGTTGTTCCAGTTGCTGGCTTAATTGCAATTCTGTATGTTCTTGCTGCTGATGCTCTATTACATACTGTAATTGTTGAGACTACTGCAGAAGTTGATGATGGAACAGCATAGAGCTCTTCCATTGTCGTAGCAGCAGAAGCTTTTCTTCCTAGTATTTTATATGCTGTTGGCATATCATGCTCCCATCATAAGGAATACATCTGGCAGTGGGTCTGTTGTAATGGTAGCCCATGATGCCGATGTTCCATTTGTAGTTAAATACTTCCCAGAATTATTTGTTTGAGAAGGAAGGGCATCTACCGTTGCCCAAGATGTTACTGAACCATTTGTTGTAAGATATTTTCCTGAATTACCTGTCTGACTTGGATATACCGCCGCCCAAGAAGCATTTGTTCCATCAGTAGTTAAGAAATTACCTGATTGAGATGTTTGTGAAGGATATACAGCTTTAGAGTCTAATTGTGTTTGAATAGCGCTTGTTACACCGTCCAAATATCCAATCTCTGTATTTGATACTGAACCAATTTCTGCTCCGCCAACTTTAATTGTTGCATATTCTAATCCTGCTCCAGCAAAATTTACAATACCAGAAGCTGGTGCAACTGTTGTATCTTTAAAGAATTTATAAATTCCATCTGTGGCATCACGAACAATACCTGTATACTTTGCTGTTCCGCCGACTCCATAGTTTCCAACAATACCGAGATCAAGGGCGTCTGTTGTATTACCGCTACCAACTGTTACCTGTGCATCTGAAACCGAAAGTGTAGTTGTTGTAAGAGTTGTTCCTGTTCCGCCAAATGTAATATCTCCTTGAATATTAACATCACCTTGAATACCTACGCCACCGACAACTGTTAATGCACCAGTGCTTGGTGAAGTTGAAGGAGTATTAATTTCAATGTGCACATTTGCATCTGGAGTAATTACCATTTGTGTATTATCAGATGCTAAACCGCCTGCTGCAAAAATAATCTTGTTCTGAGTACCTGTAGAATCTGTTGCTAATACAAGGTTTCCTCTATCATTTCCGTCATTTCCAGAACCAGATACGAAAATATATCCATCGCCTTTTCCTGTAATAGTAAAATCTGGATCAGCAAAGTTTGTAGACGTAATACCCATGTCAATCCAACCAGATTCATCTGTTCCATCATTTGTGTACAAAATTAAATCTGTTGATGCATTTGCTGCATTACTTGTATTTCTAAATGCTATTTGAGTATAATCTGGCTGTTCTGTTTGAAATACAGCCATAGGATATGTTAGTCCTGCTGCAAAAGTGGAAGATCCAGGGCCAACATACAAATGAGAAGCTATCGTGACATTATCAAATGTGCCTGCTGCCATTTCTGCCGCCGCAAGGGCTTCGATTGCCTTAGACACATATACTAGATCTTTGGCTGTATATTGTGAGGCGGCTAAGCCAGCATTAATCTCTGACTTGACGTTGGTAATTTCTGTTGTAAATGGCATATTGTCTCCTGTTAGAAATTATAGCATTAAATAGTTTTAAACACCTATCTGAAGCTGTAAATCCTCTATATTACCTTCTGCCTCAGTTACCCTAGTGGTTAGGGAGGAAAGGTTAGAATTTGTTGTAGAAATACTTCCACTGAGGGAAGTATTCAAATCTTGTATATCTTGGGCTGGGTTATAGCTTACATACCTATTTGTCAAGTATCCTGGCATTTTATCTTCCTAACGCATACTTAAATGGATTTTCTGCAAAAGCAGCATAAACGTATGTCATTCCACTTCCATTATTATTAGAGTTGGTATCTCTTATTTTAAACCCATTTGATAAAAAGTCAATTGTTACGCCACCTTCATCGCTATTAATAGAGTTAGGATATAAACGACGAGTAAGTTCATCATTATATGGATTTCGCCTACTATCCATCAAGTTCCAATAATCTCCACTAGCATCTGTTCTTTTAACAAGAACCCAAGCAGGCCTAAATCCTAAATTTACAAAAGGGCCATTTGCTGTAGACGTACCAGAGTATGAGCCAAATTTACTATATCCTGGAACCTCTGCCCAGCAATAAGCAATATTGTCTTTATTTGTTCCATACCAGTAATTGTTTTGATTATTTTGATAAACAACTGTTGCTGACGGATTTTGATTATCCCATGGACCGCCTTGAGTTTCTGGAGCTCCAGTAGAGTTAATTATTAATCTTTTTGTTGGTCCGATACTTGTATGATATATATCCCAGTTATATGTATTTGTTGTGTAGCCGCCTTTAATCATAATAAATTTTGGAGCTTGCCCTAATCCATGTCCAAAAGTATATGCATTTAAATTATTTCCTGTATTATATTTAACTATTGAAAATCCAGAAGTTTGGTTAACACGAACAGTAGATTGTACTGTTCCATCATTATTTGTTATGCTTGAAGATCCAGCATCCCAGCACCAGGCAATATAGTTTTTACCAGATTCATTTGTACGTGTGGATGTTCCTGGAGTAAATCCAGTTTGATTAAAAGATGTTAAGCTGGTTGCTAAAGTTTGTTGAGTTCCAGTACTATCTGTATTTAAATAATTTGTTACACCACGCAAAACGTCAAAAAGCATATTGTTTGATGAGCCGTCAGCATAATCTGTTTTATTCTTAATCCATACCAAATCTGGAGAAAATGCTAATCCTCCTATTGCTGTAGAAGCATTACTTGTTCCAGCATATTGAACTGCATCATAGTACTTATAGGACAATGTTGTTGCTGGATCACTCAAATTTGCTGTATTTAACGCTTTAAAATTTGTTGGCTTTGTATATGCAAATCCAAATGATCCAAAATTTCCTTCATATACTGGAGTGCCTCCTCCTGAAGCAATAGCTGGCAACATGTATTGATTTGGAGTAAATGTTTGAGCTGGATTAGCTCCAGTACTTGGATCTCCAGAGCCTTCCCAACTTCCATTTTTACCATACCAAAGTTTTCCAGCATCTACGTCCATTGCAACCATTATTGTATCACCTACAACTGGGTCTGTTCCAAATGACGAGGTCGATCCGCTATTGTATACACGAGATGGAGCATTTAATCTACACCAACTATTTGCACTTCCGCCCAAATCTTGTCCAATTCCAGCTTGGTTACATACTCCAATTCTAGGATTTGTTCCAGCAGTCCACTTTACTTCCCAATACCATTTACCTGAATTAACTGCAATTGAAGCTGGCATAGCAGAACCAGTTGTAGACGATATTTTTGTATTTCCTTTAAAAGACTGTACATAATAAGGATGCTGAACATCCCATACTGCATAATTACCTATAGTAACATCTTTAGTAGAAGCATATGGAACGTCTGTAGTTTTATAAACATCTCCATTTTTTGTAAAATTATTTCCTCTTCCAGAAGAATCTTCTCCTAAATTTGATCCGTTACTATAATTTAAATAAAAACCATTATTCCCATATGTTCCAGAATATTTTTTAGGAACCCATGTTCCAGTAGTGCTAGAAAATTGTCCAAATGATGTTGGGTCTAACGATTGACCATCAATAAAATATGTTTCTGCTATATAGCCATCCATAAAGTTTGTTTGTGGAGCTCCTCCGCCAATACTGTGTAATACTGCAGAATTAAACTTACCAGAACCAGGAAAAGATGCTCTATTATCAGTATCAAATTCTGTTATCTGTACTCCATTTGAATAAACCTTTATTTTGTCTGTACCAGATAAAGTTGAATTACATGCAATAACTATATGATACCAGGATGAGGTATCTCTAAAAACTTGTTTTGTACTAAAGTAAAATGCTTCTCCATACATGTTTAAATCATCATAAAACCAAATCTGATTGTTAAATCCTGGTCCTCCACAATCCATGATATCCCAAGCTCCGCCTACATTGTTTGATCCGCTCATACTTGTTATTGTTCCTCTTTTAACCCATGTAGATACAGTAAATATATCTTTATTTGTTGGAGAAGAAAATGTTCTTGTTAAATAACCAGAATTAGAATTATATCTATCAAATAACGCAGATGAAGTTATCGTATATCCTCTGGATATAGAATCTAGAACTCCAGGTAATATTTTATTTGTCATTTTAGGCTGTTAAGTTTCCTACTAGAAGGAATGTATTTGCTGCTGTTACTATTACTTGCACAGAAGCATATTGACCATTAAATTTTGTTTGATTTTGGAAAGAGTTAAGTGTACCGCTAGAAGCAATTGTAATTTGTCCACTACCAGTTTGAACTAATGTTAATACTGTTCCAGTGCTATATGTGCCTGTTGGAATAGTTACAGTTCCAGCCGTAGAACCATTAGATAACAAAACAACTTTATCTTTATCTCCAGATTGTAATGTGTAAGCATTTGAAGAAAATGTTGGGGTTGTAATTGTCTGTAAAAGAGGGGTGTATGATGCTAAAGATGTTGTTACGTCTGAAGTAGTAGCCAATGTTCCAGTGGAAGAGGGCATTGTAAGAACTGCTGAACCAGAAGTAATTGTGGAAGGAACTGTTACCGTTCCAGTAAATGTTGGTGAAGCAGAAGGAGCTTTAGCATTTATTTGTGTTTGAATTGCTGATGTAACTCCATCTAAATATTGAAGTTCTGTATTAGAAACATTTCCAATTGTAGCTGAAGTTGCTGTTATTGAAGAAGCGTCTAGCCCTGCAACTTTTACATCTGAATAGGCAAGCCCAGCTTCTGCAAAATCAATTGTTGTAGTAGGCTTAGTTGTTGCATCTTTAAATGCCTTAATTACTCCATCTGATGCATCTCTAGCAATACCAGCAAATTTACGACGAGCAGAAACTGCTGCTGTGCCAGTTGGAGAAACTGCCGCTGAAGTAACATTTGTAGCTGTTTTAGCATATCTAAATGTAGTTGTTGTTGGAACAGCTGTAATATTATATGTTCCGTTGAATGTTGCGTCTACCCCAGTTACTACTACAACATCTCCTACTAAATATGTGTGGTCTGCAGAAGTTGTAAGTGTTGCTACGTTATCTGTTAAAGCCTTATTTGTAATAGATCTTGTAATTGTTGATACTGATGTTGCATATTCACCGATAAATGCAAGGTCTACTATATCTGCCTGATTATTTGTTCCAACAAATACTGCTGGATCAGTAACTGCAAGATTTGATGTTTCTACTGTTGTTCCGCCACCGCCAAATGTGATTGTACCTTGAATTGACACATCACCATTTATATTCATATCTCCTTGAATACCAACTCCACCTACTACAGTTAATGCACCAGTTGTTGCTGATGTAGAAGGAGTAGCAATTTCAATATGAACATTTTGGTCTGGAGTAATTTCCATCTGTGTATTGTCGCTTTGAAGACCTCCAGCCGCAAAAATAATCTTATTAGCTGTACCATTTGCACCAGTTGCAAGTACTAAGTTACCAGTTCCTGAAGAATCTGCTGGCGCTTCCATAAATATATATCCATCATGAATTCCTGTAATTGTAAAGCTTGGGTCAGAAAAGCTTGATGAAGTAATACCCATATCAATCCATCCAGATGTATCATCTCCATCATCTGTATAGGCTATATAGTCTGATGACGCAGCTGCTCCAGCATTTGTATTTTTAATTACAAGCTGTGCATAGTCTGGTTGATTGGTTGAAAATACAGCCATTGGGTTTGTATATGCATCTGTAGTTCTAAGTGTTGCCGATTGAGAACCAACATTAAGTTGATCTATAACCGTAGCATCATCAACAGAAATTGCATTTGTCCAAGAAGCGGTTGTTCCATTTGTCGTTAAAAGTTTTCCAGAATTTGAAGCTTGTGATGGAAGAGCATTTAAAAGATTAGCAGAAGGAACTTGACCGTTTCCATCTAATCCAGCAATCCCGTTTGCTGTACCCTTTAAACTTAAAAGAGATACGCCTTCTGATACTTCAATTGCTGATTGTACTGCCTTGGTTAAAAGAAGATAGTCTTGAGCGCTCAGATTCACGCTGGCAGTATTAAGTTTTGCCTGAAGAGCGGCATCGAATGTAGTTAAATTAAATGGCATAGTATCTCCTTTTTGCTATTATACCTCATATCAAATATCAATTAAAGCCAATACTAGGGCTTGTGAGGCTACCGAATTAACGTCGCTTATATCAGACTGAAGATCAGCTAATTCTGCCCCTGTAATATTAGTATCATCAATTCCTGATAGTGTAAACGAAATATCTCCTGTTGAAGCCCTTAAATAAACTCTGTCTCCAGTAAGAATAGGGAATCTAAATGTTTCTACTGTATCTTTTCCTGGAAGAGAAAGATCATATGCTATATGCATTAAATTTCCAGAAACTGGATCTTGGTCCAATGGAGCAACCCAAACCCTAATTGTGGCGGCATCGTTAGATTTATTAGTAGCAATAATCGAAGCCAAAATAGTTCTTACTCCTGTGTACATTAAAGTATTAGTTGCTGAAGATGGATTAGATATTGCTAGTCTAGAGATTGCCATTAAACTCCAACTCCAATATAGTGAATTGCTGTAGATGGGACAGGTTGAGTTGCTCCACCTCCAGATGGATCTAGTCCGCCACTAGGAGCAAAATATCCTCCAGCAATATTTATTCTTTCTACATCTCTCCATGGATAATGCTCTCCATTATCCTGTCTCTTATAGTGTAATCCATAAGATGTTGGTTCAAAGATTCCACCATTTATAGATGAGTTTTGACTGTATGGAATCATTCTTACTATACCTCTTGGTGTAACAGACGGGTTTGAAGATGGGCCCCAATTTGTTTTTGTGTAAGTTGAGTGCCATACGTCCCAATAAGCATTTATATTAGAAGGAATCGGATTGGTTGCTGCAGCATAATCTCCAGTATGACCTACACGCCATTGATCAAATGTGCTATTAAATCTTGTTCTTGTTGCTCCCCATAAAGTTCCATTATCTACAATAAACCAATAAAAATATGGACTATATCCAGAGCTAGTTACATCCCACTTAGATTTTACTAACTTTAAAAAATCTCTATAAGAAACTGTTTGAGTATCTCTATTATTTAATGTAGACCTGCTAACAATTTCTATTGCTCTTGCATCTGTTACCCAAGAAGAAGTGCCTCCTGGAATGCTGCAAATATCTGATACTTGTTTTAAAGCAAAAACCTGTACTTCTTCTGTCTGATCTGGAAGAATAAAATATTGAGATCCAGTAGTAATGCCTGAATTATTTTGATCATATAAAGATTTAATACTTGGCAAATAAGATTTTAATGTTCCCGTAATTCCTGCTGGTTCTAATGGAGCAGTAAATGTATTAGTATATCTTGCAATATCTTTAGTTATTCTAAGATCTGTTGTATATGCAGTCCAGTTTCCACTAGTAGAATCATCCCATCCACATTGTAATTTTCTATTTGAATTATATAAATTCCAAGTAAATGCTTGCGATCTAATTAAATTTCCGTTATGAAATAATCTAATAACATTTTTCTCTCTTGCTATAGCAAAATGATTCCATTGATTAAAATTAATTGCTAATGGGGAAGCTGTTGTTGTACTAATAATTCCAGATCCAGGAAGATTTGCTTCTAATGGAGTAACCCAAGCATTTCCGTCTGTGCTAGGCCAAAGCTGCATATGATACGCATTTGTAGGTTGATCATAATATATTCCCCACCACCAGGAAGTATTAGCTCCAGCTCCTCCTTTACCTAGAGCCATTATTGGCCACCAGTTTGATGATGATGTATTATTATTACTTACTGGATAAACCCAACCATCTAAAGTAAAATCTTTATCCCCAAAGTTATAGTCTTGACTATTAGGAGATTCAAATCTTACTGATGAGTTGCCAAATGAGGTTGATGATTCAGATATAAATTTTTTGTATGTTGTATTTACTGCAGAACCTGTTGTTTCAATAACATTGTTTCCAGTTATATCATAAATTGCTGAATTTTCTCCTTTTAACAACAATAAAGTATTTGCATCTGAAGATAGCGGTGATGAGTGTGGAGTAAAATTTGATGTATATCTAGCTACATTGCTTACTCTATAATTAGAAAGATTTCCCTTAAATGGATAAGTTCCATTTGCTTGACCGCTTCCATCATTAATATTTGCTCCAATACCTATTGCATTAGATGAGCTAACATTAGCTGAAGATGTTCCAGTTGCTACAGATACACCGTTTTTATAAAGAGTAACTGTTGATCCATTTCTAACAAGAGCGTAGTGTATCCATGTACCTACTTCTGGATTAGATGGTTCTGTAAGAGTTGGAGTTCCGTTTGCTAAGTAAACCTGCAACCTGCCAGTTCCATTTGTTGTTTGCAAAAGAATACCATTTGTATATCCTTTTGTGTATGTTGTTTGAAAATCAAAAGTTCCGTTTGGAGTTAAAGTATCAAATTTTGCCCAGTATTCTATCGTAAAATTACCTGTTCCAAAGTTAAATGCTGTGGAATGAGGAATTGTTAAATAGTCACCATTTCCATCAAAATAAATGCTTCCTCCATCAGTTAAAGAAGAGTATTGATTTTCTTTTCTAACTGGTGGATAAAAAATACTTGTTTGATGTGTTCCAAATGCAGATATTCTATGAGAATTTGAAGACTCGTCAATATTTCTAGATTTAATAAGTGTAAGCAAAGAAGTCCCGCTTATTGCTGTTAATTTTTGTTGTGGTGGAGTAAAATTAGATGTATATACAGCAGTTCCCTTTACAACTCTTAAGTTTGATGCCCACCCTACATAATATGAACCAGATGTTTGATACCCAATTTCTACAAGACGAGTAGAATTTCCAAGTGTAAATCCTCCCGCAAGAGTAGTTGATCCTCTCAAAATGCCATCAACATAAATTCTTAAAGATGTTCCAGTTCTCACTGCAGCAATATGATGCCATTCATTATCATTACATGCAATTCCACTTGAGGTGGCATTATAAGTCCATCCAGTTCCACTAGAAACATAAACAGATGCATTTGTGCCAAAGCCTACAAATATTGAACTGTCGCTGCTTGCTCCAGACGCTGATTGATTAAAAACTGGATGAGCTGTTGAGTCACTAGAAGTTGTTGTTTTTGCCCAAAACTCTACTGTAAAATCTCCAGAACCAAAATTAAATGTATCAGAATCTGGAATAGAAAAATATGTATTTGATCCATTAAAATATCTTGAGGTTTCATTTAAAAACGGAGAAAAAGACCCATAAGAAACATTTCCAGTTTTTGTAACTGTATTTGGAGATGACGCACTATCTAAAAATGTAGTATTAGTTGCACTAGATACACCATTATTTTTAAGTAAAAAAACTGTATTAGACGCATATATATCTCTTACTTCTGTCGAAATAAATGAATTTAATCCATATGCTAATGCAGAACCAGATCCTCTAGTTTCTAATAATGGCATTTAGCCAACCTCCTATGCAAACTTTACTTGTGAAGCAAATACTGTATATGTTGCAGATGCTGTTTTTACGATTGTAAATGTATATGAATCTATCGAATTAGTATTTCCCGTAGCTGGTGCTGTTCCACCCTGCCATTTTGGAGTTACTGAAACTCCGTCAACTTGAAATGCTGTTGGACGATAAGCAGTAGAACCATTTGTAACTAAAAATGCTACTGTGGCAGATTGTCCAACTGATAGCAATGAGTTAAGTGTTGTTGACCCATCTCCTCTAAAATTAAATGTCCAGTTTGCTGCTGCATTTGTAGTATAATAATGAACAGCTGCTGTAGAAAGATCCACATTTACTGTTCCAGTTGCTGCCGTTGCAGATACTGAAATTGTTTCAAACGCTGATGTTAATACTGGGCGTGTCAATGTCCCTGCAGTAGCAAGGGCATATGTGGTCGATGCAGTAGATGAATCTAGTTTTGCACTTATTTGTGTCTGAATTGCCGATGTAACTCCATCAAGATAGCCAATTTCTGTTGCAGATACGTTACCGATTGATGTTGTTGAAGGCAGTGTTACTGTACCCAACAATGTTGCATCTGTAATTGGAGCATATGTTGTTGCTGCAGTAGCAGATGCTAGTTTAGAGTTTATTTGAGTCTGAATTGCAGAAGTTACTCCGTCTAGATACTGTAACTCTGTATTTGATACGTTTCCAATAGTTGCTGAATCAACTTCTATTGACCCCGCCTTTAAATCTGAATACGCAAGTCCTGCGCCTGCAAAGTTTACTACTCCTGCTGTTGGCTGAACTGTTAAATCTTTAAAGAATTTAACTTTTCCATCAGAAGCATCACGAACAACTCCTGTATACTTTACAGTTCCACCTACACCATATTCTCCAACTACACCTAAATCTACAGCATCAGTTGTATTGCCATCTCCAACAATAACTTGTGGATCTGTAACAGCAAGAGTAGAGGTTGTTAGTGTTGTTCCCGTTCCGCCAAATGTAATATCTCCTTGAATATTTACGTCACCTTGAATACCTACGCCACCAACTACGGTTAGTGCGCCTGTTGTAGGCGATGTAGATGGAGTATTAATTTCAATATGAACATTCTGATCAGGAGTAATCTCCATTTGGGTATTATCAGAAGATAATCCTCCAGCGGCAAAAATAATTTTATTTTGAGTTCCTGTATTGTCTGTTGCAAGAACTAGATTGCCTCTGTCGTTTCCGTCTTGTCCAGAGCCTGAGACAAAGATATACCCGTCACCTTTGCCAGTAATAGTAAAATCTGGATCAGCAAAGTTTGTAGACGTAATACCCATGTCAATCCAACCAGAAGAGTCTGTTCCATCATTTGTATAAAGAATTAAATCAGTAGAAGCGTTTGCAGCATTGCTTGTGTTTCTAAATGCTATTTGAGCGTAGTCTGTTGCGTTTACCTGTGCAACAATTGTAGGATTCGTAAGAGTATTACTAAATGTTTCCGCCCCAGTGCCAAGCCAAATATTGTCATTGACGGTAATATTATCTACATTGTCTGGTGCAACAACTGTTCCAAGGGCTTGGAGGGCTTTAGCAACATATACTAAATCCTGTGCAGAATAGGCAGAAGCTGCGAGGGAGCTTGTGATCTCCGATTTAATCGCTTCTACTTGTGTACTTAAACTTGAATAATTTGGCATTTTAGTCTCCTACGTTATTATAGCATTTGTTGAGCATTAATCAAATATCCCTAGGCCTAATTCTATCGAAATAAGGCGGGTATTTAGGGAATTTGTTGTAGCTAGGGTTGCTAACTGTGATGTATCTGCAATTCCATGTACATTTGTAGTTTGAGTTAGATGGCTATCAAATGAGGCTGTGGAATCATAAATACCATTTAGAGAAAATGATATGTCGTTGCTGCTTGCCCTAACATAAACAGTATCTCCATTTTGAATTGCAAATCTATGTGATTCTATAGAGTTTGCCGATGGAACCTCTATATCATACAATATATATGAATATTGAGATGATAATGTGGCTCCTGCTGGAACAACCCAAGTTCTAACTGTTTGAGTAGTCCCACCTTTATTTGTGGCAATAAATGATGCAAGGTACGAAGCCGTAGAAGTAAAAATTAAAGTATTGGAATTTTGTGATGGATTAGATAAACCAAGTCTTCTAACTGCCACTTTATGCTCCTAAGTACCAAGAATTTACTAGACTACCTCCAGAACCACCAGAGCCACCGCTTCCTTCTAGGATAATTCTATTATTAACATCATCATATGTTGCTATGATATTTGTGTGATACTGATGAATAAATAAATCATCTATTGCATCCTGATATAACTCTGTACTAGCTTCAACAAATGCTCTAGTAGCGATTATATCTGTATCTACTGCTAATCTATCTTGTCCGTCAAATTCTAGACCGTAGCC
>Ga0315901_10005195_pt1 | contig 15911 bp, 6 predicted proteins | sample LakEriMetagenome_10_FD_203761 | JGI IMG/M metagenome (GOLD analysis project Ga0315901, IMG submission 203761) | Freshwater fungal communities from buoy surface, Lake Erie, Ohio, United States - Buoy 2 MA116 | ecosystem: Environmental > Aquatic > Freshwater > Lake | place: USA: Lake Erie, Ohio...
TTTATACCTCAGGTCGGGAGCGATATTGAAGGAATTTAGTTGGGCATCGTTGTCTTGAACGTAGGTATAACTGGCGCTTGAAAAATCACAACTATTGATATTGGTCCGCCCAAGTGTGTATCCGATCCCTTGCTTAGGATCATAATGCGCTTGTAAAAAAGCTTCCTGCTGTTTTATGGGCATTTTGGCAAATGTTTCAGCGGATGCATCGGTAAGGGCTGCTCCGATACCTTCAAAGGTTTGGAAGGTCTTGGCTGGATCCACGAAGACGCAGATTTGGTTTTCGGTGGGTTGCGGTAGGGCTACAAACGAGGTGGTTTGGCTGGGGCTGAGCCGCAATTCGGTATCCTTGGCAGTGGTGATGACCTGGACGTTTTTGGGTGCAGACGAGCTCGAGGCGGACTTTTGGGCGGTCGAGCAGGCAGAGAGGGCGGAGAGCCCGATAAGAATGGCGTACTTATTCATTCTGTTATTTTTTTTAAAAAAAAGAGCCCTACTTAGGAAAATTTCTTTCTAAGGCAGGACTCAAGAGCATTAGGTGTTTGTCAAAAAAAATCAGCAGTGGGTATTGGCTAAAAAACAAATGCCCCTACAGACCCGGGAGAGAGAGCGGTTCCAATGGTTTTATCCGGAAGTTGTACAGAAAACTTTTCTGTTTTGCTGCTTTCGTTAAGAACCACCAAGACGATTTTTCCCTCAGGTGTCTCGAAAGCGACATTGGGTAGTTGAGTAATCAGGTTACTTGCGATGCGGGTAGATCCTGGTGGAATGAATTTGGAGAATTGTGCAATGATGTAATAGCTGACATTGCGTTCCACTTCGTTTCCTTGAATCGTCAGGGCTCCTTTGCATTGAGAGCAACCACCCGGCGTATGAGGTTTGAACTGGGGATCATTGGCCAGGTTCCACTCAAGGGCAACGGTGCTCCAATTTCGCATGGAGCCGATCATGACATTTTTGACGTGCCACTGAAGATCTTGTCCAAAATCACCGGTACTGGACGTCCATTGTTCGGTGAAATACACCTTTTTATCAGGATGCGCTTGATGCACTTGGGAAAGGGCACTTATGTCGCCGGCGTACAAGTGAAATGCACTGCCTTCCACGAAGGATTTCGCTTGTGGGTCCGCAAGAATCTGTAGTGGGAATTCTGGTTGATCACAGTTATGGTCCCAAATAACAATTTTTACGGGGAGTCCAGCTGCTTGAAAGGCTGGTCCAAGGTGGTTTTTGATAAAATCAGCCTGCTGCGTTGCCGTCATGACCATACTTGGATTGTTTCCACCATGGTTCGGCTCGTTTTGTGGTGTAACTGCTTGGACGGGAATACCAGCTGCTTGCATGGCCTGAAGGTATTTCACAAAATACTGAGCATATACGGGGTAATACTGTGGCAGTAGGTACCCTCCTACAGACTGTTGATTGGATTTCATCCAAACTGGAGCAGTCCAAGGAGAGGCCATTATGGGGATCGAAGGATTAATCGCCCGTATTTCTTTCAGCAAGGGAATTAACGCCAAGGTATCCTTGGAAAGACTGAATTGCTGGAGGGATTCATCGGTTTGGCCATTGGGTAAGTCGTTGTAGGTAAAAACGGACTCACTTAAATCAGAGGCTCCCAGGCTAATACGCAGGTAGCTCACCCGAATGGATGGGTCGCCAGTACCAAATAATTCCTCAAGCATTTTCCGCCTCGGTTCGGGGTCCATTTGGTACAGTAGCTGAGCGCTCCCCCCCGTGAGGGTGTAGCCAAAGCCTGTCACGGATTGGAACCGCGTTGCAGGGTCAACTGTAATAATGGGTAGTCCACTAAGGTCGCTGACAGTTTCGGCGTTGGTTTTCCAGAGTAAGGCTGTTTTGCCAGGGTTCGTAATCCAGACTTGGGTTCCGATGGGTCCGGACGGTTCCACTGGATGTTGCAAGTCGGAGCAACTGAGGGCCGAACTAGTCAGGGCGAGCGCGAGGAATCCGATTTTTGGAAGAAAATCAGTGAGCATTTTAGTATCCTGGATTTTGGGTGAGCTTGGTATTCTTATCCAATTCTGCTTGTGGAATTGGCCAAACCAGTCGATTTTCACTCAGGTTGTAGCCGAGTGATGTGTTGTTGGCACCCGTAGCAGCATTCATTACCTCCATTGCCCGTCCGGTACGCTTCAAATCATACCAACGATGGCCTTCGAAGGCGAGCTCAAGCCTTCGCTCCTTTGCAATCGCAAGGCGCATGGAAGACTGGTTGTTTGCTGTGGAATTGGGCAAGTTTACTCTGTTTCGGACTTGATTTAACAGAGTAGCCGCTCCAGCTAGGTCACCTAGTTCATTAAGTGCCTCCGCTTTCAGGAGCAGGATATCGGCCAAGCGAAGGAAAATATAGTTCTGTGAGCTTCCCTCTGTGAAAATGCGGTATTTATTGATGAAAGGGAATTGCGTTTGAGGCCAGTGCTGGTCCGACCATTTTCCCGAAACATCCAGAAAGACCACAGAGGCATTTTTGCGGATTTGGTCGTTTTCAGCTTCAAAAGCCCTCAGCAAGTCATTGGAAGGGGTGTTGAATTTTTTCCAATCCAGTCCTCTGAATATTTTGGTTCCCCAGTTGCCATCTGATATGCCTCCGTTGTAGTTGATTTCAAAGATCGCTTCTGAAGAGTTCTCGTTGTTGTTATTCCACAAGTCGTCGTAATTGGGCAATAAGCTATAGCCCCCTGTCAGTACGGCGTCGCAGTAGGAGTTTACTTTTTCCCAGTTGTGGGGCTCCTGAGTAGCATATACCTTCGCCAATAGGGCTTGAACGGCGCCTTTGGTGACATATCCCTTATGAGGGGCGGTAGTTCGAACAGAACCTTCTGCGAGTTCGAGGTCAGCAATTATTTGCTGGTAAACAGCCTCCTTCGGGCTTCGAGCCGGGAAGAGGATCGGGTAAATTTCTTCCAGAAGGTCAATGCTAATGGTTTTGACATCGGTCAATTGGAGGGGGACATCGCCCCAGAGTTGTACTAGTTGAAAGTACATGAAGGCCCGGATAAAAGCCGCCTCCCCAAGAATTTCCTTTTTTCTTAACTCAATAAGGCCAGGATCCTGAACAGCATTTACATTGTTAATCACACTATTAGCTTTACCGATGGTGGCGAAGAGATACGCCCAATCCCGGCTTACATTGGTATTGGTTGCATCTATTCTATAGTCATCGATCTGGAAATTGGCGGGATTATCCCCACCTGCATACGCGTCATCTGATTGGGCATCCCCGTTAACGAAGTAGTCCAGTTGGAAATATTCATTTTTGAAATCGGCATAAACCCCCGCCAAGGCAGCTTCTACTTCGGCTGCAGAGTGATAGACCAAAGAATCCGCATTGGTGTTGGAGACCGCAATACTTTGAGATTCGGGTGCCAGGTCGAGGAATTTTTGGCAAGATTGGTTGCTTAAGGCAAGGGCCAGTCCTGCAATAAAGATATAACTGCGTTTCATGTTTGTAGTAGTTAAAATTCAACGTTGATGCCCACGGTGGCAGTTCTTGCCTGTGGGTAGGTTCCGTAGTCAATTCCCAGTTCGGTTGCACTGGTACCAAAAGCATTCACCTCAGGGTCGAACCCACTATATTTGGTAAAGGTAAGCAGGTTTTGCGCGGTGCAATACACGGTCAATCGCTGCACACCCAAGCGGTTTGCGCCTGCACGAATGGCTTGGTAAGACAGCGTAATTGCTTTTAGGCGCAAATAGGAGCCGTCTTCTACAAAACGACTAGAGTTGCGTACATTGTCAACGTTTCCTCCTCCAACTGCTCTAGGGATGTCCGTATAGCGGTTCTCGGGTGTCCAACGGCGTAATACAGCAGTGCTTTGGTTTTTGCTATCAAACATTCCTTCCAGGTCAATACGGGTGGCGTTATAAACATCATTGCCGTAGCTTCCTTGAAAGAAAACTGACAGATCAAAGCGTTTCCAGCTTAGGTTGTTGGTAAAACCATAGGTGAATTTGGGTTGTGCATTTCCTATGACGGTTCGATCGCCGGTATCAAAAATACCATTGTTATTCAGGTCTTTATACTTCAAATCACCTGTTTCCGGATCCACGCCTTCTGATACATAACCAAAAAAGCTTCCTAGTGGAAGACCTTCTTTAAGGATCACCACGTCCTGGTTGTTGGAGTAAATTCGTCCGAAATAATACACATCAGTGTACTCAAGCGAGGTGATTTTGTTTCGGTTAAAGGAGATATTCAGGTCGGTGGACCATTTAACCGCTTTGTCTATGTTGAGCGTCGATAAAGAGATATCCAATCCTTTATTTTCGATACTTCCAGCATTGGTTTGGATACTTGTGATGGGCAGTGAACTGGAAAGTTGGACGTTGAGGATAACATCCTCCGTTTTTTTCAGATAGGCATCTACGGTCAATGAAACCCTTGATTGGAACGCAGTCAGGTCAAATCCAATATTCGTTTGGGCAGTAGTTTCCCAACGAAGGTCGGGATTTCCATAGGTTACTTGGACGGCTGCTGGCCCGGAAAGTGGATTGGTTAGTTGGCGTCGGTAGTAGGAGATTAGCCCGTATCGAGCGTAGTTTGGAATCCCCTCCTGGTTGCCATTTTTTCCCCAACCTGCTCTAATTTTCAGGTCATTGATTTGCTCAAGCTGTTCCATGAAGGGTTCGGAGGAAATACGCCATCCTGCTGAGAAGGAGGGCATGGTTCCCCAATGTTGAGCTAGTTTGGAAGATCCATCCCGCCGAAGGCTGGCGGTCAGTAAGTATTTACCCTTAAAATCGTAGGTGGCGCGACTAAAGAAGGAGGCGATGGACCATGCTTCCCGTCTGGTATCCCCAAATACATTGTTTGCTGCATTGAGGGTGGTGACCGTTGGGTCGGAAGGGAAGTCGTTTCCTTGAATATAAGATTCGTTGTACTCCAAGTGCTGGAGGCTGCTACCGGCCATTATGCTCAGGTTGCTGTTTTTAAAAGCCCGAAGGTAATTGGCGGTGTTTTCCCAGAGCCAGGAATTGGTATTGGATTTCAGCGAACGCCCAAGGCCGTTTTGATCTCTTCCATAATTGGTTTTGAACGGATCCAGGTAATAATCCCATTGGGCGCTGTTCGCATCAATTCCGAGGTTGGACTTTAGGGAAAGCCCCCGTATTACTTTCGCCTCTGCGGTAAAATTACCGAACAGGCGTCGATCTAATCGTTCTTGGTCGGGTCCTTCCATGTAGGCTACGGGGTTCTCCCAAGAGGGCTGGAAGGGATTAGGGTCGTAGATACTTGGGTTAGCACGGTTATAGATGGTTAGGAAGGGTGGCGTGTTGAGGGCACTCATGATTACCCCACCTCGGCCAGAACTAGCATTGTCGGGCGTGTCTTTTGTTTTGGCGCTGAGTGCGTTCAGGCTGGTGCTAACTTTTAACCAGGGTTTTAACTGATTGTCCAAGTTAACGCGCATGGAGTAGCGATCAAAGCTGGCTGGGCGGACAATCCCTTTATTGAGAAGGTAGTTAGCGGACACCATATACCTCGATTGGTCGTCTCCACCTGAAAAGGCGAGTTGGTAGCTTTGGTTTTTCCCTACGCCAAATACCTCATCCGTCCAGTCGGTATAGCTGGTGGCAGAAGGGTCTAGTCCGCCCGGGATAATTTCCTGAATCAGGTCGCGGTATTTTTTGGTCGTAAGGACCTCAATGTTTTTTCGGAGGGTGGAGATACCATAGTAGGAGTTGAATCGGACGGAAGGTGCATTGGCTGTTCCGCGTTTGGTGGTGATTAAAACGACCCCATTGGAAGCGCGTGCGCCATAAATGGCTGCTGAAGCGGCATCTTTGAGTACGGTCATGGTCGCAATATCGGTTGGATTCAGTCCACGGATATCGGTGGTCGGCACTCCATCTACTACATAAAGTGGTTCATTCCCTGCTAGTACGGAGGTTGCCCCGCGCACACGTACGGCGATATCGCCACCTGGTTTGCCGGAGGGTTGGACAACTTGAACCCCTGCTGCTTTTCCTTGCAAGGCCTCTGCGGCGGAGACCATTGGGCGGTCTTTTATCGCCTGTTCATCGACCACCACAACGGAGGTCGTTAGGTCTTTTTTCTTTTGTGTTCCGTAGCCTATTACGACGACAGTATTGAGTTCTTGTGCACTTTCTAACAGGGTGATGTTCAGAATACCTGGACCATTAAGGGTTACTTCTTGTTCCTCATAGCCCACGTAACGGAAACGAAGCAGGCCTGTTGAAGCTGGAAGTTGATAGAACCCCTCTAAGTCGGTGGTAGTTCCTGTGTTGCTGGGGGAGTGTTGAATGGTAACTCCCACCAAGGGGTTACCTTGGGTATCGATCACCTTGCCGGCTACTTGAGCCAATAAGAAGGTAGGGGCTGTAAGCAAGGAGGAAAAAACGAGCAGGCGTATAAAAATGGGCATCATAAAAAGGATGGATAGCTCTTAAATCAACGGCTTTAAGGATAGGGTTGAAAAGGTGTTTCGAATAAAAAGGGTACAAAAAGGGAGCGCCCATTGGACTGAGCGCTCCCACAGTCAATCATCTACTGTTATCACTAAAACTATCTAGTTAACACCACCGTCCAGGCAGCTGAACCGTTTTTATCCGCAGAAATATCCACAGAAAGGGTAAGGGTTTCAACTCCTCCGGCCTTCAGGTAACTCATTACTTCATAGCGGTTAGTGGTAGCACCGCCATTTGGCGGGTTTGCGCTATTGGAGTTCTCGCCTCCATAGTAACCTTTATAAAAACCTACAAACGCGGCACCAAAGGAACCATTTGTCAAGGTAATAATGGGGCGGTTGGTTCCATCCGCTGGTGTAAAGGTGAAGGAGTGAACGGCTGAGCCAAATGCTGCACCGTTGCCGCTGGCTGCTACTTGAGCATCTGACCAGCATCCGTTTGGACTGCCCATATACCCGTCATTCCGGGCGTCTCCATTGGTTTTGTATTCGTACACACCTCCCGAACTAAAAATAAACTCATCATTGGTCATGCAAGACCAATCTTCCGCTCCTGCAGAGGAACCATCCAGGAAGTTGGCAGGTACTCCCCACCAGGCATTGCTACCCAAGGCGGGTCCCACGAAGATGGAGTTAGCTGCATTACGCACTTTCCAAGCACCTCCAATCAGGTCTGCCTCCGTAATAGATCCAGAGGTAACGGTAAATTCCTGGGAGTAAGTGCTGGAACCAGCATCGTTCGTAGCCGTTAATACCACTGTGTAGGCTCCTGCTGCTGCGTAGGTGTGGGAAGGATTGGCTTGCGTTGAAGAGCTGCCATCTCCAAAGTCCCAGTTGTAGCTAAGTGCGTTGGTAGAGGTATTGGTGAAATCGATGCGCAAGCCATCTACGGCTCCTGTATATCCAGCAACTGGCTTTGGAGCGGGTATGCCTGGCTCATCCGCAGGATTGTCATAGTGCACCAAAACCATTTTCCAGTATGCGTCATCTGCACCGGAGGTATTTCCACCAAATTTCCAGCTCACTTCCAAGATCAGGGTATCCACCACGCCGTCGGTCAACTTCAAAATGTCGTACACAACAGAGGTTTGAGGGACTTTCACCTCCGAGTCAGTTCCAATTTTGGGTAGACCAATGAAGGCGCCCAAGCCTTTTACCTCCAACTTAGGTGTTGGAGTGCTGGTCATCACAAAGCTATGTGTACCATCTCCAAAAGCGGAAAGATCTTCTCCGTTTTCCCCCTTCAAATTAGTGGCATTGGTTTCCTGGCAAAGATTCGCCGGACTAAATACGCCCCCTTCTGCCCAAAAATCGCCATTAGAGTTGTAAATGTACTGTCCAGAGCGAGTGAACGTATACTCATCGTTCATGATACAAGGACGTTTAGCGATTTCATCGTTGTCACGACCCATTGCCCACCAAACTTGGTCACGGCTGATCGGGCCGACTTCCAGGGGCCATACTCCAGGAGATACCGTACGGATTAGCTTCCACGTTTTTGAATCTACACCCGCGAGTTTAGTCAACTCAGCATCTGGATCTGAGATCGTAATTTCTTGGCTAGAAACATTGGTAGAATTGTCAGATCCCGTAGCAGTAAGTGTCACGGTGTAGGTTCCAATTGTTTGGTAAACATGCACTGGGTTTTCTTCAGTAGAAGTGGCAGAGCCGTCCCCAAAGTCCCAGCTTACTGACGTGTAGCCAGAAGAGGTGTTGGTGAAAGTTACCTTGCGGAAATCAGCTTGGTCAACAGCATAGGAGAAGCCCGATAGAACTTCCACCTCATTCTTGTCTTTACAAGACCATACCAGCGCGGAGGCAAAAAGAGCAACCAGCACCAGCTGTACGTGTTTAAAATTTTTCATAGTGAACGCATTTGCCCCTACAAGAGAGGGAAATAAAATAATTAGAGAGTTTTAGTGAAATAACTTGGGCAAAAGTGCGGCTTAAATGGCTTCTTTCGGAATATTGTTATACAGCTAAACTACGCGCTGTCTCCTTTTTTACTACTGCATTTCTACTGCATTTGCTTGGAAGCACTACGCAAGCCCAGAAAATTGTACATTTACGGATCAACATAAGGTAGTATGTCAGGTAAATCAAGCTTAGTTTTTGTGTTGGCATTAACTTGGGCCATCCCAACTGCCCTAATATCCCAAGGGATGAACTTGGGTCTCCCCCCTGTCTATAATTTTTCAAAAGAACAATACCACGCGGGTGCTCAGTTTTGGGATCTTAGGCTGGATGCTAAAGGGATCGCCTGGATGGGAAACAGCAGCGGCTTGTTGCGATTCGACGGAATCCACTGGAAATTGCATCCGCTGGAAAACCAGACCATTGTTCGGTCGGTTGGAATTGGGGGGCGTCAGGAAATTTATGTTGGTGGACAAGGTATTTTTGGGTACTTCTCTCCCGCTCCCAATGGGCAACTTCAATTTACGAACCTTTCTGATCAACTACCAGCATCGGAGCGTCAATTTGCCGATGTATGGGACATCGAAGTCACTCCTCAAGGGGTATTTTTCCGAACAGACAACCAAGTATTTCGATATTGGGAAGAAAAAGTTACTCCGATGTTCCCAGCTGGAACTGGGCTTTTTTTTATGGGGTTCTGGGGGGAAGAGCTTTTGGTACAGTTAAGTGATTTTTCATTGTGGAGATTGGTGGAGGGCCAATTTCAGCCCATGCAGCAGCCTGGCTCTTTCTCTTCCGGGCGTATTTCTGGAATTCTACCCTGGACCCATGACACCTTATTGGTAACCACTATTCGAGATGGTATTTTTTCTTATTCCAAAGGTAGTTTCCATCCTTGGTCAACTTCTGATGATGCGTTTTTAAAGCGCCACACCATTTTTTGCGCGAGCCTTTTGCCCAATGGACAACTGGCCATTGGAACCGCTTTAAATGGATTGGTCATCATGGATCGAAAGCGGCGCTTTTTTTACCATTTTAACAAAAAAAATGGTCTTCGAAACAACACGGTGCTTTGCTTAACGGTGAATGCAGAAGGCCAAATTTGGTTGGGGCTGGATAACGGAACGGCTTTGGTGGATGTGCCCTCGCCCTTTACTTACTTATTTCCGGATGGTGAGTTGCAGGGAGCCGGATACACTGCCCGTAAACAGGACGGCAAACTCTATTTTGGAATGAATACAGGTTTGTATGGCTTAGAATGGAAGTCTTACTACCGTCCAGAAGAGCGCACCCGTTTTCGGTCTATTGAACATACTTCCGGACAGGTTTGGAGCTTGACGGAATTGGAAGGTTCTTTGTTGATGGGGCATCATGATGGAGCGTTTGAGGTAAGAGGCTGGGAGGCTAGAAAGTTAACCAGCTTACCCGGGGTCTGGCAATTTCAATCTATCGGACCTGGGAAAGCCATAGCAGGGCATTACAACGGATTTGCTGCATTTCATCGAATACAAGGAAAATGGCAGTTTGAGTCCGTCTTAGACGGTTTTAAGGAGAGTAGCCGGCTTTTGGCTACCGATCAGGTAGGGAGATTGTGGATGGCCCATCCCTACCGAGGGGTGTACCTGGTACAGCCCGACTTAGATCAAAAGCAAGTTAGAAGCCGATTTTTTGGAAAAGCTCAAGGATTGCCCTCCGATTTGGGTAACCATTTATATTCAGTGCAGGGTGATCTTTTAATTACGAGCAGGAAAGGACTTTACTCCTATGATGCTGCAGAGGATAAGATGGTTTCCTCTCCCTTGTTGGATCGGTACCTTGATCAAGGTGCCTCTTATCGATACCTCTACCAAGATCCGGTTGGTTCTATTTGGTACATGACTCAAGATTCGTTTGGATTGCTCCGCGTTCAGGACAGAGGCTTGGAAAAACAAGTAGAGCGCATTAGCCTTCCTCAACTGACCGGTCGATTAACGGATGGTTTCCCTTTTGTGTACACGGTTGATGCTGAAAATGTTTTTATTGCGGCGGCTCAGGGATTTATTCACTTTAACCCGATTGCCTTTTTTAATCAAAAGAAAACAATCGAGCTGGTGTTAAATGAAATACGCGCCTCCGGTGAAGCCGATAGTTTGCTTTTTTGCGGAAATTTATCCCAGGAGGCACTTCAATTCTCCGTGGCCAATCTTTATAGTACATTGACGTTTTCTTTTGGGGTCCCAGCTAATGCAGGCTCGAAGCAAGTTCAATTTTCTTATTTTTTAGAAGGGAAAGATAAAAATTGGTCTAAATGGGAGCCAAATGCTGTCCTGACCTTTAATAGTTTGAGATCTGGTGATTACAGTTTATATGTAAAAGCTAGAACCTTGTCAGGTCAAGAAAGCAATGTGTTAACCTTTCAGTTTACGGTGTTGCCTCCCTGGTATAGTACGGTTTGGGCGTATGGGTTGTACCTGTTGTTGTTTGTTGGATTGCTGTTGGCGTATTTGACTCGGCAGAAAAAACGATTTGAACAGGAGAAGGCGCAGCTACACAACCGGCATGAGCTTCGCGAAGCAGAGCATCAATTGAAGGTTCGTCAATCAGAGGAAGCAATCAACCGCTTGCAACAAGAAAAACTGGAGGCGGAGGTGACTCATAAAAGCCTGGAACTCGCTTCTGCCACCATGCATTTGGTTCAAAAAAATGAAATTCTGAATACCATCTCCACGGCGCTTGGAAAGTTAAAGTCCCGCATTCAACAGCAACCTGAATTAGAGAAAGAAGTGGGGCGCATCCTAAAAATGGTGGAAGTTGATGCTAATTTTGATGCGGATTGGGAGCATTTTTCCCGCAATTTTGACCATGTGCACAGTGATTTTTTAAAGCGACTTGGGGAGCGATATGGTCATTTAAGTCCGAATGAGTACAAATTATGCGCGTATTTACGGATGAATTTGAGTAGCAAAGAAATTGCCGCGCTTCTGAATATTTCAGTTAGAGGGGTAGAGGCCAGTCGGTACAGGCTCCGAAAACGCTTAGGCTTGGATACCGATACCAACTTGACGGACTTTTTAATTCGTTTTTAGGGGGGATTTTGGTCATTTTATTGTTGATGGATTGATTCATTTAGGATGGTTTGAAAAAAAGTTTGAAGGCATTTTTGTTAATGAGCAAAAAAGCCTTCAACCTGACTAGGCATAAGTGTCGAATCCAATCTTATTAAGCTACTTTGTTCCTATTATATTTAAGAAAAAGAGCAATGAGTTGTCAGATCATCGAGCGCATATATCAAGAATTGGCCTTTACCCCCTACGAATCGTTCCTGTCTTTTGGACTACCATTACTTTGTTTAACTGAATAATTCCTGCCTCTAAACGAGCAAAGTACCATCCATTCGGAATAAAACCTAGGTCCATCCGGGCGGAAGTGGCCCCTTGACCTACCGGGATGCTTTGCTCCAAAAGTCCCATTGGATTGAACAATCGCAGGCTGCCTTCCATGGGTAGTGGATCAGACCAACTAAAATAAACCGCAAAGGAGGCTGGGTTGGGTCGGACCGACCAGCCAATACTCTCTTCTGGTGGATTACCCCCTGGTGCAAAAAGCACTACTTTCAGCTCAGCGGTGTTCGTCCGGATCGGTGGGTTAAAATCGAAATAAATATCGCAAAAATTTGAAACCACCGTTCCGATCTCCGGAGCTCCCAAGACGGGTATCCAGAATTTCACAAATCCTTGACTGCCCTCCGGATCACTAAGTGAATCAGGTAGTTGAATATCGGCAAAGAAAAAACGTAGCAGGCCCGTTTCGCCGACCTCCCAAGTACAAGGGTGGCTGCTCGAAATAAACCGAAAGTGGGACCAATCAAGTAGCGGACTTAAGGTATCTAATAACTCAACCCATTCCGCTGGGAAATTTCCAGTATTCTGAAATCGAATGGTGTACTCTAATCCAGGGTCTGCTGCTAGCTCTGCTGGAGTTATAAATGCGGGATCAACTTGTTTGTCGTTTGGATCATAAGCGCCCACCACCATAGCAAGGATAATATCAGAATCGTTCGTAGGGTTTGTATCGGGCCACGCGTTTTGTAGGCTTGCTTTGATCTGTACTGGGGTCCCCAAAGGAGTCTGTACCGGCGTATGTAACCAAAAATGATACTGTCTACTAGCAAAAGGTGCCATCACAGGGAGCTCCCAATGTAGACTATCAGTTCCAATTAAGGGCGTAAAGGGCTGTGCCTGACTAAACTGCAAGCCGCCCGGAAACCGAATGCCCAAGCTGGAATAGGGGATGGGATAGGGACTTTCGTTGGTGACGGTGAGGGTTACTTTCGTCGTAAACCCTGGTCTAAATGCAGTTAGATGGGTCGCATCTACGTTCATGTCCACTGGAAGGGTTCCGATGGGCAGTAAAAAAGAATATCCTCCCGCTGGAGTGAAGGTTTGGACGACTTGTACTGCTGGCATCGAGGTTATTCCTGGTAAGTCAACCTTTATCGTATCATTCGGAGAGAGGTTAGAAAAAGAATAAATTCCTTGTTGATTAGTCGTACGCTGTGCTCCAGTGGTACTCACAAGAGGAACCATGGGAGCTGGCAAATCGCCGGGGCTGAGCCCTCCGTCTTGGTTCAGATCCCAATACACTGCACCAAATACCGCTGCTTGGGTCACTGTAAAATCATACCCACTCGGAAGGTTGGGCTGATAAAATAGGCTGCTGGATCCGGTCACTTGCATACCTGCCGTCAAGATGGGGGTGATTTCTTCCGGGAAGGCTACTTCAGCAAATTGGTACGTTCCATCCGTGTTGGTGAGGGCGGTTTTACCAGAGCTGGTTCGAATCAGTAATTGCGCAATCGGGAGGTCGCCTGCGTTGAATTGCATATTTTGATCTACATCTGTGTACACCCGCCCAGATGCAGGGCCTTTCTGAGGGAGGAGGCTGAAAGGATAATATCCGCTTGACAAGGGTTGGTATTGGTACTGTTGAGGAACCACTTGCAGCGCAAAGGCTGGAAGGCTGGCTATGGAAATCACCGTGCCCTGTTGTAAAAAGGGGAGCTCAAATCGGCCGTCTGCGTCAGTCAGGGTACTGATTCCAATCGAGGTGTTGATGATCTCCCCCTCCGCCGGCAGGTCAATTCCTTCATTGTACTGGTTGTTACCATTGATATCCCAAAATACAATTCCGGAGGGCTTGGGTGCCACGATCACCAACTGTCGGACAATGCTATCGCAGCCAGTCCAAGAGGATAAGGGATGTGCCAATTGAAAGGAGCCGGTCGTGGAGAGAGTAGTGTTGGTGTTGACCGACCAGGTAAATGGTAGTTCGGAGGGATCTACCATTAAGGTTGGAAGAACGGTCGGAGGAATGGGCTGCGAAACGAAGTTTTTAGTAGAAAATGGGGTGCTGGAGCCGCAATATCCCAAGGCTCTAGCTTTCATCTGAAGACTCCCTTGACCGCTAAATACGACCTCAACGGTGTTTTCAGTAGTAATTAAGGTGTTCTGACCGGTAGCGTTGATTGAGCTACCAGGAGGCGCCACCCATTCATAACCAGTAGCACCGGGGTTGGACGGTAGGGTGAAAGAATAAACCCCTCCAGGGCATACCTGAGTAGGTCCATTTAGCTGACCCACTGGACTCAGGCCAGGCAAATCGCAGGTTCCAAGGAGAGTTGCAACACTGTAGCCACAGACATCACCTTCGTATCCATTAATTAGCAGCAGGTACGATTCACCAGGGGTAAAGCCGTTGTAGCTGATCTGAATTGGTAGATTACCGCCTCCCGATTGGCCTGGTTGGCAGCTGAGAACCTCTCCGCAACTTGAAAACACCGCCGCTTGAAGCCCATTGCCTTGTGTGCACCCTGAACTGGTAATTGAAAAATGAATGGTACTCGATCCTGCTATAAAACCATGCCACACACTGTTGGTCTCATTTAATTGGCCTCCGCAAAAACTTCCGCCTTCTCCATTAAATCCAGCGGTGGTCCCTTGGTAGCCATTCAGTGGACACCCTGCGCAGGCTTCCGAGCAGGTCTCTGAAGCAAATTCTGTCAGGTTCGTACAAGGGGGCAAGGATTGTGCCGGTAAAAAACCACCGATCAATTGGAATAAAATGGGGAGGAGTGCCTTTTGTAGTCGCATAAGCGTAACTCGATATTTGATCAAAGATGCATCAATTACCACTTTTGCTGTTTGAAGAAGACCATTTTTTATTGGTTTTGCACCATTTTTATCCGCGCTATCCATGCGCTGTGCACTTAGATTGTAGCCGTTTAAAAGGAACTACACGGGCGCATTGAGGTTGGATTCGATCTATCAAAATGCAATTTTATTTTCTTAAAATTTTGCTAACACTGCTTGAATTCTATTTTTGCCTTACTTTTGAACAATATATTTTAAACTGCACACTCGTTTCGACTATGTCAAAAAATCTGAGAAGCTTATCTGGCCGCAAGGGAATGGAGGAGAACCTGTTTGAACATCTGTCTGCTTTGGAGGCCAAGGAGGGAGCGTTTGATCCTACGGAGGTGCAGTCTTTGGCTGATAAATACCTGGTCGGCACTTCTACGGTCCATGGGGCAGCAAGCTTCTACGATTTTTTGAATCCAGCTAAAAGTGGGAAAAAGGTGTTCTCCTGTTCCGGTTCTGCTTGTCAACTATCCGGTAAGCAAGCGGAGGTGGATAACAAGCTTGGAAAGCATTTTGAAAAAAGTGAAATTGGCGAGGTATATTGTTTGGGTCGCTGCCACGAAACAGCTGCTTTTCATCTGAATGGCCATAACTACTCTGGGGTGGCGATTGACCACCTTGAACAACTTTTGAGTGGTGAAAAGTCCGTTCTTCCCGATACGTATCCAGCCATTGCCCTCGGGGCCGGCTGGCTAACGTCTGCCGAGGAGGGCCCTGAACACTATCTGGACGCCTTAAAAGTAGCCGTGCAGTCAGACCGCAATCAACTGCTGGAAGAGGTGCATCGCTCGGGAATTCGGGGGCGGGGAGGAGCCGGTTTTCCGTTGGGAATCAAGTTGGCCGCTGTGTTAAAGGAAAAAGCGGATCGAAAATACATCGTTTGTAATGCCGATGAAGGTGATCCCGGTGCCTTTTCAGATCGGTACTTGCTAGAAGAAAAGCCGTACCTGGTGTTGTTCGGGATGGCCTATGCCGGTATCCTAACGGGTGCCACAGAAGGGGTCTTGTATATCCGGGCTGAATATCCGGAGGCCATCGAAATTTGTAAAAAGGCCGCCTTGGTGGTGAACGCTCTTTTTCCGCTTCCATCCTCAACCGGTGAGCAGGTCGATTTCAAAATTTACGTGGTGAAAGCACAGGGGGCCTACATCTGTGGGGAGGAAACCGCCTTGTTGTCTTCGCTAGAAGGGCTCCGTCCGGAGGTGCGTACCAGGCCGCCTTTTCCTGTTCAGTATGGACTTTTTGGGAAACCAACTGCGGTAAACAATGTGGAAACACTTGCTAATTTGTATCCGATTTTCAAGAGAGGAGGCGCTGCCTTCAAAGGGGTCGGAACAGAACGCTCCTCCGGAACCAAATTACTTTCCCTCGA
>Ga0315901_10005198_pt1 | contig 15906 bp, 14 predicted proteins | sample LakEriMetagenome_10_FD_203761 | JGI IMG/M metagenome (GOLD analysis project Ga0315901, IMG submission 203761) | Freshwater fungal communities from buoy surface, Lake Erie, Ohio, United States - Buoy 2 MA116 | ecosystem: Environmental > Aquatic > Freshwater > Lake | place: USA: Lake Erie, Ohio...
CGCCTCGATGCCCTCGTGCATCAGGCCGTGTTCGGCGCCACGGAGACCGAACGCGATCTCGCCCGCTGGGTGATCTGGGAGATCGGCCAGACGGTTGGCGTCCGCGCCGCGTCGATCCATGAGCTGTACCTCGCGCGCGGGGCCGGGAAGTGCGGGGGGTTCACGGTGCCCGCGATCAATGTGCGCGCCATGGCGTATGACACGGCGCGCGCGATCTTCCGCACAGCGAACCGTATGGACGCTGGCGCCTTCATTCTCGAGATTGCCCGCTCCGAGATCGCCTACACGGATCAGCGTCCTGCCGAGTACGTCGCGGTGATGCTGGGCGCCGCGTTGCGGGAAGGATTCCGTGGCCCGGTCTTCATTCAGGGTGACCACTTCCAGGTCAACCACAAGAAGTACGCCGTCGATCCAATGGCCGAGGTGAACAACGTCAAGGCATTGGTGACCGAAGCGGTCGCGGCCGGCTTTTACAACATCGATGTGGACACGTCGACGTTGGTGGACCTTTCGAAGGCGACACTCGCCGAGCAGCAGCGGCTCAACTACGAGGAGTGCGTGAACATCACGCGCTTCGTGCGCGCGGCGGAACCCGCGGGGGTCACGATCTCCGTGGGCGGCGAGATCGGGGAAGTCGGCACCTCGAATAGCACGCCCGAGGAGCTCGAAGCCTTCATGACCGGCTTCAACGAGACCCTCGCGGCGCAGGCGACAGGCATGGCAGGGTTGTCGAAGATCTCCGTGCAATCCGGCACCTCGCATGGCGGCGTGGTACTCCCCGACGGATCAATTGCCGATGTCGCGCTCGACCTCGATACGCTGGAGACGCTCTCGAAGCTCTCGCGCGATCGGTACGGCATGGCGGGCGCCGTGCAGCATGGCGCATCGACACTCCCGGACGCGGCGTTCAACAACTTCCCGACACGGGAAACGGCGGAGATCCACCTCGCCACGAACTTCCAGAACATGATGTATGACCACATTCCGGCCGAATTGCGTCGGGAGATCTATGCGTGGCTCGACGTCAATGCGAAGGACGAGCGCAAGGCGAGCGATACCGACGAGCAGTTCTACTACAAGACGCGCAAGAAGGCGATCGGGCCGTTCAAGAAGACGCTGTGGGGGCTGCCAAAGGACATCCGCGACCTGCTCGGCGCGGCGTATGATGCCAAGTTCAGCTTCCTGTTCACGCAGCTGGCCATCGGCAACACCAAGCGCTGGACGCAGGAATTCGTGACGGTGCCCGAGCAGCATCGGCCGATGCCGGATGGTGCCAGCACCATCGTCGCGGCGCCTGACGACGCCGATCTTTCCGACTGAGGATCCGGCACACGGCTCTCCGCGCTCGAGTAGAACCCTGGTGGGACATTGTCCGACGCGTCTGGCGACAGAGCGCTGAGGACAATGTCCCATTTCTCGCTGGTGGCCTCGCGTTCAACATCCTGCTCGCGTTGGTGCCATTCGTGCTGCTGCTCATGGCGGGTCTTTCCTTCCTGCTGGGGAGCGAGCCGGCGGAGGCCGCTGCCACGGTCACGGCACTGATCGAGCGCCTGTTGCCCAACGACGCGCCGTCCGCGAGTGAGTTGCTGCGCACCATCATGTCCGATGTGCTCGCGACGCGCGGCGCGGTAACGGTGTACTCGGCGATCGGTTTTGCATGGTTCTCCACGCGACTCTTTGGGTCGCTGCGGAGCGTGCTGGCGCTGATTTTCGATGGGTCCGATCGCGGGATCGTTGCGGGCAAGCTCTTCGACTTCGCCGCGACCATCGTGGCGACGCTGATCGTTGCCGTCTACGTCGTGTTCTCGGCGTATCTCGACCTCGCTACCACGCGAGGACTCGCGTTCCTGCGCGAAGTCGGCTTGCGCGAGGATGCGATGAGCGGACTCGCGTATGTGACGGGCCGGTTGCTCGCAGTCTCGGTGGTGCTGGCATTGTTCTATGCGCTGTATCGCAGTTTGCCGCGTCGGCGTCCTACCGTGACGGTCAGCCTGGTGGGTGCGGCGTCGGCCACCGTGCTCTTCGAACTGGCCCGTAATGCCTTCGCCCTCGTCCTACGGCACATGGATCCCGGCTCGCTGTACACGGGCACCATTGCCGCCATCGTCGCGGTGGTCTTCTGGACATATTACAGCGCGTTTCTGTTCCTCATCGGTGGTGAGGTTGCGCAGGCCTACGATCTGCGCCGAAGCGAACTCGCCGCCCTCAGGCAGGCGACTCCTCGATCCTTTTCCCGGTCCCCCTCGTGACGGTTCCCGTTCCCACGCCGACGGCGGCGCCTGTACTGCTCGATCTCCGCAGCGATACCGTCACGAAGCCGACCGCCGCCATGCGGCGTGCGATGGCCGACGCCGAGGTCGGTGATGATGTATTGGAGGGCGATCCGACCACGCGGCGACTCGAAGCGGCAGTGGCGGAACGCCTCGGCAAGGAAGCGGCACTGTTCTTTCCAAGTGGCTCCATGGCCAATCAGGCTGCTATTTGGGTGCATGCGGCGCCGGGGACGGAAATCCTGGTCGATGCCGATGCGCACATCTACCACTGGGAGATCGCGGCGGCCGCCGCGTTGTGCGGGGTGCAATGTCGCCCCGTGCGGGGTGAAACCCCGGTCATGCGGGCGAAGGACCTGCGCGCATGGATCCGGACACCCTCCATCCATGCGCCGGAGCCGTCACTCGTGTGCCTCGAGAACACGCACAATGGGGCCGGCGGAATGATTACGCCGCTCGATGAGCTGCGCGCGTTGGAGAAGGTGGCGCGTTCGGTCTCGTTACCCGTCCATCTCGACGGCGCGAGGCTGTGGAACGCAGCCGCGGCCACGGGGACATCGCTCGCCGATTTCGCCGCGTGCGCCGATACCGTGATGCTGTCCTTCTCGAAGGGCCTGGGGGCACCGGTGGGCGCCTGTTTGGTGGGGCCGGCGGCGTTCATGACGCAGGCGCATCGGGCCCGCAAGCGTTTCGGCGGCGGGATGCGACAGAGCGGCATCCTTGCCGCCGCCGCACTCCATGCGCTCGACAAGCATCTCGAGCGACTCCACGAGGACCATGCAGCCGCACGAGCGCTGGCGGACCTGGTGGATGGCGTCGGCGGGGCTCGGGTCGTGCCCCCCGATTCGAACATCCTGATGATCGATCTTCCTGAGCCCAAGGGGGCAGCCGTGGTCGCCCGGGCCGCAGAGCTCGGCGTGCGCTTGTCGTTGTGGCACCCCGGGCGCGTTCGCGCCGTGACCCATCTGGATGCGCCACTTGATGCCGTCCGCGCGCACGGTGGCCGCGTGGTGCAGGCGCTCGAGGAAGCACTCGCCTGACACTGCCATCGCGACGCGTTTCCTGGTATCTTCACGGTGCTCCGGGTCCCGGAGGGCGTCAGCCCGCCAACCCCGTCAGGACCCCGCAGGTAGCAGCGGTACGTGGACCCTGATGTCGCTTCGTCAGGCCCGGAGCACTGCGCGCGGGAGGCTTCGCTCGATCAGAGCGGACCTCCCGCGCGCTTTTTTTCGTGCAATCGCAGTGCTTAGACGAAGTGCATCGCGGTGCCGCGGCGCGGAACCTCGGAGCGCAGGCGCAAGAGGTCCCCGGATTCGAGCGCGTCCGCGAACTTCCGCCCCGGCATCGGACGGCAGAGCAGGAAGCCTTGCCCCAGGAGGCAGCCGAGGCGCTGCAATTCTTCGAGCTGGCGTGACGTCTCGATCCCTTCGGCGACGGTCGCAAGGCCGAGCGCATCACCGAGGCTCAGAATGGCGCGCGCCAGGGCGTCCTGCCCATCTCCGGAGCCGAGGTTGTCGATGAAGCTCTTGTCGATCTTGAGCACGTCGATCGGGAACTGCTGCAGATATGACAGCGACGAGTAGCCGGTACCGAAGTCGTCGATGGCCACGGTGATATTGAGCGCCTTGAGCTGACGGAGGACCGCGATGGCCGACTGCGTGTCGTTCATCATCACGGACTCCGTGATCTCTACCGTCAGAAGCCCCGGATCCAGCCCTGCGTCCTGAATCGCACTGTGGACATCGTCCACGACGCGCGGATCCTGCAGGTGACGCCCGGAGAGATTCACGGCCACGTGCAAGGCGGCCGGTGTCTGTCCCGGCAACTTCCATGACGCCGCGTCGCGGCACGCCGTGCGCAACACGAACTGACTGAGCTCGACCACCAGGCCGGCGTTCTCGGCGATGGGCACGAACTTCGATGGCGGGATGACCCCGCGCGTCGGGTGCGTCCAACGCAGCAGGGCCTCGGCCCCGAGCACCTCGCCGGTGTTCAGGTCCACCTGCGGCTGGTAATGCACCTGCAGGTCCCCGTTGTCGAGCGCCGTCCGGAGATCCGCCTCGAGATGCGCCCGTTCCGTTGTCCGCTCGCGCATTGACGACGCAAAGCGCACGACACGCTTGCGCCCTTCGCCCTTGGCGACGTACATGGCCACGTCGGCATCACCGACAAGTTCCTCGAACGTCGTATCGGGTTCGGCCACCGCTACACCAATACTGGCACCGGCAAAGGCGTCGCGGCCGTTGATGCGATACGGAAGGTTCAGCTGACGCAACAGTCGCTCGGCCGTCTCGCCGCACTCCAGGTCGTCGACATCTTCGAGCAGCACCGCAAACTCGTCACCACCGAGTCGCGCCACGGTGTCCGAGCTGCGAACCTCGTGCTGGATGCGACGGGCCGCTTCGCGTAGCACGGCATCACCGGCCTGATGTCCAAAGGTGTCGTTGACCGCCTTGAAGTGATCGAGGTCGATGAAGAGCACGCCGATATTGCTCTCGGCGCGCTCGCGCCGCGATAACGCATGCGCCACCCGATCGGCGAACAGCACCCGATTGGCAAGCCCGGTCATGGGATCGTGGAACGCCTGCCACTCGAGCTTGCCTTCGAGTTCGCGGCGCTCGGTCACGTCGCGAATGTTCATGATGATGCCGTGAATGCTTTCGGCCTCGAGGCGATTCGAACAGACGATTTCTACCCATCGCCATCCACCGGCCCCGTGATTCATACGGCAGAGCAGCGATTCCTCGCCGTCCGGCTGCTTCGCTACACGATGGAGCAGCAGCTCCACGGCATCGGCATCATCCGGGTGCGCCAGCAGGAAGGCTCGCGCACCGAACAGGGCGTCCACCTTGCGGCCCAGCACCCGTTCAACCGATGGACTGACGAAGCGGATCGTACTGTCGACATCGACTACCAGGATCAATTCGGCCGCGTGGCGCACCAGCGCCGCGAGACGCCGCTCGGCGTCACGGCCGATCTCGAGGCGATCAAGCGTGGTCCGCTCGCGGTTGACGAATACCTGACGCACCAACACCGTCGCCAGCAGGGCGAACAATCCGATCGACACGCCACGTGCCGGGACCATTTGATCCGTCTGGATCAGCCACATCAAGGCCGCCGTCAGCAGCGATACGCACAGCCACGGCAACCATTCCACGCTGTACCGCACGCGCGGGGCATCCGTCACGGCCGGCTTCAACCGATCCGCCCGGACGGCGGCCAACGAGAGCACCCCGTACCATCCCAACATGGCCGCGTCCGTCACGTACGCGCTGGTCATGGGGTTCGGGATGATCGCGCGGGCGAACAGCAAACCGGCCAGGGTTCGTATGGCAATCGCAACGGCGAGCAGGCCAATCACGACGCGCGAACGGCGCTCGGTGTGCCGACGCAGGACCAGCAGCGCACTCACCAGCAGCATGCCGTCGCCAACTGGAAAGGTGAGGTTCAGCAGATCACGGAACCAGCTGACCGCACCCACCACATTCAATTCAAGGGGATAGAACAGGTAGAAGACCGTGGCCACCGTCAGGCAGGCTACGACGACGTCGAACTGGACCCGCATCCGGGTGGCTGGCGACGCACCGAGACCCGGAAACCGGGCGAGCGCCCGCATCGACAACGGGAGCGCCGCCAGATAAGCCACGTCGGCGGTGGACAGGATGTAGCGCGGCGACGTGAGATCGAAGTACGTCGTCATGACATCACCGACATACCACGTAGCCGTTGCCAGCAGCAGATCGCGCCACACCAGTCGGCTCTCGATGTCGACCCCCGCATCGCGCGAGGCTCGCCAGAGCACGAGCAGCGTCGGTGCCCCCATCCAGAAAAATGAGTAGGCCACGATCTGGTCGCGCGTGATCGTGTCGACGGCGCCAAGCGCACTGCCGATCCCGATGGCCAGGGCCCACACGACCTGCAGCCAGGCCAGCGGCTGGAGTGAGCGCAGATGCACGAAGGACATATGTCACACTGACGGCTTTTGTGTTCCAAAGGTCACGCCCGAGGGCGTCCATCCACTAGATTTGCCGGTATGTCACTCGCCCTCGCCCGGAAATACCGGCCGCGGAACTTCGCGACGGTTGCCGTCCAGTCCCATGTGGCCAACACCCTCAAGGGGGCCATTGCGCGGGGTCGGGTCGCCCACGGCTACCTCCTGTGCGGGCCGCGCGGCACCGGGAAAACCACCCTCGCCCGGGTCCTGGCCATGGCGCTCAACTGCGAGCGGCGGGGCGAGGCCGAATTGGACGGCGAGCCGTGTGGCCGGTGTGACAGCTGCCTGAAGATCTGGGGCGGGAGCGCCTCTCTCGACGTCGTGGAGATCGACGCTGCCTCCAATCGCGGGGTCGAGGACGCGAAGGAGCTGCGGGGGCGTGCCATGTATGCGCCGTCGACCGATGACCGGTACAAGGTCTACATCGTCGACGAGGCGCACATGCTCACCAAGGAGGCGTGGAATACCCTCCTCAAGATCCTTGAGGAGCCACCGCCACGAGTGGTGTTCGTGTTCGCGACGACCGAACCCCAGAAAATCGCGCAGGCCGCGGCACCGGTACTCTCACGTCTCCAGCGGTTCGATCTGAAGCGTATCGGCCCGGCGGAGATCCGTGAGCGTCTGGCCGCCGTGCTGGCTGATGAGCAGGTCCCGTTCGAATCGGACGCGCTGGCCATGATTGCCCGGGCGGCCGACGGCGGGTTGCGCGATGCGCTGTCGCTGACCGACCAGGTGCTGTCGCTTGGGGCGTCGTCCGAGGTGACGGCGGAGCGGGTGCAGGTCGCCCTCGGTCTGGTCGCCGATGACGAATATCTCCAGCTCCTCGACATTATCGCCGAGCGCCGCGCAGGGGACGTCTTCGCCGCCGTCCATCGTTTGGCGGATTATGGCGTCGATTTCACGCTGCTTTTGAGTGGGCTCGGTGACATGCTGCGCGCGCAGTTGGCCCTGGCGCTTGGCGGTACGCCGCCAGACATGGCCGAACGACTGCGGGGCGAACTGGAGGCCCGAAAGGGGCGTCTGTCGGCCTCCGACCTGCTGCGCATGCTGCACGCGCTGCTCGAGTTCGAGCCGGCCTTCCGCAAGAGCGGAAAGCCGCAGTTGATGCTTGAATCGCTGCTGGTGCGGTTCGCCCTGCTGGATCGGACGATCGAACTGGAAGAAGTGCTGAAGGGATTGAGCGATAGTGGTGCCGAACCGCCCCCCCGTCGCGTGGCGCATGAGTCACGGGTGGCCTCGGCGCATGCCTTACCGCCAGCGCCGCCTGCGGTCGTGGCGTCGGCGGTCACTCCCGCGGTGCCGACACCCCGACCAGCATCGCAACAGGTCGCGGCTGCCGCCGTGCAGCGAGCGGCCGCACCACCGCCACCACCGCCCGCCGTGGCGGCCCCGGCACCCCCCGTGCCGATGAAGCGGTTGACGGCGCACGACGTGCAGCGGCAACGGACGGAGCATCTGGCGGCGCAGGATCCCATCCTGCGCGCCGCGGTGCAGGCGCTCGACCTCGAATTGCTCGACTGACCCCCGATAAAGAACCGACAGGAAGCGTGATCGATGGATCTGTTCAAGATGATGGGCCAGTTCAAGGACATGCAGGCGCGCATGCAGCAGATGCAGGAGTCGCTGGCCAACCAGACGTTCTCCGCGCTCGCCGGTGGCGGGGCCGTGACCGTGGATGTCGACGGGAAGATGCAGCTGCGGCGCATCAAGATTGATCCCGCGGTCGTGAATGCGGCCGATGTCGAAGGGCTCGAAGATCTGATTCTCGTCGCGACCAACGAAGCGCAGCGCAAGGCGGCCGACGCGATGCAGATGGAACTGCAGAAGATCACGGGCGGGCTGAATCTGCCGTTCCAGCTTCCGTTTTGAGCTGATCTGTCCCCGTGTCGGTCATCGAGGAACTGACGAGCGAACTGGCGCGACTGCCGGGAATCGGACGCAAAACGGCCCAGCGCCTCACTTATCATCTGCTCCGGCAGCCAGCGAGTCAGAGTCGCAAACTGGCAGAGGCGCTCGTCGCGCTCACCGAGCGGGTGCGCCCCTGCGAGCGGTGTCATAACCTCACGGAAATGCCGCTGTGCGCCCTTTGTGCCGATCCGCGCCGTGACGCCACGATCCTCTGCGTGGTGGAAGAAGCCTCCGACATCGCGTCGATCGAGCGGGCCGGTGAGTTCCGAGGGCTCTATCACGTGCTGGGGGGACGGCTCTCTCCACTGGACGGAGTTGGACCGGACGACCTCACCATTGCCGCCCTGATCGGTCGGATGGCGCCCGAGGGGGTTCAGGAGGTCATTCTGGCGACCAATCCCTCGCTCGAGGGAGAGGCCACGGCCCTGTACGTCCAACGGCAGTTGGCGCCGCGTGGCGTCCGAATCACGCGGATCGCCCGGGGCCTGCCCGTGGGTGGCGACCTCGAATATGCCGATGGCGTGACCATCGCTCAGGCCTTGGCGGCGCGACGGGAGATGTGAACGGTTACTTTCGCCCGGCTCTGCGCGTTAACTAGAGTGCGGTCCGTCCTGTCACTTTTTGCCCTTCCCGCTCTCCATGCCCATCGGCGCCGCCACCTGGTCGTTCACTGAGGACGACTTTGGGGCCATCACGATCACCCTGCAGCGGTTCCTCTACGACGCCAAGGCGCGCTGCGCGCTTCTGGTGGATCGTTCGGGGCAACTCGTGGCCACGGTGGGCGAGCCTCCCAGCTTCGATGCGACGGCGTTCGCGACGCTCACGGCGGCAGACTTCAGCGCCAACGATCAGCTGGCCCGCCTGATCGGCGAAAGCGATTTCAACGTGTTGTTTCATCAGGGTGAGCGCGAGTCGATGTATCTGGCCGACATCGCCCGCCGGGTCATTCTCGTCGTACTCTTTGACAATCGCACGACGCTGGGGCTGGTTCGGCTCCGCATGCGTGGCGCCGTCGAGGAGCTGACGCGCATCTTTCAGCAGGTCTTTTCGCGCGGGACCGGCTCCCTGCCGTCCACACCGCCGGGCTTCCTTGCCGGCGCGGAAGACGAAATCGATCGGCTGTTTCAATAAGGGATCCGACCGATGTCGATGATCAATTACGCCTCGCGCGAAATCAACTGCAAAATCGTGTTCTATGGCCCCGGACTCGGCGGCAAGACCACGAACCTCGAATACGTCTATGGCAAGGTCGCGCCCAGCACGCGGGGGAAGTTGATCTCGCTCGCGACGGAGACGGAGCGCACGCTCTTCTTCGATTTCCTGCCCGTCGACCTCGGCACCATCCGCGGCTTCCGCACCCGCTTCCATCTCTACACGGTGCCCGGCCAGGTGTACTACAACGCCAGCCGCAAGCTGATCCTCAAGGGCGTGGATGGCGTGGTCTTCGTCGCCGACTCCCAGGCGGAGCGCACCGAGGCCAATCTCGAGTCGATGCAGAATCTGTACGACAACATGGCGTCGTACGGGTATGATCTGACGCGCATGCCGTTCGTCATTCAGTACAACAAGCGGGACCTGCCAAATGCCGCGCCAATCGCCGATCTTCAGGCGGCGCTGAATCCCGGGTGGGAAATTTCCGACCCGGCACGTCAGCAACCGCTGGCGGATCCGTTTCGCCCTGGTGAATTTCTGGTGAACCAACTTCCCACCGGGGAGTGGGTGGAGCGCGTTCCCTACTTCGAGGCCGTCGCGGTCACGGGGGATGGGGTCTTCGACACGCTCAAGGCGGTATCCAAGCTGGTGCTCAAGACGTTGGCGTGATCGGGCGCGGGTGGCCGGCACGCCACACCGACCGGTACCGCACCCTTTATCCGAGCTCCACGTGAACCTTCCCAACGCAATCACCGTCGGCCGTATCGCTCTGACGCCGCTGATTGCGTGGCTCCCATTCACGACCTCGTGGGGCCTGCGGCTGACCGCGTTCGTCCTATTCCTCGTCGCCGCGATTACCGACTACTGGGACGGCCACCTCGCGCGGCGGCACAATCTGGTTACCGATCTCGGGCGGCTCCTCGATCCGCTCGCCGACAAGCTGCTGCTGCTCGCCACGATCGTCCCGATGTACATGCTCCAGCGGCATGCCACGTTCTTCGTGCCGCTTGGAACAGGCGTCGAGGCCAGCCCCTTCCTATTCGCCACGCCCTACGGTCAGATCGCCCTGCCGTTATGGATCGTGCTCGTGGTGCTCGGTCGCGAAGCGTTCATGACGCTATTCCGACAGGTGGCCGCGCGGCGGGGGCTTGTGATCTCGGCGATCGGTCCGGCCAAGTTGAAGACCATTTTCCAGAGCATCTGGCTCGGGGCTGCGTACTTCTGGTTCTTCGCGCAGACGCTCGCCACGCGGCAGGGGTGGCTCGAGGCATCGGCGTGGCACGCCTTTGCGCTGTTCAACGGGTTCGTCGGTGTCGTCAGCATGACCGCGGCCGTCGGACTGACGCTGTACAGCCTCTGGCTCTACCTCCGTCGCTACGGTTCTCAGGTCGCACGCCTCGCCTAAGCGGGCCTTGTGTGAACGGCGGTGCTGCAAGGCCGCTCCTGACGCGGCGGTGCACTAGATTGCCAACATGAACCTCGAGATCGTCACGATCGGTGACGAGCTGCTGCTCGGCTTCACCATCGACACGAATGCCGCGCATCTGGCCCGTGAGCTGGCGGCCCTCGGCGTCCGCATCGTACGGCGCAGCTCGTGCGGCGATGACGCGGCGTCCATTGCCGATGCCGTGCACACCGCGCTCCAACGAACCGGCGCGGTAATCACCACGGGCGGCCTTGGGCCAACGGCAGACGACCAGACCAAGCCCGCGATCGCCGCCCTCTTCGGCCGAACGATGGTGGAAGACGCGGAGATTCTGGCGGGTCTTCAAGCGCGGTGGCTGTCGCGATTCGGGCACGCGCTCCCCGCAAGCAATCGGCAGCAGGCGCTGGTCCCGGCCGGCGCAACGATTCTGACGAACCGCCACGGCTCGGCACCCGGGATCTGGCTTGAAGACGAGCAGGGGCGATGGGTGGCGATGCTGCCGGGCGTACCGCGCGAAATGCGGGGCATGCTCGCCGACACGATCATCCCGCGGCTTCGCGATCGACTGCCGACGGGAGGGGCCGTCATTCGGTCCCGGACGATTCGGACGTGCAATGTGGCCGAGTCGGCGCTGGCGGATCGGTTGGGACCGCTCGCCGGCGGTATCGACGGCCTTTCGCTCGCCTACCTCCCCGGTAATGACGGCGTGGACTTACGCCTCACCTCCTGGGATCGACCCGCCGCTGAGGCGCAGCGCGCCCTCGCGGCCGCAGTCGAGATGGTGATCGGTCGCGTGGGCGAGTTCGTCTATGGCGAGGGCGACGACGATTTGGCGGCCATCGTGCTGGCCGAATGTGCGGCGCGGGGGGCAACGATCGCCGTGGCCGAGAGCTGCACCGGCGGACTCCTGGGCATGCGCCTCACGGCGGTACCGGGGTCGAGTCGGACCTTCATGGGGGGGACGCTGGCGTACGCCAACGAGGTGAAGGTACGGGAACTCGGCGTTGAGCCCGCGGTGCTGGAGTCGCAGGGGGCCGTCAGCGAGCCCGTCGCGCGGGCCATGGCCACCGGCGTACGGCGCCGATTCGGCACAACGGTCGGCATCGGGATTACTGGAATCGCGGGTCCCGACGGCGGCACGGCGGAGAAGCCGGTGGGTACCGTGTGGGTGGCGGTTGACCTCGATGGCGAGGTCCATGCGGTACGTGCGGTCTTGCCGGGGGATCGCCAGGAAGTCCGTTACCGGGCGGCGCAGCTCGCGCTCGACCGGGTGCGTCGGGTGTTCACCGGTGGGCTTGAGGTCGCGGGCTGGACCGCCCGCGCCTGAGTCGTATAACGTGTCGGATAGCGTGTCGTACGACATCGTTTGCCGGCTCGGACGGCAAACATCCAAACCTTTGGCGTGTGGGGCCCGTAGGGACCGCATGCGCTGTGTCCTGTATCTGCCATGACTGATCCGATGACCGGTACCGACTCCGTGCCGGGCGATGCCTTCGAAGCTGAGCCCGGCGCTACCGCCGCCTCCGAAGGAGACGCGTCCCAGCGCGAGCTCGAGGAGCTGCGCGACAAGCATCTGCGATTGCACGCCGAGTTCGAGAACTTCCGTCGCCGCGCCGTCAAGGAGCGGCAGGAGGCGGGGTGGCGCGCGCAGGGCGATCTCGTGCGCGGCATTCTCGATGCCCTCGACGACATCACCCGGTTCGCGCATGTCGATCCCTCGGTGGTCGATGTGAAGACGGTGGTGGAAGGCGTCGCCATGGTCGAGAAGAAACTGTTCAAGTCGCTCGCGGGCCACGGCTTCGAAATCCTCGATCCAACCGGTCACCCCTTCGATCCTGCACTGCACGAAGCCGTCAGTACCGCTCCGGCGGCGATCCCCGAAGAGGACGGCACGGTCGCCGTTTGTTTCCAGTCGGGGTACGTCATCAACGGTCACGTCCTGCGTCCGGCCCGCGTGGTCGTGAAGCAGTGGACCGGCGCCTGATCACGCGATAGGCAAACGCGAGTCATGGCCAACGGCACCGATTTCTACGCAGTCCTCGGGGTCTCGTCTACTGCCACGGCAGACGAGATCAAGAAGCAGTATCGCCGGCTCGCGAAGCAGTATCACCCGGACGCGAACCAGAACGATCCCAAAGCCGCCGATCGCTTCAAGGAGATTTCCGAGGCCTACAACGTCCTCGGGGATGCCGACAAGCGGAAGCAGTACGATGACATGCGGCGGCTCGGTGCGTTCAGCGGTGGCGGTTTTGGTCGCGCAGGCACACGCAACGGGGGACGCACCAGTGCCGGACCTGCCGGCGGCGGGTTCGCCGATTTCGATGTCGGGGGGCTCGGCGGGCTCGGCGATCTGTTCTCGACGATGTTTGGTGCCGGCGCGGCCCGGAGCCGTGCGCGGGGACCGGAACGCGGCCAAACCGTCGAGCAGACGGTGGTGGTCCCGTTCCGTACGGCCGCCACGGGCGGCAAGGTGCCGATCGAACTCGAAGTGAACGAAGAATGCCTCATGTGCCGCGGCATCGGAGCCGCGCCCGGTGCGCAGATGCGCCCATGTGGCGAGTGTAGCGGCAAGGGGACGATCTCATTCGGACAGGGGAGTTATGCGGTGAATCGCCCCTGTCCCGTGTGCGTGGGGCGCGGTGCCGTTCCGAGTGAACGGTGTGCAACCTGTAGCGGCACAGGCGAGGCGCGTGCACGTCGCAAGGTGCTGGTCAGTGTGCCCCCCGGGGCCGAAACGGGCACCAAGGTGCGGTTGCGCGGGCAGGGCGGGAAGGGCGCGTCCGGCGGACAGCCCGGTGATCTCGTGATCACCTTCGAGGTCCAGTCCGATCGCTTCTACAAGCGGGAGGGTCTGGATCTGATCGCCACGGTGCCGATCAACATCGCGCAAGCCACACTCGGCTCGAAGATCAGCGTGAAAACGCTCGACGATCGCAAGGTCGCGTTGCGCATTCCACCGGGAACGTCGGCGGGAAAGCGTTTCAAGATCTCCGGGCAGGGCATTGAAAAGGATGGCCAGCGCGGCGACCTCCTTGTCGAAGTCACGATTACCGTCCCGGAGTCGCTGACCGACGCGCAGGAGAAGGCCATGCGGGAATTCGCCACCGCGGCCGGGATGAAGTTCTGATGCGTCGGTGGATCGCGCGTGGTGCGCTGGCGTGCGCCGTGATCATGGCGACCGAGTTGGTCGCCCAATCGCGTCCCGCGCCGTTGGCGCTCAGCACCCCACGTACCACAGCGGCCGTTGGCATCGACTCGACGCCTTCGGCATGGCGATTCGAACAGTGCATGGGTGGACTGACGTACGGGGCGCCGCTCAAATGGGCGATGTCGTACGGGATGGGCTTCGTGAGCGAACATCCCGAGTCGGATTGGTGTGTGCTGGCCGCCGCCAAGCTTGGTCTCGGTGGGGCGGGCCTGCACCTCGGCATGGCAAACGCCTTCGCGCCGTTCGGCAGCGGGGTGGCGCTCACCGTCGGTGCCATCCGCACCTTTGATCAGCCACTGAATGCCCTCGCGCGCCGCACATACGTCGGGGCCTCATTGCACGCGTGGCCGATACTCGCCGTAGGCGGAGAATTCGGGTGGTATACCCGAATCGGCAAGGATGCCGCAGGGAGCGCGACGCCGCGCTCGCTGCTGGTGTGGTCCACCGGGTTCGGATTCTGACGCGGCCGAAATTCTCCACCGGCGTGCAGGTGACCCTGGGGCTGATCATCGGTCTCGCCTTGGGGATGCTGCTGTCCCGTGAGGCGGCGCCAACCGGCGCGACCGCCTCGGTGTTGTCGATCCTCGACGTCGTCGGCACGGCATGGATCAATGCCGTACGCATGACCGTCATCCCGCTCATCGTGCCACTCCTGATCGTGGGCGTCGCCGGTGGCGATGACCTACGCGCCACGGGCGCCGTTGGCGTCCGGGCCTTTGCGTGGATGATGGTGTTCCTCGTTGCGTGTTCGGCGTTTTCCACGATCGTTTCGCCGCTCTGGTTCGAGTCGTTGACGCTCGACCCAGCGGCGACGGCGAGACTGCGCGAGTCGGCGTCGATCGATGTGCCGTCCGCGGACGCGCTGTCGCTTCGGACGTGGGTGCTGGGGTTGATTCCGCTCAACCCGATTCGCGCCGCGGCCGATGGGACCGTCCTCCCGGTGGTGCTTTTCACACTCCTGTACGCTTTCGCGTTGGCCCGCATCCCCGCGGCGATGCGGGATGTGCAGGTGACGTTCTTCCGTGGCATGGCGGAGACCATGCTGTTGGTGGTGCGATGGATGCTCGCCTTGGGCGGCATCGGCATCTTCGCGCTCGCCACGGTGCTCGGCCAGAAGCTTGGCACGTCGGCGCTCGGGGCCATCGGGTTCTACATCGTCGTGCTGATCGTCCTGCACCTCGTCGCGACCGTCGGACTGTATGGTGTGATCGTGGCATCCCGACGGGTTCCCGTCATGGCCTTCGTGCGGGCTGCGCTGCCGGCGCAAATGGTCGCGATGGGATCGCGGAGTTCACTCGCGGCACTGCCTGCGATGGTGAAAGGCGCCACGGATCAATTGCGTCTGCCCGCGACGGCCACGGGGTTCGTGCTGCCGCTGTGCGCGTCCGTGTTCAAGCTGACCAGCGCAATCTACTGGCCGGTGGGCGCGCTCTTCGTGGCGAAGCTGTACGGCCTCGATCTGTCGACGTCGAGCCTGTTGCTGGTCGCGGCATCCAGCGTGGTGCTCAACTTCAGCACGCCCGGCATTCCGAGCGGCGGGATGCTGCTACAGGTGCCGCTCTACACCAGCATTGGCCTGCCCGTCGAAGGGATCGGCATCATGATCGCGCTCGACACACTGCCCGACATGTTCAAGACGTTGCTCAACGTCACCGCCGATATGGCGGTCGGGGTGATGGCGGTGCCGACCGTGGCGGACTCTGCGCCTACGCGAGAATAGGTAGACGGCGCGCGACCGGCGCGGTGGGGGCTTCACGCATCCCGCGCTCGATGACGCCGCCCCCCAGCACGACCTCGCCGTCGTACAGCACGAGCGACTGCCCCGGCGAGATCGCCTGGATGGCGTCGTCGAGTGCCAGCTCGATGCCGGAGGCATCGCAATGCACAACCGTGGCCGGTGATGGCGCGGCACGGTTGCGGACCTGGACCTGAATCGCTGCACCGACGG
>Ga0315901_10005203_pt1 | contig 15896 bp, 17 predicted proteins | sample LakEriMetagenome_10_FD_203761 | JGI IMG/M metagenome (GOLD analysis project Ga0315901, IMG submission 203761) | Freshwater fungal communities from buoy surface, Lake Erie, Ohio, United States - Buoy 2 MA116 | ecosystem: Environmental > Aquatic > Freshwater > Lake | place: USA: Lake Erie, Ohio...
ATTTTGTGCGATTGAAAGTTTATGTAATTTTGCTTTCGAAATATCAGCTACTTCAGCAGGTTGTCCCATCATTAAATGATCTTTCTCATGCTGTTCTGCTATGTAAGATAAATAGCGCATACATGACACTCGCAAGAATGAAGAAAGATTATCAACATGTCCTTGACGAGCAATGATTTCATCATAGAGTTTGCATATCAGCTGATTGGTGGTGAGCTGATCTTTTGAGGCTATTCTGGCTAAGATGTCCCAACACAAATTTTCTAATCTGATACTAGTAACTACACCATGAATACGCATGGAGCGAGTACGCTGCTCGTAGTGGATGGGATCGGCGCTGACGTAGATATCACACATGCTGCCTCCTATGGTCTAGACGTTTTTGTAAACTTATACTATTTTTTGTAATTTAATTTACTGATTGAAGATAATCAATAATGATTTTCCTGATTTCTTCATTTCCCTGCTTGTACATCATGTAAGTACCTGGAGCCACGTCTTGAGGATCTTCAAGCCAGCTTTGCATGAGCTCTGTTGTCCATTTTTTCCCCGCCAAAGCTTTTTTAAATTCACTTGAATAAGCGAAGCCCTTTGAACTACCTGCATCTTTGCCTATGATGCCGCGCAGGTTAGGGCCTGCGCCAGGGGGAGCATCTGCTACAACAGCATGGCAAGCTGCACATTGTTGCTTGAATGTTTTTTCACCTATTGATTGAGCTATGGCAGAGTTGGCTGTAACCCCAACGAGTAGGGTTACAGCAACCAAGCATGGCTGTTTCCATGCATTTTTCATATTAAATTGACTTATTGTTAAGACCATTAGCGATGTACTCAGCTTGACGAATTGCTAATGCAACAATTGTCAAAGTTGGGTTCTCCGCTGCACCTGAAGTGAATTGACTACCGTCAGAGACAAATAGATTTTTCACATCGTGTGCTTGTCCCCATTTGTTGACAACACCATCACTTGCTTTCGCACTCATACGGTTGGTCCCCAGATTATGGGTTGATGGATATGGTGGGGTATAAATTACACGCTTAGCACCAATGGATTCATATAAGGCTTTACCTTGTTTGAAACCGTGGTTACGCATCGCGACATCGTTTTCATGATCACTAAATTCGACGTTAGGGATAGGTAGACCAAATTGGTCTTTTTCTGTCGCATGCAATGTAATTCTATTTTTCTCCTGTGGCATATCTTCACCAACTAACCACATACCAGCCATATTGTCGTAAGCATCCATCGCATCAGAGAAGTCACGTCCCCATGTGCCTGGATCTAAGAAAGCTGCCATGAATGGCACACCTAATGAGAGAGTTTCCATTTCATAGCCGCCAACAAATCCTCGCTTAGGATCATGACGTGATTCATCTTGCACGATACCTGCCATTGTGGTTCCACGGAACATATGAACTGGGTTTTCAAAAGTTGCATACACTGACCCAGTCATATGACGCATGTAGTTTTTACCTACTTGCCCAGATGAATTAGCAAGACCATTAGGGAATAAAGTCGATGCAGAGTTAAGTAAAAGACGTGGAGACTCAATAGAGTTACCAGCGACGCAGACTACTTTTGCTTTTTGGAAATGACGATTACCTTTTGAATCACCATATAAAACACCAGTGACTTTACCAGATGCATCATGTTCAATTTTGAGTGCTTGTGCATCGCTACGAACTTCTAGGTGACCAGTTTTCTCACCCTTAGGGATTTCCGTATAAAGCGTTGACCATTTTGCGCCGGACTTACAACCTTGAAAGCAAAAGCCAATTTGTTGACAAGCGCCTCGTCCATCACGGGGTTGCGAGTTAATGGACATATTTCCTGTATGGAAGTGCTTGTAGCCCATTTTTTTCGCACCTGCGGCTAGTACCTTATAGTTGTTATTACCAGGAAGACGTGGAATACCGTTGGTACCTGTCGTACCCATTTTGTCTTCTGCTCTCGCATAGTAGGGTGCTAAATCATTTAAAGTTATTGGCCAATCAATTAAATTTGCACCTTTTACTTCACCGTAGTTAGTACGAGCTTTGAATTCATGTTCTTGAAAACGCAATGATGCACCGGCCCAGTGAACTGTTGATCCACCTACTGCCTTAACAATCCATGCAGGTAGATTAGGGAAATCTTTAGATACGCGCCAAGTGCCTGACGTAGTACGTTTATCTAGCCAAGAGATCTTACTAAACATTGGCCATTCATCATTTTCAAAATCATTAATTTCGTGACGTTTACCAGCCTCGAGAATGATTACATCAATTCCTTTTTGAGCGAGCTCATTACCTAGTGTTCCACCACCTGCACCTGAGCCTATAATTACAACTACCTCATCATTTAAATCAAATTTCTTTTTAGCCATTTCTGTCTCCTAATTTTATTTGTATTTTTTGACATTCGTTATTAGATTTTTTCCATCCAGTTTTGATCATCAAAGCCGCGGTGCAGGTAGCCGCCTTTATCCGCTGATGGGCCTTGATAACCTAGCTTTGCCCATACCGCAGGTTGGTTATAAAGACTGACAACTAGATCGCCGCGTAATTTCCCAAAAAAGGGTGTCTTGACCATGGAATTAAGTACTTCTAGTCGTTCTTTTTCTGTGCCGACTTCGGCATAAGATTTACCAAATTTTTTAGAGGCAGTTTGATTAGCTTCAGTAACACCGTCTTGGAGCATTTTCTTTAAACCCGCATCAGCTTTTGCTTGGTCTGCATAGACACCGACTGCATTTGCGTAGAGCTCATCTTCAAATCGATCGTGCGGGAAAATATCACGCGCAATTTTTGTAAGTGTTTTAAATACATCTGAACCAAGTACTTCTTCTGCTAGTGCCGCGTTAGGCATAAAAAGCATAGGTATTGTCCCGCTTGCTGAAGCGACAGTACCTGCAGATGCGATTTTAAAAAATTGTCGACGCTTAGGTTGTTGTGGGCTAGTCATTGTTATCTCCTTAGTTTTTATTTTTTAATGCGATACATCTACTGCTTCTGCTTTTGCTACTTCCTTTAATACTTATCGATAGTGCCCACCTTCTTGAAGCACTTCGATTTTGTATCCATCAGGATCTTGTACAAAAAAGAAACGAGCAAGTTGCTCGCCATTTTTATTGAATTCTTTAATAGGGGCAGGGCTATAGCCTAAGTCAGTGAGTTTATTGTGCATTTGGTCGAGATTCTCAACTGCAAAAGCATAGTGACCATATCCATCACCATGTGTATAGGGCTCAGTTCTATCTTTGTTGTGAGTTAGTTCAATTTCAAAATCATTTTTTGGATTCTTGATATAGATGAGTGAAAAATCATCGAAGTCAAGTCTGTGTGTGATGGCAAAACCAAATCCTTCTGCATAAAATTGCAGGGATTTTTCTGGATTCAATACCCGAATCATGGTGTGGATAATTTTTGGCATAAAAAAATAGATTTAAATTTTTGGCCATTATTAATCGCTGAATTGGAGATTAGGTAGTAATGCACTACTACGTTAAATATTTTCAATTATTTTTATGGAATTTAATTTTGCATCGCAATATAAATTCCTTTTGAATTAGGCAAGTATTTAAGTAATATGAATACGAAACATCAGACAAGATGTCTGACATTGTTTTTGATAGGGCGAAGTGAAAGAGGGGGCAGGACTCAATGTCTATGAATCGTATTCTTCCACTATAAATTATTCGAATGAAAATAATGAGATCTGAAATCTCAAATCTCTACATTGCGATCAATTCACTTAAGCAGATAAATCTATTTTAATTCCGCTAGTGCTAAACGTATTTGGCGTTTTAGCTTGCATGCTCGTCTTGTCTTTTGATGCTGACGGCTGTGTATTAGGGAGGTGGTTATGCGTTTCTAACAATAGCCCTAATTTTTGAGCGCTATAAAGATCGCTGTTTTGTAAAGCGGTATAGATTTTACTGAGGTAAGGGTCGTCCACGATGGAATGGTCGACATTGAGAAGTGCGACATATGCTTGTCTAGCATTCGCTAACTCGCCTGCTTTTAGGCATTGCAGTAGGAAGTCTAGTTTAAGTTTTCGGCGTTTTTGTTTATCACCTTGTGATGAGGGTTGCCCGCCCCAATTTCTTGCATTGCTATCGATTCTAAATGGATTAGAACTGTCCATGATATTGACTCCTCAAGTAGTTGCTTCTTGGTTCACCTCTTTATTCAAAAATAATTACAAAAATAATGCTGTCTTACTTAGGCATTGACTGTTTATTTATCGACACTGATCTTTGTAGATTTCATATGCATAAATGATGCCAGCGACGTTTTATTGACATTAACTAAAGGAATGTAAAGAGTTAAATTTATAAATTTATTAACTTTCTTATATTAAATATATTTAATTTCAATAAAAATTTATCAAAATTTTAAGTATTCAAAATTTCTCTGCTGTCTTGCAGCATTTTTATGGCATGTGGTGTTGACAAGCTCAATCTAAATTGATTAAATTTTAGTTATTGCGTTGCACAATTTGTTTGACTTTTTTGGGAGATCATCATGCTAACTACACCGAACTATCTTTCTAACGCTACGAAACAACAAACCGAAGCGCACATCGATGCCGTTTCTTCTCTTTTTGGTCATGCGCTGCATAGCGCAAGTGAAGTTACTGAATTGAGTCTTACTGCTGCTAAGGAGTCATTTAATGATTCCTTCGCAAAAATTCACGAAGTGATTGAATCTAAAGATCCTTCTAAAATTTATGCGGCTTTTTCAATTGAAGTTCAACCAGCTTCTCAAAAAGTATCTTCTTACGTTAAACATTGTGTTGAGATTGGTTCGAATGTGCAAAATCAAACTATTAAATTGATTCAAGAGCGTATGGATGACACAGTGGGTCATGTTAATACGTTGATTGACGATTTAGCTAAAGCAGCGCCTGCAGGCTCTGAGCCTTTTGCTGAAATGGTTAAGTTACAAGCTGCAAATTTTCTTAAAGCTTATGAACAGTTTTCTCGCACTGGCCATGAAGTTTTGGGTGCGTATCAGTCGCAATTAAATAACTTTGCATCGCATTTGAGTGGCGGATCAACAGTTAAGCCAACTAAATCTAAAAAACCTGCGATTACTAATGCAAGTTAATTTGCACTGATCATAAATAGTAGTAAAAATATTATTAAAAAACCCGCTACGTGTAGCGGGTTTTTTTATTTTTAAAATTCATTAAATTTTTAAATTGAATCCACTTGAAATTTTAATTTTACCCCATAAATCTCTTAAGTATTCAACTCTTGATTATTTTATAACTAAATTCTTATATTCAATTTGATTTTTTATCGGAGGAAAAATGCTCGAAGCTGAACATTTCGATACCTATGAAAACTCCCCAGATGGGATTACTCGTCCAAAATTAAAACGTTTAATTTATGAGTACCTACAAAAGCGTAAAGATGTAGCAGAAGTAGAAATACTTCCTGATGAAGTTGATACGGATTGGGGTGATTGATGATTTACAAGATTAATTATTTAAACTACGAGGGATAAGATGAAGAAAATCTTTTATTTACTTTTTTGTCTTGTGTGTTTGTTCCTTTCAGGTTGCGGTAACAAATTTGAAGAATGTATACAGGGGCATCAGGAGAGGTATCGTCTGCAACATCCTAAAGCTCCCTATTCGGAAGTTGCGCGTCAAAGAGCCTCTTTTGAGGCGGCTTGCTCGGATCTAAAGTGAAGCTGATGCAGTTTTGTTGTGGGGATGAAGTGCGGTCTGTCGGAGAGTTTGTTTTATCTTTAGAGATACGAACGTCATTTTTAATATTGCAAAATTAATAGCTTACTTAGAAAGCTGTGCAATAACTGTGTAATTCCTAAATAAACAAAAAGGTCAAAATAACTCATTAGTTATTTTGACCTTTTATTTTTCATCTACAACAAAACATCTGCTGAGTTATCAGTCCGTTGTTCTAACAACTGAGCAAGCAGGGAACAGAGAATGCTCGTTTGTCAAAACTGCTTTAACTCTTTATGTTTACAGCACTTTTGCAATTGCATCGATCACGCGATCAATATTGCGTGAATTCAGTGCTGCGACACAGATGCGGCCTGTATCAACTGCGTAAATAGAGAACTCATTTTTCAAGCGTTCGACTTGAGCCTTTGTCAGTCCTGAATAAGAAAACATGCCACGTTGTTGCACAACAAAGCTGAAATCATGAGCAGGGGCTTTGGCTTTAAGTTGATCAACGAATGCCTGACGCATAGCTTTAATGCGTACGCGCATACCACCTAATTCAGTTTCCCATAGTTTGCGTAACTCAGGTGTGGAGAGTGCAGTCGCTACGATCTGGCCACCATGCATAGGTGGGTTAGAGTAGTTGGTGCGAATGACACGTTTGAGTTGTGACATTAAACGAGTCGCTTCTTGCGCATCAGATGCAACGATGGACAAAGCACCTACGCGTTCACCATAAAGTGAAAACGATTTAGAGAACGAGTTAGAAACAAACAATGGTGCACCAGTTTTAGCGAATTGTCTGACGACTTTGCCGTCTTCTTCAATGCCATCACCAAAACCTTGATAGGCCATATCTAAGAATGGAATCAAACCGCGTTTGGTGACAACGGCTATCACTTGCTCCCATTGTGCATCGGAGAGATCAGCGCCGGTTGGGTTGTGGCAGCAAGCATGCAACACAATGATAGAGCCTGCTGGCATGGTGTTCAATGCATCCAACATGCCACTGAAATTCACACCACGGGTTGCCGCATCATAGTAGGGGTAGTTGTTCACAACGAAACCTGCGGACTCAAACAAAGCGCGGTGGTTTTCCCAGCTAGGATCGCTGATCCACACTTGTGAGTTCGGTGAAAATCGTTTCAAGAAGTCTGCACCAAGTTTCAATGCGCCAGTGCCTCCAATGGCTTGCGCTGTGATGGCACGTTTGCCTGTCACGATCTCGCTGTCAGCGCCAAACACCAGTTCTTGAACGGCTTTGTCGTAAGCCGCTAAGCCTTCAATTGGGAGGTAGGTACGTGGTGCGAGCTTGGCCATGAGGAGTGCTTCTGCTTTTTGTACGCACTCTAAGAGAGGTACTTTGCCGTTGTCATCATAGTAAACACCAACGCCCAGATTGGTTTTGTCAGGATTGGTGTCAGCATTGAAAGCTTCAGTGATGCCGAGAATAGGGTCTCTTGGCGCTAACTCAATGGCAGCAAATAGGGAGGCAGAAAGAGGTGCGTTCATCGTGATAACATTAAAAGTTGGGTTTATCTGGCGGCGCATAATCATTTGACAGCAATTTAGCTAGTTGAAATGACATCAGGCCGAACTTGAAATTTGCTTTGTACTTAACTAACCCAACATTTTACCAAAGGCGCATGACTGATGTCTGAATTATCCCAAGTGGAAAACACTCTTGATGAATCGCGCGTGGTGACATTCCCCGATTCACCGTTTCGCTTGCATCAGCCTTTCGAGCCTGCAGGCGATCAACCTGCTGCGATTGACAAGTTAGTCGAAGGTATAAACGATGGCTTATCGTTTCAAACCTTATTGGGTGTAACTGGGTCAGGCAAAACCTTCACCATGGCCAATGTTATTGCGCGCATGGGACGACCTGCGATTGTGTTTGCGCCAAACAAAACCCTTGCAGCGCAGCTTTATAGTGAGTTTCGAGACTTCTTTCCACAAAATGCAATTGAGTATTTTGTGAGTTATTACGACTATTACCAACCCGAGGCCTATGTGCCTCAGCGCGATTTATTCATAGAAAAAGATTCTGCAATCAATGAGCACATCGAACAGATGCGTTTGTCATGCACAAAATCATTAATGGAACGGCGTGATGTCGTTATCGTAGCTACGGTGTCTGCAATTTACGGTATTGGTAATCCAGATGAATATCATCAAATGGTGCTGACTTTGCGCACCAAAGATAAATTGTCACAGCGTGATGTGATCGCGCGTTTAATTCAAATGCAATACTCACGTAACGATATCGATTTCGGACGCGGTACTTTCCGTGTTCGTGGCGACACCTTAGATATTTTCCCTGCAGAGCATGCTGAACTCGCAGTGCGTGTGGAATTGTTTGATGATGAAGTCGATAGCATTCAACTGTTTGATCCTTTGACGGGTCGTGTGCGTCAAAAAATTCCTCGCTTTACTGTGTATCCTGGCTCGCACTATGTGACACCACGCGCGACCGTTCTGCGTGCGATTGAAACAATTAAAGAAGAATTGCGTGATCGTTTAGATTTTTTCCGTAAGGAGAATAAATTGATTGAAGAGCAGCGCATAGAACAGCGCACGCGCTTTGATTTAGAAATGATGCAAGAAATCGGTTTTACTAAAGGTATTGAAAACTATTCGCGTCATTTATCTGGTGCCAAGGCAGGTGAACCACCACCGACCTTAGTAGATTATCTGCCGCAAGATACACTCATGTTTTTAGATGAATCGCATGTGCTACTCGGTCAGTTGAATGGTATGTATAACGGTGATAGAGCGCGTAAAACCAATTTGGTTGATTATGGTTTTCGTTTGCCATCGGCTTTAGATAATCGCCCTCTTCGTTTTGATGAATTTGAATCCAAAATGCGTCAAGTAGTTTTTGTATCTGCTACACCAGCAGATTATGAAAAAAATCATGCAGGTCAAGTGGTAGAGCAAGTGGTGCGTCCTACTGGTTTAGTTGATCCTATGATTGATGTAAGACCTGCTACAACACAGGTCGATGATCTGATGCAGGAAATTACTAAGCGTGTGAATGTAAATGAACGCGTACTGGTGACGACACTGACTAAACGTATGTCAGAACAGCTGACTGAATTTTTAAGTGATAACGGTGTCAAGGTACGATATCTGCATAGCGATATTGATACTGTTGAACGTGCTGAAATCTTGCGTGATTTACGTTTAGGTACCTTTGATGTACTGGTTGGTATTAATCTCTTGCGCGAAGGTTTAGATATTCCTGAAGTGTCATTAGTTGCGATTTTAGATGCAGACAAAGAAGGCTTTTTGCGCTCTGAACGGAGTTTGATACAAACCATAGGTCGTGCTGCACGTAACTTGCACGGCACAGCGATTTTGTATGCAGATCGCATTACTGATTCTATGAAACGCGCAATGGATGAAACTGAGCGTAGAAGAAATAAACAACTCGCATTTAATAAGGCAAACAACATCACGCCTATCGGTGTGAAAAAACAAATTCGTGAATTGATTGATGGCGTTTATAAAGTTGATGAAGCACGTGCCGAACTGATGGCAGCGCAAGAGCAAGCGAAATATGAATCCATGAGTGAAAAGCAAGTAAGTAAAGAGATTAAGCGTCTTGAGAAGCTCATGTTTGATCATTCGAAAAATCTGGAATTTGAAAAAGCAGCGCAAGTGCGAGATCAATTACATTTGCTTAAAGAACAGTTATTTGGAGCGCCTGGTTCAGATAATGTGGTTTCTATCAGTGGGAAGTGATGTAAATTTACAGCGACCTGTAGGGATGATTAGCGTAGCGTAATCATCCGATCAAATCCGCGTGAATATAAAACAACGTACGATTACGCTACGCTAATCGTACCTACTATGATTTCGGTGATTTGACTAAATGTACGATTAAGCTACGTTAATCGACCCAACTACAATTCAAGCATGATTCCCCAATTTTTTATTGATGCTCTCAAGTTAGCTGCTCCCAGTTGGCGACCTATCCTCATGCAAGGATTAGAAGCAATGGCAGAGGCTGATCCTGATTATTTACAAACTCTCGCAGCAGATAATTTTTTACCGACTCAGGGACGACTATTTGCTGCCTTTAGTCAGCCGATTGAAGCTGTACGTTATGTGTTGGTGGGTGAGGGTCCTTATCCACGTGAAGCCAGTGCAACCGGTGTGTGTTTCATGGATGGTGCTGTGCAGTCCTTGTGGTCAGAACTGGGTTTGTCTAAGCAAGTCAATCGCGCGACTTCTTTACGTAACTTCATGAAGATGTTGTTGGTAGCAGAAGGTCTGGTGCAACCTGATTCCACTGGTGTTGAAGCGATGGCAGTTATTTCAGCTAAAGCAAGAGCGATAGGTTCACCTTTTAATCAAACACTGCCGCAATTAGAAGCCAAGCTCATAGAGCAAGGTTTTTTATTGTTAAATGCAGCGCTTGTGTTTCGCGCTCATGTGCCACCAGTTAAAGAAGCCAAAGCTTGGCGACCCTTGTTTCAAGTGGTGATGCATGCGCTTGCTGCACATGCTCAGCAAAGCAATCAAGATCTGCCCACCTTGGTTTTATGGGGCAAGATTGCGCTGTGGTTGGAAGCGCTAGAGGGTATTGATGCCTTTCCAAAGTTGGTTTCTGAGCATCCCTACAACTTGTCCTTCATTCAAAACACCCGCATGCAGCAGTTTTTTGCGCCCATGCGGCTCCTTTATTCTTGATATTGATCGCTCGTTCTGAGCGCTGTAAATTAAGTTTCTAAATCAATAACTTAGCCAGAGTTCCCAATTTGGGTAGTACCTGACGAAAGCACTCAAGTTTGTTATACTTGACCAAATTGTTCGGGAATGAGCGTTATCCCATCTGTTTTTAGCTTTGTTATGGAGTGGATTTCATGCGATTGACGACGAAAGGCCGGTTTGCAGTGACTGCCATGATCGATTTGGCTTTGCGCCAGCATCATGGTCCTGTGACGCTAGCGGGCATCAGCCAGCGACAAGAGATTTCGCTCTCTTATCTTGAGCAACTGTTTGGCAAATTACGTCGCCATGAAATTGTGGAATCGGTGCGTGGTCCTGGTGGTGGTTATAACCTAGCGCGTCGTGCAGAAAATATCACGGTCGCAGACATCATCATTGCAGTGGATGAACCTTTAGATGCGACCCAGTGTGGTGGGCGTGAAAATTGTAGTGGTCATGGTGAAGCTTCAGGCACCCGTTGTATGACACATGATTTATGGGCCACATTGAATGAAAAAATGGTCGATTACTTAGACTCAGTTTCGCTTAAAGATTTAGTTGAAAAGCAAAAGCAAAAGATTGAACCTCAACCCGTTTTAATGATGCAGCGCACGCAGCATATTGTTTGATTTATTTGGAGTAGTTAACCATGAACGCACCAATGGAAAAAAGCCTCTTAGATACACTCAGAGCACCGCATTTTCCGATTTATATGGATTATTCCTCAACCACGCCAGTTGATCCGCGTGTGGCTGACAAAATGATTCCTTATTTACGCGAGCAGTTTGGTAATCCTGCTTCACGTAGCCATATGTATGGTTGGAGCGCAGAGAAGGCGGTAGAGCAAGCGCGTGCAGACGTTGCTGCATTGGTCAATGCAGATCCGCGTGAAATTATTTGGACTTCAGGTGCAACCGAAGGTAATAACCTTGCCTTAAAAGGTGCGGCCCATTTTTATCAAACCAAAGGTAAGCACATCATCACCGTTAAGACTGAACATAAAGCGGTCTTGGATACTGTGCGTGAGCTCGAGCGTCAAGGCTTTGAAGCGACCTATTTGCAGCCACAAGATAATGGTTTGATCACTATTGAACAATTAGCAGCAGCGATTCGTCCTGATACGATTTTAGTTTCAGTGATGTGGGTGAATAATGAAATTGGTGTGATTCAACCTATCGATGAAATTGGTGAACTGTGCCGTAGTAAAGGCATTATTTTTCATTCCGATGCAGCACAAGCAACCGGTAAAACACCTATCGATTTAGAAAAAACTAAAGTCGATCTGGTGACCTTTACTGCGCATAAATCGTATGGTCCTAAAGGTGTGGGTGCTTTATATGTACGTCGTAAACCACGCGTACGTTTAGAAGCGCAAATGCATGGTGGTGGTCATGAGCGTGGTCTGCGTTCAGGCACTTTAGCAACGCATCAAATTGTGGGTATGGGCGAAGCATTTCGTTTAGCCAAAGAAGAGATGGATACTGAAATTGTACGTATTCGTGCATTGCGTGATCGTCTCGCAAAAGGCTTGAGTGAAATGGAAGAGGTATATGTGAATGGCGACATGGAGCACCGTGTACCGCATAACCTGAATGTAAGCTTTAACTATGTAGAAGGTGAGTCTTTGATCATGGCGATTAAAGATATCGCTGTTTCTTCAGGTTCAGCTTGTACTTCAGCGAGCTTAGAGCCTTCTTATGTGTTGCGTGCTTTAGGTCGTAGTGATGAGCTGGCACATAGCTCAATTCGATTTACCTTCGGTCGTTTTACGACGAATGAAGATGTAGATTTCACGATTGATCTGATTAAAAAGAAGGTCGAAAAATTACGTGAACTATCTCCGCTTTGGGATATGTACAAAGAAGGTATAGACATCAGCAAAATTCAGTGGGCAGCCCACTAACTTAATCAACAGAGGAAAGCATCATGGCTTATTCAGATAAAGTTTTAGATCATTACGAAAATCCGCGCAATGTCGGTGCCTTTCAAAAGGATGACGAAACAGTAGGCACAGGCATGGTCGGTGCACCTGCATGTGGTGATGTCATGAAATTACAAATCAAGGTTGGTGCGGATGGCATTATTGAAGATGCTAAGTTTAAAACCTATGGTTGTGGTTCAGCGATTGCTTCCTCTTCATTAGTAACTGAATGGGTAAAAGGTAAAACTCTTGATCAAGCACTCTCGATTAAGAACACGCAAATTGCGGAAGAGTTGGCGCTGCCTCCTGTGAAAATCCATTGCTCCATTCTTGCAGAAGATGCGATTAAAGCAGCGGTAGAAGATTACAAAGCACGTCATAACGGTGAGTCGACCGCAGCTGCTTAGTCGTTCATTAAGTCACATCGCTTAAGAAAGAGAAAGTTCACTATGTCTATCACTCTCACAGAAAAAGCAGCTAAGCATGTTTCGCGCTTTCTGGAAAAGCGTGGCAAGGGGATAGGTTTACGTTTTGGTGTGCGTACCACCGGCTGCTCTGGTTTGGCTTATAAACTGGAATATGTGGACGATAGTGAGCAAGAAGATGCAGTGTTTGAATCGCACGGCATCAAAGTTTTTGTGGATCCAAAAAGCTTGCCTTATATCGATGGTACAGAGTTAGATTTTGCGCGTGAAGGTTTGAACGAAGGATTTAAATTCCGCAATCCTAATGTGAAAGATGAATGTGGATGCGGAGAAAGTTTCACCATCTAGATTTGAGTGAGACTTCATTTTTTAAGCCTGTTGAAGTAGTGACAGGCTTTTGTTTTACATGACCATGCAAAATCATTTCGCTTTATTTAATTTGCCAGCAGAGTTTGCGTTAGATACCGCGCAACTTGATGCTGCATATCGCGAAGTGCAAAACAAAGTCCATCCAGATAAATTTGTTTCTGCACCCGATGCAGAAAAAAGAGTGGCAATGCAATGGGCAACACGGGCGAATGAAGCGTATCAAATACTGAAAAGTCCATTTCGTCGTGCTGCTTATTTGGTGGAACTGCATGGGATCGATTTGCAAGTGGAATCCAACACTGCCATGCCGCGTGCATTTTTGATGCAGCAAATGGAATGGCGTGAATTACTGGATGAGGCTCGTGCGCAACGCGATCTATCAGCCTTAGAAAAACTCGAATCAGAATTAAGTGCAGCGCGCAAAGAGCAGTTAGCTGCAATTGCGCAGCAGTTGGAAGAAAAAAATTATGCACAAGCTGGTGAGGGTGTACGCCAGCTGATGTTCTTAGAAAAATTCGCTGATGAAGTGTCGCAGGCTTTTGAAGCACTCGAGGCTTAAACGCTGACCTTTATTATTTCAATCTCTAGCTAGCTTTTATGGCACTTCTGCAAATTTCCGAACCGGGCATGTCTACCGCGCCACATCAACACAGATTAGCTGTGGGGATAGATTTAGGTACGACGAATTCTTTAGTAGCCACTGTACGCAATAGCATTCCTGAAGTATTGAATGATGAAGAAGGGCATGCTTTGCTGCCTTCCATCGTGCGTTATTTACCTACGGGGTTTGCCAACATAGGTTACGCAGCACAAGCCGCACAAACTACCGATCCTAAAAATACGATCGTGTCAGTTAAGCGGTTCATGGGTCGTGGACTAAAAGATATCGCTTATGTTGAAAACATGCCTTACGACTTTATCGATGCACCCGGTATGGTGCAGCTTAAGACCGTGGCAGGTGTAAAAAGTCCTATAGAAATTTCAGCTGAAATTTTAGCGACCTTACGTCAGCGTGCAGAAGATGCACTTGGTGATGAACTAGTCGGTGCTGTGATTACTGTGCCTGCTTACTTTGATGATGCACAGCGTCAGGCCACCAAAGATGCCGCCAAACTTGCAGGGTTAAATGTTTTACGTTTATTAAATGAACCTACTGCTGCAGCGATTGCTTATGGCTTAGATCATGGCTCTGAAGGTGTGTACGCGGTTTATGATTTAGGTGGTGGTACCTTTGATATTTCTATCTTGAAGTTGTCGAAGGGTGTATTTGAAGTCATGGCTACCGGCGGTGATTCCGCTCTCGGTGGTGATGACTTTGATCATCGATTATTTTGCTGGATCATAGAGCAAGCAAAATGTTCACCTCTGTCAGATGAAGATACACGTCTGTTAATGGTGAAGTCGCGTGAAGCGAAAGAAATTTTATCTGCACATAATGATACGCATATTGATGCAGTTTTAAGTTCAGGTGAAGAGATTAGATTAACGATTACCGCTGCTGAATTTGTGGAGATCACAAGTCATTTAGTGAGCAAAACATTAGCGCCGTGTCGTAAAGCGATGCGTGACGCAGGGCTAGCAGTGGATGACATAGATGGTGTGGTCTTGGTTGGTGGTTCAACCCGCATGCCATCTATACGTAAAGCAGTAGGCGATTATTTTCAAACTATACCGCTTGCAAATATTGATCCTGACAAGGTAGTGGCCCTAGGCGCTGCAATTCAAGCCAATCTGTTGGCAGGCAATAGAAATCCAGGCGACGACTGGTTACTCTTAGATGTGACGCCTTTGTCACTCGGCATAGAGACCATGGGTGGTTTAGTTGAAAAAGTCATTCCGCGAAATTCAACCATACCTTGTGCACGTGCTCAAGAATTCACGACTTTTAAAGATGGGCAGACTGCATTGTCGGTGCATATTCTTCAAGGTGAACGTGAGTTAGTTACTGACAATCGTTCGCTGGCACGTTTTGAATTGCGTGGTATTCCACCTATGGTGGCGGGTGCAGCCAGAATACGAGTCACCTATCAAGTCGATGCTGATGGTTTGCTTTCTGTTGCAGCACGTGAAATGCATTCAGGTGTAGAGGCTTCAATCGTAGTCAAACCTTCCTATGGCTTAGCCGATGATGAAATTGCGCGTATGTTGCAAGATTCTTATGGCGCAGCTGATGAAGATATGAAGCACCGAGCTTTGCGTGAAGAGCAAGTAGAAGCTGAACGCATAGTCTTAGCGACGGAATCTGCGCTGGCTTTAGATCAGGATTTATTATCTGCCGCTGAAAAAGATAATATTCATCACTTGTTAAGTGATGTCAGAGAAAAAGCGCAGGGCAAAGACCATCACTCGATTAAAGAAGCAGTGGAAGCCCTCGCCAAAGGAACGGAAGATTTTGCGGCAAGACGTATGGATAGAAATGTACGTAATGCATTAACAGGTCGTAAACTCGATGAGATTGCTTGATTATTAAAACGGAAAAATATTGTGCCTCAAATCGTCGTATTACCTCATGAAGTATTGTGTCCTGATGGCGCAGTTTTAGAAGTCGCTGCAGGTGTTAGTGTTTGTGATGCCTTGCTAGAGAACGATATTGAAATTGAACATGCTTGTGAAAAATCTTGTGCATGCACGACTTGCCATGTCATCGTGCGTGAAGGCTTTCAGTCTTTGAATGAAGCAGAAGACAAAGAAGAAGATTTACTCGACATGGCATGGGGTTTGGAAGCGCAATCACGTCTTTCTTGTCAGGCTATCGTCGCTAGTGAAAATTTAGTGGTTGAGATTC
>Ga0315901_10005212_pt1 | contig 15887 bp, 16 predicted proteins | sample LakEriMetagenome_10_FD_203761 | JGI IMG/M metagenome (GOLD analysis project Ga0315901, IMG submission 203761) | Freshwater fungal communities from buoy surface, Lake Erie, Ohio, United States - Buoy 2 MA116 | ecosystem: Environmental > Aquatic > Freshwater > Lake | place: USA: Lake Erie, Ohio...
GGGAACTGCACTACCCCCAGGTTCGGAGATGCGCGGTGATGCTGCGTGCTTCGCGGGTTTCAGCGGTGTCGAGGCGACTACCCGCATCCCCCGCCCCATCGCGCCCCTGGCGGCCACAGCGGTGGAACCTCAGCCCGAAAACGCTCCAGCGTTGGCGTAGCGAAGGCCGGGGGCCCCGGTTCATGAAGATGTCCAAGCGCGTCGTCTACCCGATGGACGAGGTCCTCGACTTCGAGTCTCAAGCCCTGCGGGCCTCGACCTGGGAGAGTGCCGGCGACGTCGTCCGGCCGAACGGCTCGAACCTGATGGACCCGCGCGAGATCGCGCACGTGACCGGCCCGCCCCTGTGCATCTTCAGCCACAAGCAGACGCGGGACTCGCTCGGCGTCCCGTATCGTCGGGTTCAGAAACTGATCCGGTTCAACCGCGACTAGGTGATGGCGTGGGCTAAGCGCTGGTTGCAGGATGCCAAAGACCAAGGCATCGACGCGAAGGCCGACCCGGCAGGCCAGTACCGGTCGTTGCAGCAGGCTCTGGCGTCGTTGCCGGCCTGATTTCAGACAGACAATGCATCTGCATTGACGAGGCAATGCAGATGCATTACTCTTTGCGCAGAGCATCCTAGCCGGAGGAGCGCCATGCCCGCCACCATGCAAGTCGAATCGACGCTGACCGACCGCTATCAGACCACTGTGCCTGAGACGGTGCGCCGGGCCCTGCGTCTGGGCAAGCGCGACAAGATCCACTACACGATCCGTCCCGACGGCGAGGTCCTGATCACGCGCGCGGCCGCCGGCGAGAACGACGATCCTGCTCTTGCGCCGTTCCTCGGCTTCCTGGCCCGGGACCTGGCCGAGCACCCCGAGCGGCTCCAGGCCGTGGATGCCGGTCTGGCGCAGCGCATCCAGGCGCTGGTCGGCGGTGTCGAGGTCGATCTGGATGCGCCGCTGTCGGCGGACGATGAATGAGCGGCCGAAAGGGCGAGGTCAGGCCGCTGGTCGTCAACGGCTGGACCCTCTTCGCCCACCCGATCTTCCTTGACCAGCTCGACGCCCTGACCGCGCAGGTCGAGGTGCTCAAGCGCAAGGATCCGGCCGGCTACATCAAGAAGAACGCCACCAAGCGCCTGGCCGCCATCGCCAAGCTGGCGTTTGAGGTGATCCCGCAGGACCCCACTCGGCCGGAGTACCGCCAGGGCAACACGCTCGGCGACGAGCACAAGCACTGGTTCCGGGCCAAGTTCTTCCAGCAGTACCGGCTGTTCTTCCGGTTCCACGCTCAGGCCAAGGTGATCGTGTTCGCCTGGGTCAACGACGAAGACACGAAACGGACCTACGAGAGCGCCGACGACGCCTACCGCGTGTTCCGCAGGATGCTCGACAGCGGCCGCCCACCATCGGACTGGGGCCAGCTACTGGCCGACGCACGCGCCGAATCGGAGCGACTTGGCCGACTCGCGTCAGGCGGCGCACGCGCAAGTCCTTGATTCTTCGACCTGCCGGGCCATGCGGTTCGCTGTGTCGGACTGGGTAGGCAGGAGCAACGCTCGAACTGGACCCCTACCGATTCCTACCACTTCCTCGCAAACCCGCAGAAATGGAGTGGTGGCCAAGGGCGGAATCGAACCACCGACACGCGGATTTTCAGTCCGCTGCTCTACCAACTGAGCTACTTGGCCGTCGAGGCATGAGCGCGTGGGGGCCCACGCGTGCTTCGAGCCCCCTAGTATAGCTCAATCCGGCGCCGCCTCAACCGGCTGCACCGGCTGCGCCGCCCCATCGTCCGGCCCGGCCAGCGGGTCGTCCGAGGCGCCGGCATAACGGGCCGCCGCCTCGGCCAGCCGCTGCGCGATGCGCAGGCGCAGCTCCGCCGGCTCCACCACCCGCACCTGTTCGCCGTGGCGCAGGATGTCCATCTCGAGCTCCGGCGTGGCCGCGTAGGGGATGCGCAATTCGAGCCCGCCGTCGGGCAGTTCATGCGCCTGCTGTTTCGGGTGCCAGACCTCGGCGCGCACCCAGCGGGCCGCGTCGGCCGAGAAGTGCAGCACCGCCCAGTCCCGGGTTCGACCCCGGTAGATCCCGTAGCCCTCGCCGAGCGTCTGGTCGAGGGTGGCTGGCGCCACGTGCCGCGCCCGCACATCGAGCAGCCGCGCGTCCTCGATGGCGTCCATCGCGAACACCCGCAGGGCGCCGCTGCGGTGGCACCAGGCCTCGAGGTACCAGGCGTTGCGGTAGTGCACCATCCGCTGCGGCGAGATCTCCCGCCGGCCACGCTCGTCGCGCGAGCGGGTGTAGTAGTCGATGTCCACACGCTGGCGCTGCACCAGCGCGCTGCCCAGCACCTCGAAGCAGCGCGGCGTGACGGGCCGGTTGTGGGCGGCGATCACCCGGACCCGCTGCATCACCTCCTCGGCGCTCGCCTGCGCGGCGCCGAGCATGCTGCGCAGCCGGTCGGTCAGGGGCGCGACATGGGGTCCGAGCAGCCCGCCGCTGTCGAGTTCCTCGAGCAGCCGGTGCATCGTGAGCAGCGCGACGATCTCCTGGGCGTTGAACCACAGGCCGGGCAGGCCGTACTGCGGGCCGCTGGTGGGTGTGCCCAGCCGGTAGCCGCCCGCGTCGCGGTCGAACTCGACCGGCATGTTCATGCGGTCGCGCAGGAAGGTGAGATCGCGCTTGAGCGTGGCCCACGAGATCTCGAGTTCCGCCAGAAACACCGCGCGCGACACCACGCGGCGCTGCTCGAGCAGATGGCGGATGCGGGAGAGTCTTTCGAGCTGGCTCATGAGCGTTGACTATAATCGGCCATGATCTTCGGCATAAGCCCCGGCGGTTCATCCGCACCCGCCTCCGGCCCGCTGCGCGGCGATGTCGTGGTCGTGGGCCGCGGGGCCAACGGCGCCGCCGCCGCGCTCGGACTGGCGCAGTCGGGGCTGCGAACCGTGCTGGTCGGCCCCTCGCCCGCCCCCGAGCCCGACACCACCTGGGATGCGCGCATCCTTGCGCTCTCGCCCGCGAGCCGCACGCTGCTCGAGCATCTGCGGGTCTGGCCAGCGTTGGCGCAGGCGCGCGTGCAGCCGGTTGGCGCCATGCGGGTCTTCCCCGACAACCGGGCCGATGCGCCTGAGCTGCGCTTCGATGCCCCCGATGCCGGCGCGCAGGCGCTCGCCTACATCGTCGAGGCCCGCCATCTCGGCGCCGCACTCGAGGGCGGCCTGGGCTTCGCGGGCGTGCGGGTGATCGATGCCCGTGTCGCGCAGGCCAGCGTGCATCCTGATCGGGTCGAGCTGGGCCTGCACGATGGCACCCATGTGCATGCCCGCCTGCTCGTGGCGGCCGACGGCGCCGGCTCGCCGCTGCGCGGCCTGCTCGGCATCGCCGCCACCGAACGCCCCTATGCGCAGCATGCCGTCGTCGCCAATTTCGAGACCGCGCTGCCCCACGAGGGCTGTGCCTGGCAGTGGTTCGGCGAGCACGGCATCCTCGCGTTGCTGCCGCTGCCGGGCAATCGCTGCAGCATGGTGTGGTCGGCGGCGCCGGCCCTTGCCGACGAGCTGATGGCGCTGCCGGCCGCGGCGCTGGCACAGCGCGTGGCCGAGACTGCCGGCAGCGTGCTGGGTGCGCTCGCCCCGCTCGGGTCGCCGGCGCGGTTCCCGTTGCGGCTGGTGCGCACCGGGTCGCTGATCGCGCCGCGCACCGTGCTGCTGGGCGATGCCGCCCACGCCGTGCATCCGCTCGCCGGCCAGGGGCTCAACCTGGGTTTCGGTGATGTCGCCGAGCTGCTGGCGGTGCTCGCCCGGCGCGAGCCCTTCCGCGATCTCGGCGACCATCTTCTGCTGCGTCGCTACGAGCGGGCCCGCAAGGGGCCGGTGCTCGCCATGTCCTGGGCCACCGACGGCCTGCAGCGCCTCTTCGATCCCAGCCCCGACGCCACGCTGCCGCCCCTGCTGCAGCCGCTGCGGGTGCTGCGCGAGGCCGGCTGGCGCGCGGTGGCGGGCTCGCCCTCGCTGCGTCGCCGCCTGGTGCGCCACGCGATGTCCTGAGCCACCCGGAGCGACCCCCATGCGCGTGCGCAACCCCGTTGCTGTTGCCCTCCTTGTGGCCGTCTTCCTTGCAGCGCTGCTGCTCGGCCCGTCCCCGGCCCGCGCACAGGGCCCCTCCGAGCCTGGCGGGCCGCCGGCCATCCGCAGTGCGGTCGAGACCTGGCTGGGAGGGCGCTTCAAGGTCGACGACGTCCGCCGCAGCCCGCTTGCCGGCATCTGGGAGGTGCGCCTGGGCAGCGATCTCATCTACGTCGACGAGCGCGGCCAGTACGCCTTCGTCGAGGGCGCGATGGTCGACCTGCGCAGCGGCCGCAACCTCACGCGCGAGCGCCTCGACGAGATGCTGGCGATCAACTTCCGCGACCTGCCGCTCAATCTCGCGCTCAAGCAGGTGATCGGCAACGGCAAGCGTGTGGTGGCGGTCTTCGAGGACGCCAACTGCGGCTACTGCCGCACGATGCGCAAGGATCTGCTCGCGCTCAAGGACCTCACGATCTACACCTTCCCGATGGCTATCCTGTCGGCCGATTCCGACCTCAAGGCCCGCAAGGCGCTGTGCGCCGCCGATCGCACCACCGCCTGGAACGAGCTGATGCTCACGGGGAAGGTACCCGGCAATGCCGGAACCTGCGAGCACAACCTCGGCCGGCTGCGCGAGCTCGCGCAGAAGCTCTCGGTTTCGGCCACGCCCACGGTCTTCTTTGCCAATGGCCGGCGTCTGCAGGGCTACGTGCCGGCCGACCGTTTCGAGAAGATGCTCGAGGAAAACGCCCGGCCCTGACCGGCCAGGCCCGGCGCCCGGGCAAGGCATGGCCGCCCGAGCTCGCGCCGCGACACCATCAGAGCCGCGGCACCCTCAGGGTCGCGGCTGCAGCAGCCATAGCCTGCCGGTGCCCTTCATCAGGCCGGCGTGCTCACCCGCCTGCGCGCCGGTGCCCCAGTAGAGGTCGGCCCGCGGCGCACCCACGATCGCCGCGCCGGTATCCTGCGCGACCACCACCCGACGCAGCTGGCCGCCGCGCGGATCCTCGGCTTCCAGCCAGAGCAGCGAGCCCGGCGGCACGGCCCGTGGATCCACCGCGACCGAGCGCAGCGGCGTGAGCGCCACCCCGAGCGAGCCGGCCGGGCCGTCGCGACCGGCCAGCGCATCGCGTGCGGCCGGCGCACTCTCGCGAAAGTACACGTAGCGGGCATTGCGCTGCATCAGCTCGCGCCCTGCCTGCGGGTTGGCGCGCAGCCACTGCGCGATCGCCTGGGCGCTCATCGCCTGGGCGCTGATCGCGCCGCGCTCGATCAGGTCACGCCCGATGGCCCGGTAGGTCTGGCCGTTGTCGCCGGCATAGCCCACCCGCATGACCGAGCCATCGCGCAGGCGCAGCCGCCCCGAGCCCTGGACCTGCAGGAAGTAGGCGTCCACCGGGTCGTCCACCCAGGCGAGCACCAGCCCCGCGGCGATCGCGGCCTCGGTGGCTGCCTCGATCTGCGCGCGCGGCTGACGGCCGGGCGGCCAGTCGGGCGGCGGCCGGCGCAGCAGCGGCACCTGCGTGGCCGACTCGCGCTCGCGGCTGCCGCGCAGCTCGGGCTCAAAGTAGCCGGTGATCAGGCCGCGGTCGGTGCCATCGGGCGCGCGCAGCAGCCGAGGCTCGAAACGGCGGGCGAGCCACGCGCCCGGCTGCCCGCGCTCGCGGCGCCACTCCTCGCACAACAGGGGCCACCCACCCGGGGGCCGGGGCAGCGCGCACTGCGCATCGATGGCATCGGTCAGGCCGTCGAGCGGGTCGACCCCGAGCTCCGGGCTGTCGCTGCGTGCCGGGCCGCTCGCGCAGCCCGCGATCCAGATCGCCACCAGCCCCTGCGCAAGCAGGGCCGCCGCCCGCCGCACATGGCCCCCGGCGCTACACTGAGCCGATTCGGAGAACGCACGGATGTGGGTCATCTACCTCGAAGCCCTGGGCGTGCTCGTGATGGTGCTGGCCCTCGTCTGGTGGACCATGCGCGGCAAGCGCTGAGCCTGCGGGCGCCAGCGCCGTTGGTCAGTGCAGCGCGCTCGGCACCGTGAGTGCGAAGGGCGCGATCGGCGTCTCGAAGCGCTCGCCGTCCTCGGCCACGCAGAAATAGCTGCCATGCATCGTGCCGGCGGGCGTGGGCATCTGGCTGCCGCTGGTGTATTCGAAACTCTGGCCCGGGGCGAGCAGCGGCTGGTGGCCCACCACGCCCAGCCCCTTGACCTCCCGTATCTGGCCATGGCCATCGGTGATGATCCAGTGGCGGCTCACCACCTGCGCCGCCACCGAGCCGGCGTTCGTGATGCGCACGGTGTAGGCGAAGGCGTACTGGCCGGCCGACGGGTCTGACTGCTCGGGCAGGTAGCGAGGCTGCACGGTCACCTGGAACTGGTACCTGGCTTCGGACATGGGGTAGGGCCAATGGGGGACGACGCCGACGGGCTTCGACTGTCTACAATGGAAGTTTAGTCTGACGCTTCCTGTCCGCCATGAATGACCTGCCTCCCGCCCGCCGCATTGCGCCCAGCCTGCTGTCGGCCGATTTCGCCCGCCTCGGCGAGGAGGTCCGCGCGATCCAGGCCGGCGGTGCCGACCTGATCCACTTCGACGTGATGGACAACCACTTCGTGCCCAACCTCACGGTGGGTCCGCTGGTTTGCGAGGCCATCCGCCCGCATGCCACCGTACCGATCGACGTGCACCTGATGGTGCGTCCGGTCGACCGGCTCGTGCCCGATTTCGCGAAAGCGGGAGCCGGAATCATCACCTTCCACCCCGAAGGCTCCGATCATGTCGACCGCACGCTCGCGCTGATCCGCGACCATGGCTGCAAGGCGGGTCTGGTGTTCAACCCCGCCACGCCGCTCGCCTGGCTCGACCATGTGATGGACAAGCTCGACATCGTGCTGCTGATGTCGGTGAATCCGGGCTACGGCGGGCAGAGCTTCATCGAAAGCACGCTCGCCAAGATCCGCGCGCTGCGCCGGCGCATCGACGACTGGAAGGCACAGGGTGGCCAGGACATCTGGCTGGAGGTCGACGGCGGCATCAAGGTCGAGAACATCGCGCGCGTGGCGCAGGCCGGTGCCGACACCTTCGTGGCCGGGTCGGCGGTCTTCGGCGCCCCCGATCCCGGCGGCGGCTACGCCGGCGTCATCGGCCGTCTGCGCGCGGCCGCGGGTGCGGTCGCGGCCTGAGCCGGCGGCGCGTCATGACAGGCGAACGGCGTTTCCCGGCCCGGGCCGTGCTGATCGATCTCGACGGCACGCTGCTCGACACCGCGCCCGATCTGGCGGCCGCGGTCAACCGCATGCTTGCCGAGCTCGGCCGCGAGCCGCTGCCGCTGGCTCGTGTTGCCTCCTTCGTCGGCAAGGGCGCCGAGGTGCTGGTGCATCGCGCGCTCGCCGACCACCTCGACGGGCGTGCGCCGCCCGCACTGCTCGAGCCCGCGCTGCGGGCCTTCCTGCGCCACTACGAGGACACCAACGGACGCCACGCCGTCATCTATCCGGGGGTGCGCGAGGGTCTGGCCGCGATGCGCGCGGCGGGTCTGGCTCTCGCCTGCGTGACCAACAAGCCGCAGGCCTTTGCCGAGCCGCTGCTCGCGCGCATGGGTCTGGCCGACGCCTTCGTTTTCGTGCAGGGCGGCGACGAGCTGCCGCTGCGCAAGCCGGATCCCCTGCCGCTGCAGCATGCCGCCGCCCGGCTGCGGGTGCCGCCCGAGCTCACCGTGGCCATTGGCGATTCCCTGAACGACGCGCAGGCGGCGCGCGCCGCCGGCATGGCGGTGTTCGCGGTGCCCTATGGCTACAACGAGGGCGCCGATGTGCGAGGGCTCGACGTCGATGCTATAGTCGATTCCCTGATTCAGGCCGCCGGCCTGATCGCGCCCGCGCCCGCCGTCCCGGCAGGCTAGCCCCGCCAGTCACCCGCACGCCACCATCATGCCGCTGCCGCGCGACTCCTCCCTCAGCCAGGACTGGCGGTCCTGGCGCTGGTGGCGCTGGCACCGCTAGGTCGCGCCGCAGGTCGCCCGCCCTTGGCGTGCGCCGATCTGCCCAGGGTACCGTCCCCACCCCCGTTTCCGTGTTTCCATCGGGCCCCGCGGCCCCCGGCTCGCCCGGCTTGCGCCTGGCGATCAACGGAGCAGACGCATGACCGAAATCGAATTCAAGGCGATCGCCGCCCAGGGCTACAACCGCATTCCGCTGCTCGAGGAGTGCTTCGCCGACCTCGACACACCGCTGTCGCTCTACCTCAAGCTCGCCCACAAGCCCTACAGCTTTCTGCTCGAGTCGGTGGTCGGCGGCGAGCGCTTCGGCCGCTACTCCTTCATCGGCCTGCCGGCCAGCACGCTGCTGCGCTCGACCGCCGAGGGCGCCGAGGTCGTGCGCCACGGCAAGGTGATCGAGCGGCACGTCGGCAATCCGCTCGATTTCGTCGATGCCTACCGCAAGCGCTTCAAGGTGGCGGTGCGCCCCGGCCTGCCGCGCTTCTGCGGCGGCCTGGCCGGCTACTTCGCCTACGATGCCGTGCGCTACATCGAGCCACGGCTGGCCGGCGTGAGCAAACCCGACCCGATCGGCGTGCCCGACATCCTGCTGCTGCTCACCGAGGAGCTGGCGATCGTCGACAACCTGTCGGGCAAGATCTACCTGATGGTCTACGCCGACCCGGCCGAGCCCGAGGCCTACCAGAAGGCCAACCGACGGCTGCGCGAGCTGCGCACCATGCTGCGCCGGCCGGTCGAGGTGCCCGAGTCGGGCGGCAGCTACGACACCGGCATCCAGCGCGACTTCCCCAAGGAGCGCTACCTCGAGGCGGTGCTGCGCGCCAAGGACTACATCGCCGCCGGCGACATGATGCAGGTGCAGGTGGGTCAGGTGCTGCGCAAGCCCTTTCACGACTCGCCGCTCACGCTGTACCGCGCGCTGCGCTCGATCAACCCGTCGCCCTACATGTACCTCTACAACTTCGGCGACTTCCATGTCGTGGGCGCCTCGCCCGAAATCCTGGTTCGCCAGGAGCGGGCCCCCGACGGTGACCGCATCACGATCCGGCCGCTTGCCGGCACCCGGCCGCGCGCCGGCACCGCCGAGCGCGACGAGGCGGTGGCCGCCGAACTGCTCGCCGATCCCAAGGAGCGTGCCGAGCATGTGATGCTGATCGATCTCGCGCGCAACGACATCGGTCGGATCGCGCGCACCGGCAGCGTGCGGGTCACCGACCAGATGGCGATCGAGAAGTACTCGCACGTGATGCACATCGTCTCCAACGTCGAGGGCATCCTGAAGCCCGACATGGGCCCGATCGACGTGCTGCGCGCGACCTTCCCGGCGGGCACGCTGTCGGGCGCGCCCAAGATCCGTGCGATGGAGATCATCGACGAGCTCGAGCCCACGAAGCGCGGCATCTACGGCGGTGCCTGCGGCTACATCTCCTTCCTCGGCGATCTCGACCTGGCGATCGCGATCCGCACCGGCGTCATCAAGGACGGCATGCTCTACGTGCAGGCAGCTGCCGGGGTGGTGGCCGACTCGGTGCCCGAGAGCGAGTGGCAGGAGACCGAGAACAAGGCGCGCGCGGTGCTGCGCGCCGCCGAGCTCGTTCAGGCCGGGCTGAAGTGAGGAGCGCGCGATGCTGCTGATGATCGACAACTACGACAGCTTCACCTACAACCTCGTGCAGTACCTCGGCGAGCTCGGCGAGGATGTCCACACCGTTCGCAACGACGCCATCACGCTCGACGAGATCGAGCGGCTCGCACCGGCGCGCATCGTGATCTCCCCGGGGCCCTGCGCGCCGGCGCAGGCCGGCGTCTCGGTGCCGCTGCTCAAGCGCTTCGCCGGTCGTGTGCCCATCCTGGGCGTGTGTCTCGGCCATCAGGCGATCGGCGAGGCCTTCGGCGGGCGCATCGTGCGTGCACGCGAGATCATGCACGGCAAGACCTCCCCCATCACCCACGACGGGCAGGGCGTGTTCCGCGGCCTGCCCAGCCCCTACACGGTCATCCGCTACCACTCGCTCGCCATCGAGCGCGCGAGCCTGCCCGACTGCCTCGAGATCACCGCCGAGACCGACGACGGCGAGATCATGGGCGTGCGCCACCGCCACCACCGTGTCGAGGGCGTGCAGTTCCATCCCGAGTCGATCCTCACCGAGCACGGACACGACCTGCTGCGCAATTTCCTGCACGACTGACCGTTGCGTGCGCAACGACAAGCGACATCCGGTTTCCGCCGTTCCGCCCGCCACCCAGGAGCCCAAGCCCATGCCGATCACCGCCCAGGAGGCGCTGACCCGGTGCATCGAGCACCGCGAGATCTTCCACGACGAGATGCTCACGATCATGCGGATGATCATGAGCGGCGAGATGTCGCCGGTGATGACCGCCGCGATCCTCACCGGTCTGCGGGTCAAGAAGGAAACCATCGGCGAGGTCACCGCCGCCGCGCAGGTGATGCGCGAGTTCGCGACGCCGGTCGTCGTCGACGGCGGACCCCACTTCCTCGACATCGTCGGCACCGGCGGCGACGGCTCGCACACCTTCAACATCTCCACCGCCGCGATGTTCGTCGCCGCAGCCGCCGGCGCGACGGTGGCCAAGCACGGCAACCGCGGCGTGTCCTCGAAGTCGGGCAGCGCCGACGCGCTCGAGGCGCTGGGTGCGCGCATCGACCTGCCCGCCGAGGCGGTCGCGCAGTGCATCCGCGAGACCGGCATCGGTTTCATGTTCGCGCCCAACCACCACCCGGCGATGAAGAACGTCGCGCCCGTGCGCCGCGAGCTCGGCGTGCGCACGATTTTCAACATCCTCGGTCCGCTGACCAACCCGGCGGGCGCGCCCAACATCCTGATGGGCGTGTTTCATCCCGACCTCGTCGGCATCCAGCTGCGGGTGCTGCAGCGGCTGGGCGCGCGCAGCGCGCTGGTGGTCTGGGGCAAGGACGGCATGGACGAGATCTCGCTCGGTGCGGCCACGATGGTCGGCGAGCTGCGCGACGGCGAGCTGCGCGAGTACGAGATCCATCCCGAGGACTTCGGCCTGGCGATGGCCTCCAACCGCGGCCTGAAGGTTGCCGACGCAACCGAATCGCGTGTGATGATCCTCGAGGCGCTCGAGGGCGGCCCTGGCACCGCGCTGGAGATCGTCGTGCTCAATGCCGGCGCGGCGCTGTACGCGGCCGGGGTTGCGGCCGACATCGCTGCGGGCATCGCGCGCGCCCGCGAGGCGGTGGCCTCGGGCGCCGCCCGCGACAGGCTCGAGCGCTTCGTCGCCGCCACGCGCCGGCTCGCGCCGGCCGCCTGAGGAGATCCGATGGCCGACATCCTCGAACGCATCCTCGCGGTCAAGCGCGAGGAACTCGCCCAGGCCCGTGCGCGGGTCGACGACGCCGCGATGCGGCACCTCGCCGAGGCGGCGAGCCCGACGCGTGGCTTCGAGCGCGTGCTGCGCGAGCGCATCGCCCGCGGCCGGCCGGCGGTGATCGCCGAGATCAAGAAGGCGAGTCCGAGCAAAGGCGTGATCCGCGAGCACTTCGACCCGCCACAGATCGCCGCCAGCTACGAGCGCGGCGGCGCGGCCTGCCTGTCGGTGCTCACCGACCGGCCCTTCTTCCAGGGCGCGCCCGAGTATCTCCAGGCCGCGCGCGCGGCCTGCGCGCTGCCGGTGCTGCGCAAGGATTTCCTCGTCGATCCCTACCAGGTCCTCGAGGCGCGCGCCTGGGGCGCCGACTGCGTGCTGCTGATCGTGGCGGCGCTCGACGATGCACGTTTGCGCGAGCTCGAGGACTGCGCGCTCGGTCTTGGCATGGACGTGCTGGTCGAGGTCCACGACGCTGCCGAGCTCGAGCGCGCGCTCGCGCTGCGCACGCCGCTGCTGGGCATCAACAACCGCAACCTGCGCAGCTTCGAGGTGTCGCTCGACACCACGCTGGCGCTGCTCGCGCAGATCCCCTCGCAGCGTCTCGTGATCACCGAGAGCGGCATCCACAGCCGCGACGACGTCGCGCGCATGCGTGCGCACGACGTGCATGCCTTCCTGGTCGGCGAGGCCTTCATGCGCGCCGACGAGCCGGGGGCGGAGCTGGCGCGGCTGTTCGCGTAGCGCGGGGCTCAGGCGGCCGCCACCTGCGGCAGGATCGATGCGTCCGCATCGAATCGCACGCCTTCGCGCAGGCAGAAATCCGGGCGAAGCTGGCGCTCGCCCGCGAGCTCGGTGCCCTCGTTGTCGCGCAGCACGAAGCGCCCGCGCTCGTCGTGCAGCACGCTGACGTCGGCCGGGTTGCCGACCGCGAGCGTGCCGAGCTCCGGCGGCAGGCCGAAGTTCGCCACGACGTTGCAGGTCACCATGCGCACGACATGGTCGATCGGCAGACCCAGTGCCAGCATCGCGGTCATCGCGCTGGCCAGCGAAAACCGCACCTGGCCGAAGAACATGTGCTCGCTGTCGCTGTGCTGCTCGGGCGTGCCAGCCGGAGCCGGCACGTGGGTGTTGTAGCCGTGCATGTCGGCGCCCAGCGTGTCGGGCAGGATGCCCGCGTCGAGCGCAATGCGCGCCATCCGGTAGCTGAAATGCGAGCCGTGCCCGACGTCCACCTTGAGCCCCCGGGCCAGCGCCTCGCGCACGATCGCGTGCACGCGGCCCTCGCGATCGACGAAGCCGCCGGGATGCCGCGTGAAGGGATGCGCGAGGATGTCGCCCGCCTTGAGCAGCGGCACCACCTGCGCGAGGATCGTGTCGGGGTCCACGCCGTTCGCGCCGATCTCGGGCAGGGGCCACAACTGCCCGAAGTGGATGTAGAGCGGCTTTCCGGCGCGCGAGGCGATCTGCGCCGACTGCCGCATCACCTCGATGCCCCACCGTGCGAAGCCGCCGAGCTCCGCGTGCGCCTTGAAGCCCTTCACGATGTCGGTGTTGGCGAGCGCCGCCTTCACCGTCGCCTCGACGTCGAGGCAGTCGGGCTTGTACAGGTTCGGGTAGTAGTGCCCCTCCATGCCGCCCACCAGGTATGACGACAGGTACGCGAACACCCGCGTTCGCTTGGCGTTCACCACGTACTCGCGAAAGGCCGGCAGTGTCATGCACGAGGGGCCCCCCTGGTCGATCAGCGTGGTCACGCCCGAGCGCACTCCGCACAGGTCGGCGTCGAGGCCGAAGCGGCCGGTGACGTACTGGAAGACGTGCGCGTGGGTGTCGATCATCCCGGGAGTCACCAGGCGGCCGCGCACGTCGAGACGCTGCTTCGCGCGGACCGTCGTGCCGGCCGGCACGATCCCGGCCACGCGTCCGTCACGGATCGCGACGTCGAAGAAGCCGTCGAGGCCCTGGGCGGGGTCGATCAGGTGGCCGCCTTCGAGGATCAGATCGCAGGCGAGGGGTAGGGTTTCAGGCATCGAGGGCTTCCGGTGGCCGGGCGCTGCGCCCGCGGGATGTCGGCAACAGGATGCAAGCCGCGTACCCGGCGCGTCGCGGCAGCGGTCGCGCGGCCCGGGCGTGGCATGGTCGGCGCCGGTGCGTGCCGTGCACCATCGCGAGGCATCGGCACCCGGTCATGCACCGCCGAGGGGCTCGTGCCGGCACGCTGGCTGACCGCGGCCGCAACGGCCGCTCCGACGGCGGCCCCAACGGCGGCCCCGACCGCCCTCAGGCCCCGCCGTGGGCCCTCGGCCCCAGCCAGCCGCGGCGCAGCAGCCTTGCCGCAGGCGGGGCCCGCTCGTCGACCTTCAGCGTCGCCTCGGTCGGCGGCGGCTTCTGCAGGCACGCGCTGACGCTGAACAGCTCATCGCGGCGAAACGCGTGCACCTGCACGGTATCGCCCGCTCGCCGCCGCGCCAGCATCGTCTTCAGGCCCTTGTCATCACGCACCCGCAGACCGTCGAGGGCGACCAGCACGTCGCCTGCCGACAGGCCCGCGCGCATCCCCGCCTGATCCTGCAGCGCGGTGGCGACCGTCAGTCCCTCGGGGCGCGCGGCCAGCCTCAGGCCCAGCGATGGCGCGCCGTCGTCGGCGCCGTCGAGTTCGAGGCTGATGCCGATCGCGCGCAGCGGGTCCGCCAGCGGCAGCTCGCCGGTGCCTTCGGCCCACGCCTCGAGCAGCGGCGCGACATCCACCGAGGTGGCCTCCCGTACCAGCGGCGCGAACCCGTCCTCGGCAAGGCCCGCGCCCTCCTGTCGCCCGTACCGGCGCCACAGCAGCCGCATCACGTCGTCGAGCGAGCGGGCGCCGTCGGTTTGCTGCCGGATCTTCAGGTCGAGGCAGAGCGCCACCAGCGCGCCCTTCGCGTAGTAGCTGACGACCGCGTTCGGGCTGTTCTCGTCGGGTCGGTAGTACTTGATCCACGCGTCGAAGCTCGACTCGGCCACGCTTTGCGTGAGTCGGCCGGGGCCGCGCAGCACCTGCGAGATGGTCTGGCCGAGCGCCTTCAGGTACTCGGTGCTCTCGACCAGTCCGCAGCGCGCGAGCATCAGCTCGTCGTAGTACGAGGTGAAACCCTCGAAGATCCACAGCAGCCGGGTGTACTGCTCGCGCGCGAGGTCGGGCGGCACGAGCGCCGCCGGCCGGATCCGCCGGACGTGCCAGGCGTGGAAGTACTCGTGGCTCGCCAGCGCCAGGAAACCCCGGTAGCTGTCGGGCACGCCCTTCATCCCCGCGTGCGGCAGTTCATGGCGCGGGCACAGCAGGGCGGTGCTCGATCGGTGCTCGAGCCCGCCGTAGCCCTCATCCACGGCCATCACCAGAAACAGGTAACGCTCGAAGGGCGGCTTGCCGCCGCGGGGCTCGAACAGCCTTGCCTGCGCCGCGCACAGCCGCTGCAGGTCCTGCGTCAGACGCGCGAGGTCGGCATCGTGACGGCCGGTGATCGCGATGTCGTGCGGCACGCCGGCCACCGTGAAGCTCGCACGCGCGAAGCGCCCCATCTCCACCGGATGGTCGGCGAGCTCCTCGTAGTTGCCGGCCCGGTAGGTGCCGAAGCCCCAGGCGCGCGCGCCGTCGCGCGGCAGGGTCGTGGCCACCCGCCAGCCGGCGATGCCCGGCGGCGGGTCGATGCGTACCGTGCACGGCAGGGCCTCGCGGCCGGCCACCTGCAGGAACACACTGGTGGCGTTGAAGAATCCGTGGCTGGCATCGAGATGCGCGGCGCGCACCGAAAGGTCCCAGGCGTAGACCCGGTAGACGAGTTGCAGGGTGCCCTGGCAGGGCGCGGCCTGCCAGGTCTGCTTGTCGCGTTTGGTCAGAGCGACCGGCCCCGCGCCCGTCCGCGCCGTGATGGCGATCACATGGCGCGCGAAGTCTCGCACCAGGTAGCTGCCCGGGATCCAGGCCGGCATGCGCACGCGCTGGCCTTCGGGATCCGGTTCGTCGATCTCGAGCGCGACCTCGAAGAGGTGCGCGTGCGGGTCGATCGGAACGATCCGGTAGCGGATCGCGGGTCGCGACGGTCGTGGCATCGGTGGCCGTCGGCGATCAGCGGTTGACGTCGACCACCAGCCGGCCGCGCACCTTGCCGGCCAGCACCTCGGACGCCTTGCCGATCGCGTCGGCGAGCGCGATTTCGGTGGTCATCGCCGACAGGCGAGCGCGATCGAGCTCGGCGGCGAGCGCCGACCACGCGGCCTGGCGCCGCGGCATCGGGCACATCACGGAATCCACGCCAGCCAGGTGCACACCGCGGAGGATGAAGGGCGCCACCGACGACGGGAAGTCCATGCCCTTGGCCAGGCCGCAGGCCGCCACCGCGCCGCCGTAGCGGGTCTGCGCGCAGGCGTTGGCCAGCGTGTGCGATCCCACGCAGTCGACCACGCCGGCCCAGCGCTCCTTCTGCAGCGGCTTGCCGGGTTC
>Ga0315901_10005215_pt1 | contig 15882 bp, 15 predicted proteins | sample LakEriMetagenome_10_FD_203761 | JGI IMG/M metagenome (GOLD analysis project Ga0315901, IMG submission 203761) | Freshwater fungal communities from buoy surface, Lake Erie, Ohio, United States - Buoy 2 MA116 | ecosystem: Environmental > Aquatic > Freshwater > Lake | place: USA: Lake Erie, Ohio...
TCGGACGAATGTCGATGATGCATTCGTGAGCCACGAACCCATCGCGTCCCGTGTACAGAACGGGGTAGTGCGGGGCGAGACGGCGCGCCACGTAGTTGGCGTTCACGATGGCCATCTCGGTCGCGCGCCGCAGACCGTCTGGACCCATCAGCCGGATGTACGCCCACGGAATCGGCAGGATGCCCGCCGACCCGACCGGGGCCGCCGACACCGCACCGACCACCGCCGAATCGTCGTGGGGGTGACCGGGCAGGAACGGAGCGAGATGGGCCCGCACTCCGACCGGACCCACACCCGGGCCGCCACCACCGTGCGGAATGCAGAACGTCTTGTGCAGATTCAGGTGACTCACATCGGCACCGAACTCACCAGGTCGCGCCGTACCCACCAGAGCGTTGAGATTCGCTCCGTCGACGTACACCTGGCCACCCACCTCGTGCACCAGATGGCAGAGTTCGACGATGCCGTCCTCGAACACACCGTGGGTGGACGGATAGGTGACCATGATCGCCGCGATTCGAGAGCCGTGCGTGTCGATATGACGTCGCAGATCGTCGAGATCGACGTTGCCGCGCTCGTCGCACGCGACCACGACCACGCGCATTCCCGCCATCACCGCACTGGCGGCGTTGGTTCCATGCGCACTCGACGGAATGAGGCACACGTTGCGATCCGTCTCTCCACGGCTGCGGTGATACGCACGGATGGCGAGAAGACCGGCCAATTCACCCTGGCTGCCGGCGTTCGGCTGCAGGCTCACCGCGTCGTAGCCCGTGATCTCGCACAACCACTGTTCGAGTTGGGTCACCAGTTGGCGGTAGCCCTCCGACTCGTCGGCTGGTGCAAACGGGTGGATGTCGGCGAATCCCGACCAGGTGATGGGTTCCATCTCCGTGGTCGCGTTCAACTTCATCGTGCACGAGCCGAGCGGAATCATCGTGCGGTCGAGTGCCAGGTCGAGGTCGGCCAGTCGGCGCAGGTACCGCAACATCTCGTGTTCGGTGTGGAACGAGTTGAAAGCAGGAGCGGTGAGGATTTCGTCGGAACGCAGAAGTTCGGAGGGCATACCGACGAGGCGTGCGTCGAATCGGCTCAGTCCTTCCACATCGACGTCGACTCCGAGAGCCCGGAGCAACGAGCAGACCTCGTCGAGTGTGGTCGCTTCGTCGACCGTGACGCCGAACGTCGTGGCGTCGATCTGACGTATATCGAAGCCGGCGCGGCGAGCCTCGTCACCGGCCGCACCCTTCGTGTCGACGAAAGTGATCGTGTCGAACCATGTGTCGTGCACGAGCGAATAGCCGCCATCCTCGAGGGCGGCCGCGATCACTCCGGCCAGACGATTCACTCGTTCGGCGATGAGGCGCAACCCGCGCGGACCGTGCCAACTGGCGTACAAGCCGGCGATGTTGGCCAGAAGCGCCTGGGCGGTGCAGATGTTGCTGGTCGCCTTCTCGCGTCGGATGTGCTGCTCGCGTGTCTGCAAGGCCAGACGCAGGGCCGGACGACCGGCGGCATCGGTACTCACGCCCACAAGACGACCAGGCAGGGTTCGCGCATGGTTCTCACGTGTGGCCATGAAGGCCGCGTGCGGACCGCCGAAACCCATCGGCACTCCGAAACGTTGCGCCGATCCGATCGCGATGTCGGCGCCGAGACTGCCCGGTGAGGTCAGCAGCACACAGGCCAGCGGATCGGTGGTCACGACGGCGATGGCACCATTGGCGTGGAGCTCATCGATCGTGCCACGCCAATCGACCACGCGACCGGTCGACGTCGGGTACGACAACAACGCGCCGTACACCGAAGACGGATCGAGCGGACCGCCCACCACCAACTCGATACCGAGCGGCACCGCGCGAGTGCGCATCACGTTGATGGTCTGCGGATGCGTATCGGCGTCCACGTAGAAGCGATCCGATGACGATTTTCCGATTCGCTTGGCCATCGTCATGGCTTCGGCTGCCGCCGTCGCTTCATCGAGCAAGGACGCGTTGGCCACGGGCAGTCCGGTGAGATCGACCACCATCGTTTGAAAATTGAGCAACGTCTCCAAGCGGCCTTGGCTGATCTCGGGCTGATACGGCGTGTACGACGTGTACCACGCCGGATTTTCCAGAACGTTGCGCTTGATCACCGGGGGAGTGATGGTCTGCGCGTAGCCGAGACCGATGAACGAGCGACGGGCGCAATTCATCGCGGCCAAGGCCTTCAGTTCGGCCGTCACGTCGGGTTCGCTGATCGCCGCGGGCAAAGCGAGCGGTGTCCGGCGCAGGATCGAGTTCGGGATGGTTCGCTCGATGAGTTCGTCGACCGAACTCGCACCGATCACCGCGAGCATGTCGGCGATTTCGTCATGACGAATTCCGATGTGCCGCTCGTGGAACGACGCAGCGAAGAGAGAAGCGAGTGTCGACGACAACGTGGTCGGGTTCATGGAAGCCTTTCGTCGGTTGCTTCCCCCGCTGTCTCTCCGCCGAGGCGGACCTGAGAGCTTCGGCGCGTGAGCGCCTTTCCCCGTCGGTGCGGCGAACCGCTTTCCAGCGTTGTCTCACCCATCCGGTCCGGTTGCCTGAGAGATTCCGGGGTGGTTGCTCCTTCGGCGCCCCGGTGCTGGCGGCACCGTTGCTCTCCCGGTGGGTTCAACGACAACCGCACCGTACATCGTGGTCGACGGGTGGATGGGGACCGGCCGACCCGTTTGGGGCATAGTGACCAACATGACGACAGCCTCTGCCCTCGACACCGCCCGTCGTATCGCCGCCCCGGTCGGCATGCTCGGCGGCGGCTTCATGCTCGACCCCTCCGTCCTCGGCGCCGGCAAGGAAGCCGGCTACCCGAACGGCTTCGTGTACTACGTGGTGGGGCGCGGTGGCGTTCTCGGTGACGTGCACGCCGATGTCGTGGTGAGTGCCTTCGGCTTCTTCGCCCCGGACCTGGTCTCGAAGATGTGGAACGCTCAGATCGAGGGTCCGCGAGCGGCCGCCGATCGATACACCGCCGGCTGCCAGGAGTGGGGGAGAACCCGGCTGGCCGGTTGGAACGGTGCGGCTCGCCTCGCCGATCTGTTGTCGACCGTCGTCGACCGAGCCGACCCGACCGGGCTGGCCCTCTTCGCTGGTTGGCGCGCCCAAGCGCGTCCGTCCGACGCCGAGGGACGCTGCTACCAGTTGCTCCACGTGTTGCGTGAACTCCGCGGTTGCGTGCACATCGTGGCCGTTCTGGCCAGTGGCCTCACCCCGTTGCAAGCAGTGTTGTCGAATCCGACCGGCGGGCCCGAGACCGCTCAGCGCTTCGGCTGGACCGGCGATCTACCGAGCGTCGATCGCGCGGCATTCGAGAACGCCGAGAACCTCACGAACACGTTGATGGCGGGCCACCTGTCGGTGCTCGGAGCGAGCGAACTCGCCGAACTGGGCGATCTCGTCGCGGCGGCCTCGTCGCACGTGTTCGGTCAGTGAGACGAAGCGTCAGCGCGCGGCTTTGACCGCCTCGTAGTCGGCGATCGCAGTGAGTTGAGCACCCAGCGTCGCGTCGACCCACCGTGACCCGGCACCCACCACGCGGTCGTAACTCGCCTGCGGGGCCGACAATTGATCGTTGAAGTGCGGTATGACACGCTCGGCCACCAACTCGTACGAGCGGAGAGTTTGGTGCCAGTCGGCCAAGTCGGCGCCGAGGAACATGTAGCAACCGAAACCGCCGGTCTTGTCGAGGAGCCGTTCGATCTGGGCGATCGCCATCTCGGGGGTGCCGATCACCATGCGACCCGAATCGTTGGCCTCGTCGACCCACTCGTCGAAGTCTTCGGGCGGCGGCGGAGCACTCGGGTCGCCGACCGGGATGATGTGACTCAAGTAGTTCCAGACCCAGCGCAATCCGTAACGACAGTTCTCACGCGCTTGCTTCTCTGTCTCGGCGATGTGCATCGGACCCATGAGTCGCGCCTTCGAGCGATCGACGGTGTGTCCGTGGAGCGCGGCTTCGTCCTCCCACACCTTGAGGTTGTAGTCGAGCACTTGAAACGCGGCTGGTTCGGTGGCGGCGATCGACAGCAAGCCCACGCCGTACTTACCGGCCAACTTCGAACCCGACGGGGACATCGACGACGCGACCACGATGTCGAAGTCGCTGTACGGCTTCATCTGCAACACCGCTTCGTTGCACGTGTACCAGTCGGTCGACTCGGTGACGGTCTCGCCGCGGAACAAACGCATGATCACGTCGAGTGATTGCTCCATGCGCGGCCGCTGCGTCATCGGATCGATGCCGAGCATGTACGCATCGGACGTGAGCTGTCCGGGCCCGGCACCGAACATCATGCGCCCGCGGGTCAGATGGTCGAGCATGACGATGCGATCGGCCAACATGAACGGGTGGTGGTACGGCAACGACGAAACGCCCGTACCCAACTTGATGTGCTTGGTGCGCTCGGCCGCGGCCGCGATGAACACCTCGGGTGAGGCGATCAGCTCGGAGCCGGCCGAATGGTGTTCGCCGATCCAGGCTTCGTGGTAGCCGAGGCGGTCGAGGTGCTCGACCAATTGGAGGTTGCGATGCAGGGCCAGGGTCGGGTTGATCCCGGTCTTGTGCATGGGCGGCATGAAGATTCCGAAGCGCAGGCTCATGCCTGTCATGTTGGCACGATCGGGTCAGGCGCAGGATCAGGCGACGGGTCAGTCGACCGTGCCGTAGGCACCGGCCGAGCCGACCCTCGCCGCCGACGTCGCCTCGCGCACGGCCACCGTCAGATCGGCCACGAATTCGTCGATCACCTGGTCGTGAACCGCGTTCACCGTGCAATGCAGCGATGGGGGAGGGGATTGCCGATCGACGTACCAGCCCCTTGCGGCCAACGAATCGGCGATCGCGAAGGGGTCGACTCGATCGGATCCGAACGACAGCAGCGTCGAATCGGGGCGGGCCCGCAGGACGAGATCGGGATGGGCGTCGACCGCATCGGCCAGGTGCAGCGCGGCCCGGCGCGCGCGCATTGTGAGGTCGCGGTAGCCGTCGTCGCCGAGGTAACGAAGCACCGCCCACGCGGCCGCCATGGGGCCACCACTCTTGGTGCCGAGAATGCCCGACGACCCGTACAGGCCGCCCAGCCAATTGTCGGTCACGAACGTCTGGAGCGCGCGCAGCGCCTTCGTTCGGTACACGACGACCGACGCACCCTTCGACGTGTAGCCGTACTTGTGAAGGTCGACCGACATGCTCGTGACGCCCGGTACCGCGAAGTTCCACGGCGCGACCGTCTCACCCGCCATCTCGAGGAAGTGCAGAGTGACGCCACCCATGCAGGCATCCACGTGACACAACAAGTCACGCGACTGCGCGAGTGACGCGATGGCCGGAATCGGATCGATCACACCTTGCGGGTACTGCGGAGCCGAACCCACGAGCATCACCGTGTTCTCGTCGACGAGCGACTCCATGGCCGCGACGTCGGCGCGCCAATCGTCGCGAACCGGCGCGCGGCGCGCTTCGACTCCGAAGTAGTAGCAACCCTTCTCGAAGGCCGCGTGCGCCGACGTCGGCATCACGACGTTGGGGGAGGAGACTCCGCGTTCGCGGCGACCGAACTCACGCGCTGCCTTCACCGCCAAAAGGATCGACTCGGTGCCTCCGCTCGTCATGAACCCGGCCGCACTGTCGGGCGCTGAGAGCCAGCCGCTCACCGTCGACACCACGTCGGATTGGAACCGACGCAAACTCGGAAACGCATCGACGTTCAAACCGTTGGCCGATCCGTACATCGCGAACGCCTCGTCGGCCACGCGTTGAACTTCGGGGCCGGCGTAGTAGGCGAGCGAGAACGCTCGTCCGTTCTTCCACGCGATGTCGTCGGCACCCAGAGCGGCCACGTCACCGAGAACGTCGTCGATGCGGCTCATGGCTCCACCGTAGATGGCTCTGTCGTCGATGCCGTCGATGCCGTCGAAGCCGGTGAGCGACGAGTTCGTCCATGGCAGCGCGGTCGGCCACGCCAACTAACGTCGACCCATGACCTCCAACAACAAACCCGTCATCACCGTGCCCGCCGGCGACCCGCCGTTCGAACTCGTCGTCGAAGACCTGGTTGTCGGCGAAGGCAAGGAGGCCACCTCCGGCAGTCGACCGGTCATGCACTACGTGGGCGTCTCGTGGAGCACCGGGCGCGAGTTCGATGCCTCGTGGGATCGCGGCCAGACCTTCGACTTCCGACTGGGTGCCGGTGAAGTGATCGGGGGATGGGACCGCGGAGTGGCCGGGATGCGCGTGGGCGGCCGTCGTCGGCTCACCATTCCGCCGCATCTCGGATACGGCACACGCGGCGCTGGCGGTGTGATCAAGCCCAACGAGACGCTGATCTTCGTCGTCGATCTGCTCGACGTCCGCTGACGAGGCAGGCATCAGGGGAGGGCGCCGGCACGGTGTCGGTGGATTCGACCTGGTCGTGGACCAGATCGAAGTGACATAACGGAGATTATGGGCGAAAGCACCGCGCCATCAGCGGCGGCCCAATCAGCAGGTCACGCCGTGCTGTCGCTCACTGACCAACCGGTTTGAGCGTTCGCTCCTGCAACGGCCGCGCCGCCTCCAGCAACCACTCCAACGACTCACGCAACGACGTCGCCGTCGACTTGGCGCTCAGTTCTTTCTCCGTGTCGGCGATCGCACACGTGAGGACGTACAGGTCGTCGTACAACGCGTCGAGTTCGGCTCGTGCCACCACCAACTCGTTCTCGCTCAGTTGCAGTTCCTGGGCCCGCTGGCGACCCACCCAGTCCCATTGCCGACAGGCCTGACCGCAGAACTCCTTCTTGCGGCCCGGTCCGGTCTGCTTGGGCAGCACCCGTCGGCAGTACCGACAGCGCGGACCCGACTCGCGCGTGGCTGATTTCGTCATGACGAAATGATGGTCGGTACGTGGGTGCCGACCGCGGATGGTCGCAAACACCGCTCGGTGTCGTCCGTCGTCCGACAGACTGACTCGGTGCCCATTGCACCCGTTCATCGTTTCGCGAGCGACAACAACGCCGGCGTTCACCCGGCCGTACTCGACGCCATCGCCCGCGCCAACGCCGGTCACGCCACGGCCTACGGCGACGACGAGTGGACGGTGCGAGCCAACGGTCTGTTCGATGAACTCTTCGGTCGCCCGGTCGACACGTACATGGTATGGGGTGGAACCGGCGCCAACGTTCTCGCTCTGGCCACGATGCTCTCTCCCGCCGGTGCGGTGGTGTGCACCGACTCGTCGCACATCAACGTCGACGAGACCGGTGCGCCCGAGCGAGTGCTCGGCGCGAAGTTGATCGACGTTCCGCATCGCAACGGCAAGCTTTCGCCCGACCAGATCGAGGAGTTCGCTCACTTCCGCGGCGTCATGCACCACGTGCAACCGAGCGTCGTGTCCATCACACAGAGCACCGAATGGGGAACCCTGTACTCCCCTGACGAGATCGCCGCCATCTGCGACGTCGCCCATCGACTCGGCATGACCGTCCACCTCGACGGTGCGCGCATCGCCAACGCCACGGTCGCGCTGGGCGGATCCGTGGCGGCGCTGCGATCGTTCACCGTCGACGCTGGTGTCGACGTCGTGTCGTTCGGCGGCGCCAAGAACGGGATGATGCACGGCGAGGCCGTCGTGTACCTCAATCGTTCGCTCGCGAAGTCAGCGCAGTACGTGCGCAAGCAAGTGACCCAGCTGCCCTCCAAGGTGCGCTACATCTCGGCCCAGTTCATCGCGTTGCTCGAGAACGATCTCTGGATCGCCAACGCCCGCCACGCCAACGACATGGCCCAGGTCTTGTACACGGCGGTTCGCGACATCCCCGGTATCGAATTGTCCGGTCCCCCGGCTGTCAACAGCCTCTACCCCGCCCTGCCCCCGGCCCTGATCGAGCCGTTGCGCGACTGGTCGTTCTTCTACGACTGGGACGTCCACCACCACCAGGTCCGGTGGATGACGGCCTGGGACACCACCCCGGCCGACGTCGAGGCATTCGCCCTGGGTGTACGCCACTTCGCCGGCTCCCTCTGAGGCGACGCGGCACCCTGACCGACGTCACACGACCCTTTATTGACCGACCGATCACTTCGCTTCTACTTTGCCGATTCGAGGTAGTTCTCGAGCGGCTGGGGGGTCGTGTGAACGCAGCGGAGATCATCATCACGCGTCGGCAGACCGATGATGCCTGGATGGCCAAGGGCGCCTGCCGTGGCCTCACGCATCTGTTCTTTCCGTCGTCGGCCGAGCGGCCGCAGGCCCGTGAACGTCGCGAGGCCCAGGCTCGCCAGGTGTGCGCGTCGTGCACGGTGCAGACCACCTGCCGCGAGTTCGCTCGCACTCACCACGAGTACGGCTTGTGGGGTGGCGAGAGCGAGGACGAGCGTCACGAAGCCGGCTATCGCCTCATCGCGCCGATCGGTATTCGCGCCGCATCCTGACTTCTCGGTTCGCGCCTGGCAATACTGAGGCATGGCCCAGGGCGATCATCGCGCGGCACTCTCGTCGGCTTGGTCGGCCTTCGGAGACGCTCACGGCGACACTCGACGCATCGTTGCGGTTCACGACACCAGTCCGCGCGTCTCGACCAACACGGTGTATCGCGTTTCCCTCGACGACGGCACCAACGTGTACGGCAAGGTCTCGAGTTACGGGTCGTACTTCTTGTTCGCCGAAGATCACGATCGTCTGTATCGGTGCACCGATCTCCTCGCCGACGGTCCGTATCGCGATTTCCTGGCCCGCGTTCTCGGCGGCCCGACACCCCGCGGTGATCGGCCCTTCACCTGGTACGACGAGAACGTCTGGGTCGCGTTCTACGAAGAAGCACAGAAGGCTGAGTCGTTACCGCGCCAGTTGAACCTCGGCGAGATCACCTGTCTGGCCGAGAACATGTCCCGCTTCCACGCCGAGTGCCGCCGCATCGCCCCGCACATCCCGGCCACGTCGAACAGCATCAAGTCCGACGCGATTCACCTGCTCGACTTGTTGTCGAGTCCGTTCGCTCCACGCAACTTCGATCTACCCCCCGAGCACATCGGAGTCCTGTGGCGTCACACACACGACTTCTTGATGGAACTCGAAGAGGTTCGCTACGACTCCTGGAGCCGAATCCCGATCCTGGTCGACTGGAATCTCGGCAACTTCTCGGTGAAGTACCGCGACGGTGGTTTCGACCTGTTCAGCCGCTGGGACTACGACTGGTTCCGCGTCGAATCGCGTCTGCTCGACTTCTACTTCTTGTCGCGGGTCTCGTCGGCCACCGGCGACCGAACCCACTGGACCTACTCTCCGCACACTCTCGTCGAGCCGCACTTCGTCGAGTTCGTTCGCGCGTATCACCGGGTCGACCCGCTCTCCCCCGACGAGATTCGCTTCCTTCCCGAGGCCTACCGCTTCTTCATCCTCAACTACGTCGTCCGTGAAGGCGCCCGGTTCTTTCGACCCGACCTGTGCACGAAGTTCCGATCCGATGCCGCGCGCGTGTACCTCCCGGCCATCGATCGCCTCGACATCTCGCCCTTGCTTCGGGCGATCGGCGCCTAACCTGCGCTCGTGACCTCAGCGTCGTCTCGCCCATCCGGACACGATGTCGTGGTGGTTGGTAGCGCCAACCTCGATCTGGTGGCGACCGTCGAGCATCTTCCCGCGCCCGGCGAAACCGTTCTCGGCCACGACTACGCCGAACACCCCGGGGGCAAAGGGCTGAATCAGGCGGTGGCAGCGGCCCGGGCCGGCGCGCGCACCGCGTTCATCGGGTGCCTCGGCAACGACTCGGCTGGCGACGTTCTGCATTCGCTCATGCACAGCGAGGGTCTCGACACCTACGTGGTCGACGTCGCTCGTCCGACCGGTCGCGCGCTCATCGCTGTTGACGACAAGGCCGAGAACTCGATCGTCGTGGTTCCCGGCGCCAACGCCTGCGTCACCATCAGCATCGTCGACGATCACCGTGATGTGATCTCCCGCGCCAACGTTCTGCTGTGTCAGCTCGAAGTGCCACTCGACGCCGTCGAAGCCGCGTTGGCCATCGCCAAGGTGGGCGGTGCCACGACCGTTCTGAACCCGGCGCCAGCCGCACAACTCTCACGTCAACTCGTGTCACTGTGTGACGTGGTCGTCCCCAACCAACACGAGATCGTTCAGCTGGGCGGAACGTCGGCCTTGTTCGACGCGGGCGTCACCACGATCGTGATCACCCTCGGAGCCCGCGGGCTCCGCATCGTCACGCGCCAGGACGACATCGAGATTCCCCCGTTCGTGGTGCGTGCAGTCGACACGACCGGAGCCGGGGATGCGGCCTGCGGGGCGCTGGCCGCCGCGTTGGCCGAGGGTCACGACATCGTGAGCGCAGCTCGACGGGCGTCGGCCGCCGGCGCCTTGGCGGCCACGCGCGCCGGAGCGGTTCCGTCGCTTCCCCGACGGGCCGAGATCGACGCGCTCGTCACCTGAAAGCGGCCGCGACCCAACCGTCGATCACGATGCGTTCGGTTTCCACGAGCGGCCGTAGCGCGTCTGCCACGTGTGCGTAGTGGCCGTCGAGTACGCCGCTGATCACCAGAGTGCCGTCACTCTTCAGCGCACGTTTGAGATCGCCGCTGAGTTCGACGAGTGTCGGCGCGAGGATGTTCGCGAGCACCAGCGGATACGCGTGCGGGATGGTCTCCAACGCATCGGTCGTCACGTCCCAGCGATCGGCCACGCCATTGGCCGTGGCGTTCTCGCGTGACGTGGCCAGAACTGCGACCGACACGTCGACGCCCAGCGCCGACGACGCCCCCAACATCAGAGCGGTGATCCCGAGAACTCCGCTTCCGCACCCGACGTCGAGAACGGCCATGCCCGGGCGCACCAGACGCTCGACCATGCGCAACGACGCCAAGGTGGTCGGGTGGTTACCCAACCCGAACGTCGAACCGGGCTCGATCCGCACCACGATCTCGTGACTGGTCGCCGGTGACTCGATCCACGAGGGAACCACGAGCACACGATCGCTCACCTCGGTGGGTTCGGCGTGGCGTCGCCATTGCGTCCCGTCGGCATCGTCGATTTCTTCCATTCGCCACGACACCCCGGGCGGCAATGACGCCAAGGTGCGGCGAACCTCGTCCACGTCGTCTCCGAGCGACGTTCGCAAGGTGACGGTGCCGTCGCTCTGCCAGTGCTCGGTCACCGCGACCACGCCGAGACCCCACAACAGATCACTCACGAATTCCACGTCGACCAGAGTCGTGTCGACGGCGACACCCCACGCCATGGCGACCCGCCGCTTCAGTCGATCCGGCGAAGATCTTTGGCGAATCGCTTGCCGCGGGCCACGTACGACGCCGCGGCCATCGCGATGTCTCCCGAACGCGCCCGACCTTCCTTGATGACAGCGGGTGCACCGACGGCCAGTGCACCGCTTGGAACCTCGGTGCCGTTCAGCAGCACACTGTTCGCGCCCACCACCGCACCACTCCGGACGATCACCTGGTGCATGACGATCGAGCCGTTGCCCACCAGCGAGCCGTCTTCGATCGTGCACGCCTCGAGGTGCACGATGTGGCCGATCGTGCAGTCGTTGCCCACCACCGTGGGCCACATCGGAGTGGTGTGCAGAACACTGCCGTCCTGGATCGACGTGCGCTCGCCGATGCGAATCTCGCCGTCGTCGCCGCGCAGAACCGCCCCTGGCCACACGGTGCTTTCGGCTCCGATCGTGACCGAACCGATCACCACCGCATCGGGGTGCACATAGGCAGTGGGATGAATGGACGGGACCTGATCACCGAGGGCGTAAATGGGCACGGCTCCACGCTAATCGGGCACCTCTTGGGAGCCGAGTCCGAACTCCGATAGGGTCGGCACCCATGTCCCGACGGATCGAAATCGAACTCACGAGTTCACGACCCGACGGCACCTGGACATGGCGAGCGGCCGGTGCACGCGAGCCCAAGGGTGTTCTCGACGGAACGATCCTTCCCACCGGCTCCAAGACGGGCGACGTGATGAAGGTCGACGCCGAGTTCGACATCGACGGCATCGAGATTCTCTCCGTGGTTCAGAATCGCGCCAAGACCACCAAGGTCGAAACGCTGTCTCTCATCACCGACGACCGCAACTTCCAGCCGGTCACACAGCAACTCGCGAAGCGCGACAAGCGCGATGGCCGTTCGGGTGATCGTCGCGGCGATCGTCGTGACGACCGACGTGATCGTCGCCCGCGTGGCGACGGTGAATCTGGCGAACGTCGACCGCGCGGCAACGGAGAGCGACCGGCCCGTCCCGCCGATGGCGAACGTCGCGAGCGTCGCCCCGACCGTCCGCGCCGTCCGCGTTTCGAGGCCCCGCCCGAACTTCCGCAGCGTCCGCGCGCCAAGCGTTTGAAGGCTGGCAACACGCATCGCAAAGAAGTGCTCGCTACGATTCCCGAGAACCAGCGTCCCATTGCCGAGTTGGCCCTCCAGGGCATGCAAGCCGTTCGCCAGAAACTGAAGACTGCGAACGAAGCGCTGGCCGCCGAGGGCAAGCCGACCATGCCCGAGCAGAGCGTGCTGCAGATGGCGCAAGATCTTCTCCCGAAGTTGCGTGTGGCCGATTGGCTCGACCGCGCCGAGGCCGCCAAGCGTGACCTCGAGCAGCTCGATCTGCGCGATCTGCGCAGTGTCGTCGCCGCTGCCAACGATCCGGTCATCGAACGCGACGACGCGTGTCGCCCCCTCGTGGCCGATCTTCGCGCCGGTCTCGTCACTCGCACCGAGAGCGAGCACCAGAACTGGTTGGCCGACATCACGGCCGCGGTCGAGATCGGTCGCGTGGTGCGCGCACTGAAGTTGGCCGGTCAACCGCCGAAGGCGGGTGCCATCTTCCCCGAGGATCTCGGTCGCAAACTGGCCGAGGCCACTGCAGCCAACCTCACTCCGGATGCTTTCCCCGACCGCTGGATCGCCGTCCTCGAAGCAGTGGCGTTCTCGCCGGTACGTTCGCTCCTCACCGTGTCGGCACCTCCGACCAACGTGACCCCCGAACTCACCAAGACTGTCGAACGCTTGGCATCACTGCTGCCTGGTATCGCTCAACTGTTCGGTGTGACGGCCACTGGCAAGGGTCAGGCTCCCAAGCCACTGCGACCCACCAAGCCCAAGCGCATCCCGCCCAAGCCGACCACTCCGGCCGCTCCGCCGGCTGTCGCTGAGACTCCGGCTCCCGACGCTTCGACCCTCGTTGAAGCACCGGCTGCCGAGGCTCCCGTGATCGAAACACCTCGTATCGAAGAACCTGTCCTCGAGGCACCGGCTGCCGAGGCACCGGCCGAGGGCGACTCCCCGGCCTGAATCGTCGCCTTTCGGCGCTCGCCACTACCGTCGGCGCCATGAGCGACATCGTGAAGTATCAGGCCGACGGACGTATCGGCATCATCACCCTCAACCGCCCCGAGGCGCGTAACGCCGTCAACGGCGACGTGGCCCAGGGCATGGAAGCCGCCATCGACGCGCTCGAGGCCGACGACAACGTGTGGGTCGGCATCCTCACCGCCAACACCGAAGGTCAGGAGAAGCCGGTGTTCTGCGCTGGCGCCGACCTCAAGGCCATCAACTCGGGCCAGGCCGGCGGACTCAACACCAAGCGCGGCGGATTCGCCGGCTTCGTGTACCGCGAACGGCGCAAGCCGATCATCGTCGCGGTCGACGGATTGGCCACCGCCGGGGGTTGCGAAATCGTTCTCGCCGCTGATCTCGTGGTAGCGACCACCCGCTCATCGTTCGGCCTGGCCGAAGTGAAGCGCAACCTGATCGCCGGTGCCGGCGGACTTTTCCGTCTGCCGCGAGCGATCGGTCAGGCCGCCGCCATGGAAGCCATCCTCACCGGCGAACCCATTCCGGCCGAGCGTGCGTACCATCTCGGCTTGCTGTCACGACTGGTCGCCCCCGGTGAGGCCATGAACGAAGCACGCAAATTGGCCGACCAGATCACCGCCTGCGCTCCCCTCGCGGTGTACGCGAGCCGTCAGGTGGTTCTCGCGGCGGCGTACGAAGACGACGAGACCCTGAAGAACCTCACCAACTCGCTGTTCGCCGGCGTGATGGCCTCCGAGGACACCAAAGAGGGTCTCACCGCGTTCATCGAGAAGCGGCCGCCCAACTGGTCGGGCCGCTGAGTTCTCCGGCTCAGCCCTCGATCACCTTCGACACCACGATCGAGCGGGCCGTCACACCGGCTCGTTCGTAGAGATTCTTCGTCTCTCGATCGCCCGGTAGAGCCACCGCTTCGAAGAACGCGCAACCTCGGGCTGCTTCCATCGCGGCCACGATGAGCGCGTCTCCGCAACCGAGTTCGCGAGCCTGCTCGACCACGTACACGCGATCGACGGTGTACACCTCGCCTCGTCCACGGTGGGGGCTGCGACGTCCGATCAGGAAACCGACCACCGCATCGTGGATGGTCACCACCAGAGTTGCGTCGATCCACGCGTCACCCTCGAGGGCCTCGTGCTCGGCCAACCAAGCGGCACCGCCCCGCTGATCGGCCAAGCCGACTCGAGCGGACGCGTCGATGGTCCGGCAGATTTCGGCGTCGGTCACCGAGGCCGGCCGCACCACCGGTTCGACGCTCATTTCGTCATGACGGAATGAGCGGACACGAGTCGTCGCCCACCGGGCACGTGGGCGCACCCTTGCGAACCAACAAGAAGCACTGCGGACACATGCGCTCGTCCGGACGCTTGGGTTGAATGCTGGTCTCCGGGTCGACGTTCGAGGGAAGTTCTTCTTCCTCTTCCTGCTCTTCGTCTTCACTGCGCTCACGGAGGCGCTCGTCGAGAATGTGGGCCAGGTCGGCTTCGACGTCATCCGCCGTGGTGAGGTCTTCGTCCTCGTCCTCGACCGCACGCTTGGGCCGCACCACCGCGGCCGACTCGTCCTCTTCGGACTCGTCTCCCGCGGCCTCTTCGTCGACGTCGACGTCGTCGAGTTCTTCCTCGTCGAGTTCGTCCTCATCGAGAAGATCGATGTCGACGTCTTCGTCTTCACCTTCCTCGAGAAAACCTTCTTCGTCGAGGTCCTCAGCGTCGATTTCGTCGTCAGATGCCATGGGCCCGCCTCCTTCTTGGGGGCGGATAATAGGCATACATGGCGACCAGGGGCCCGGATCCCCGGGTGACGATGGTCACCGGCCGCTGCGACGGGCTTCGGCGCGACGCTCGGCGGCCAAGCGCTCGAGTTCGGGAGCCTCGACGGTCATGTGAGTCATCGCCTCGGCCACGGCGCGGTGGCCCGCCTGCTCGGCGATCAGACGGTGCATCTCCAGCGCCACGCGACGGTAGGCCGGATGGCCCTGGGGCGACGATCGCAACTCGAGCATGTGCATGGCCTCACGGGCGTTGAATTGCATCACGTACCGCACGCGATACGCCATCGAGACCGCGTAACTCGCCTGGTGCGGGAACTCCACCTTCAGCGCGTCGTACAACCCGGCCGAGCGAGTCATCACTTCATCGAACACCGAGGCCATGCCCGCTTCGTCCACCAGGTCGGGGCGCGTGTACCCGTGGTTCGGAGTGAGTGGTTGCCATTCGATCGTGAGCAATCGATGCCGCTGCAAGTCACGGAACGCGCCGTAGTCGGACAAGACGTCGAAGCGATAGTCGATGCGCTCGAACGCACGACCCGGACGGTGACGACGGTTCTCGCGATCGCCGATGTACGACCGCAGGATCGCGACCTTCTCGGCCTGACTCATGGTCTCGACCTTGGCCAGGATCTGCGACTCGGGCAGACTCGTGTGCGAGTAACAGATCGCGGCGATCAGCTTGTTCTCGCCGTCGGGATCCCAGTCGGTCAGCACGACTGGCGCACTGTGTTCGACAGGAGTCTCGGCGAACAACTCCCCCACCAGTTCGGACG
>Ga0315901_10005220_pt1 | contig 15874 bp, 3 predicted proteins | sample LakEriMetagenome_10_FD_203761 | JGI IMG/M metagenome (GOLD analysis project Ga0315901, IMG submission 203761) | Freshwater fungal communities from buoy surface, Lake Erie, Ohio, United States - Buoy 2 MA116 | ecosystem: Environmental > Aquatic > Freshwater > Lake | place: USA: Lake Erie, Ohio...
GTGAAAGCAAAATTAAATAGAACATCTTGATCAACTTCAAAGTTTCCATTTTGATCAGTGTAGACAAAATCTTTTGTTCCATCTTCTTTTGTAATCTCTCTCTTTTTATATAGTTGTTTTTTGTTATTACCATAAGCAGCCATGATAGCATGCTGGGGATTTTTTAAATCTGTTAGAGCTTTAGACCAACTATCAATAGCTCCCTTCATTTCTTTGTTCTCCTGGATCTGTGATACCTTACCCATACCACCCCCAATGATTGCTCCTAGGATAATAGATATACCACCTTCTTTTTCTTTTTGTGTTACATCCATTCCTAATAAACCTTTACCTAATGATCTAACATTGGAAAACATGTTGTCTACTGTACCTTGTACTGTATCAATAAAATCAGGTGAATCAAAGATGTGATCTTTCTCGTACTGTTGAATTGCAGTTTGGAAGTTCTCTTCATAGAAACCTTCTACTGCCATACCTTTTGCAAGAGTACCAAATCCTTTCTTTAAACTTTGTTTGGCTTCCTCTGCAGTGATGGCTCCACTTAAGAATGCACGCTTTGCTTTATTAACATCAGAGTTCACTGATGCAAAGAACTTATTACCTAACAATAGTTTTAGTTCTGCATAGTTGGATGCTAATAATCCAATTGCATTTATCTTAAATGTATCAGCTGCTTTTTCAGAGGCAATTCTATCAGCATCCTCTTCACTATAATTATACTTACTTATTAGTTCTTCTTTGATTTGTTTCTTAGTATCGAATGCTTCAAAGCCAGCTTCACCAATAGTATTGTACCCTAAGAATGCACCACTCTTTAACCAGTTCTTAGTATTTAATACAGATTCAATTCTTGCTTTTGGTAAACCACTATTGATCAAAGCCTCTTCTGTCATGAAGGTACTTTGCAAATAGTTAGGTAATTTGTTTGGCATTTCTACTGGTGCAATATCACCAACAGTGGTTGGTTTAACTGATGGTTTCATACCCAATGCAGTACGTACCTTACCAAAGTATTTTCCTTTTACAAATTGTGGGAACTTAGCTGGTGCAAGTGAAGCAATTGCAAAAGCTACACCATCAAATAAATCATCTGTCCAGAACTTAGTACTGAACATTTGATCTAGCAAGTTTCCATTATAATATTTCTCATCAGCATAGATTGGGAACATTTTCCTCAATCCTTCATCAGCTTGAGAGGCAACATTTACAATTGCATTATCAAATGCAAAGTTTAATTTATCTTGTACCCCAGCTCCAATCAAACCCATATCTAATGCCCATCCTCCAACGTGACCAGCATTTTGAATAATCTTTGGTACAATAGATGCACCTCTAGATATAATACCTTTTGTAAGTGGTTTAATCAATCCACCATAAAATCCAGATTGAAGATTCCTTTCATATAAATCTTCTTGTTGTATATCACTAAGTTTCGGATTATAACCTAATATAGGATCATCAAACTTATCAATACTAGCAGGGTTAATAATTCTTATTGGTCTACTTAATCCTGGATTATTTGCAAAAGCTTGATTAATACTATTATTAATAAAGGATGAACTTTCAGCAATTTCAGCTCTTAACTTTGCATCTCTTGGATCTAGCTTTTCAACAGGGGATCCTTGAATTGCAATTTGTTTTTTAATTAAAGCAATATCATCTTTGATTGGATTTGTTTCTAAATCCAAGTTGAAATCATTTGATAAGTCCATTTTAAAAATTAGTTTTTAAAGTTACTACTTCTACTTAACTTAAGTACATTTTCTAATTGTTGTGCTAATTTTGAGTTCTGTTCAGCACTAATATTATTTACAAGATTTTGAAACATCTCTTGTAATTGTGTTGGAGAGTTTGCTGCTAATAGTTGATCAGTAGCAAATACTTCTAGTCCATTCTGTTTGTATTCTAAAGCTTCCTTCTCAGTAATATGCATTAAAGGAAAATAGGTGTTTGTTTTCATATCAAGGAACTGAAGTTCAGCACCTGATTGAGAGACAGCTCCTCTATATATAATATTAAACTGATTTTTTGGTGTATAAACTTGAGTATACTTTTCAGGTAATTCTGTTCTACCTTGTGATAAAGACCACTCTTCATACATTCTATTTTGTACTTTATCTAAAACATCAATTTGTTTACCTGATAGTTGAATTCTAATTGTATTACCATCTTGGTTAACACCAAATTTACTTTTCAATTGATTATAAATATCTTCTCTAACTGTTGGTTTAATAGAGAAATATAATCCATACATTCCATCCATTTGAGTGGGTGTAACTAGATCAGAACTTAATTCAAATACTGAACCACTTTGAGTTTGACTTATTAATTCACTATTAGCTAACTTAACAAAATCATTAATCATTGCTTCTTTCTGATCTTTATCTGTTGGTAAGTTAATATTAAATACTGGTACTTCAGGGATACCTACAGTTACATTCTCATTTAAACCAGTAATTCCTTTTTCAAACTTTTCTCCTTCAGGGTTACTACCAGTGAATACATTATTTAAATATGAAGAAGGTGCATAGTTAGTTGGATCTAATTTTGGAAAAACATATGCTCCACCAATACCTAAAGCTGTAGGCATTACCTTCTTCATAAATGGAATATTACCACCTACCATTTTACCAAGACGATAACCTATTATACCTTCAGCAAGAATCTTCATTGTATTACCAGAGAAGTTCTTACCACTCATAACTTCTTCTCGATTCATTCCATAAAGAAGTAATAGATCAGATAGAGTTTTATCAGCATTCTTAAAATCATCCATTGTTAGTTGATCAGAACCTAATTTACCATTAATCTGAGCTACAATCTTTTTAACATCTTGAGTGGAACTATACTCTCCACCAGGAGATAAAGATGTTGTAACATAATCTAGTGCAGTTGCCATACCACCCATAAATCCACTTTCATCTTCTGTCATTGGATTCATAGATTTACCACCTGTTTTTACAAATTGTCTTACTCTATTCAATAAATCTGTAACATCTTCTGCAGTGTTTGCATCTGTTCCTTCTAAATTCAAACCTTCTTTACTAGCAAGTATTGCAAGTTTGTTTAATTGTGAGGTTGTAAACTTCTTTCCTTGAGAGTCTAATGTAGAAACATTACCCATAGTGTTAAGGATTTTAGTAGCTGCAGTATTATCATCTTCCATCTTACCTATAAACTGAGAGTTTGTTTCAAAGAATTTGATAAGAGATTTAGACATCTTCATACCATTTTTACTTTTTCCTTCACTATCCCAAGTATTTTTCTTAAAGATTTGATAGTTATTAAATAAAGATTGTTCTAACCAAGATCTTTTCCAATCAAGATCTTTAGACTTTTCATCATACATTCTTTTTGCTTCTGGTGTCATTTGATCATATAATGCTGCTTCTGCTTTAGTAATTAATAAATTAGTAAGTTCATTATTAGATTGTTCTTCTCTTACCTGTTGCTCTAACATCATATTTAAAATGGCACTCTTATCACTAGAATTTAAATTCTTTGTACCATCTCCCGTTAATATATTTCCATCTAATATAATGTTACCTTTAGCATCCATTTTAAGAGATGTTGTTTTACTTTCTTTTAATGCTTTTATTCTTTCAGTATCAGCATTAAACCCTTTAATCTTTATATCTTGTTCTTTATACCATTTATCAAGATTATATTTCATTTGTGCATCATATCCTGCATTTAACTCAAATTTTTGAATATCACTTGTAATATAAGAGTTAGCTTGACCTTCATCTTTAAAAAACTTATTAGTCTTATTTACTGACAACATCATTGGAAGTTTATCATCAATGTATGTTCCCTGTACTAATTCTTCAGAGAGAGTATTAATTTGTTTATTACGTTTCTCAATACCATCTCTAATCTCTTGAATTTTTTGATCCTTATTAGGATCATCTTTTTTAATTTGTGTGAGATTAAATTCTTGAACTTTAATATCTCCTTTAAGTTTATTAATATTATCTTGAATATTACTATTATATTCTTCTAATGTTGAGTTATAGAATTTATTAACATCTTCAGGTTTTAGTTTATTTTTATTCTTGTTGAAGATCTTAGCTTCAACATTAGCCTGATATGATAACTGATCTCTATATTCTTGTGGAAGATTTAATTCAATATAATTTTTTACATCATCATAGAAGTAACCTTCTTTTTCATAAATTCTTTTATACCAACCATCAGGAACCTCTCTTACTACCTTTTGGGTTTTGTAATTCTTCATTAGATTTTCAGTGATATACTTCTTAGGATCCTTATACATTCTATAAGTAGGAGCACTAACACTAGATAAAGAACCATATTTAGCATTTTGAAAATCTTCAAAATCTAACATAAAACCTGTTTCATGAAGTTGGTTATATCCTTCATTTTTCTTTTTAGCTTCAGTTAATGTAGCATAATTATTTCTAGCTTCATTACTTAACTTTAAAGCTCTAGTATATTCCTCATCTTCAACAATAGGTTTAAACTCACTATTGATTTGTGTAACAATATCAGGGTTAGATAGATCAGCCATTGAATAATAGTTATTCAACTTCTGAATTCTTTCATTCAAATCTTTTTTAAATTTGTCTCGAACGTCAGTGATAAGGATAGAATCAGCTAAGTTTTTACCAACTGCAATATTCTGTTCAATTTGCATTTTGGATTTATCAAACAATTCTTTCTTATATACAAGAGCCTTGTATAAAGTTTCAAGAGGAATTGCAGGTTTCCATTCAGGTAATCCTTGTATAGGTGAAAAACGATTTACAGCCATTATATTATATTGTTTACAAAGATATTAAAAGTATTTCCTTTTTGTGAACTGCTTTTTCTTTTTAGTATTCTTACCACCTTTTTTCTGAACTACTCCAGGAGTTGTTCCTGGTGTATTAGGTTTAGTTCCTGTATTAGCAGATCCTTGTTTCTCAACTTTAGTTTGTTCCTGCATTTGAGGGAATGTTCCAGAAGCTCCACCATATGTAGTAGGATTAGTAGTATAAATCTTACCATCAGAACCAACTCTAAATCCACCTACTAAGTTTTGATAAAATTGTAAACCTTTATTATAAGCATCTACTCCCATTCCAGCAGTAACCAAATCTTTTTGCTTATTATACATATCACCATAGATTGCTGCTAAGTCAGCATTATTAGCATCAATGAATCTAGTATTAGCTGGTTGTTGTGCTAATTGCTCTCTCACCCCAATATCAGTGTTGATCTGCCTAGCTTGGTTAATAATTTGAGCATTAGTATTATTCTCTTGTTCTGTAATCTTACCATAAGCATCAATCAATTTTGAGAATTGACCAGGCATACCAGCAGCTCTAGCTTGTGCTTGCAAACTAGCTGCATCATTTTTAGCAGAACGATAAGATACTAATTGTGGTTCGTATCTTGGGAAGTTATATTGCTCTCTATAATTTAGTGTACGAGGTTCAGGAAGAGTTAAGAGATTCATAGACATTGGTAAACTTTCTCTATAACTGCTACCTGTTTCACACTTTTGACCAAGTATATTACAGTTTTGAATTACCAATGCACCAGTTTTCCACTTAGGATCATCCTCTTTATATTTAGTAACTACTGCATTCTTAACATATTCTTTTGTTGTAGGATCAATCTCACAAGCACACTTATCTTCAGGTATATCAGAAGGACAACAGTTTGGCTCGTTAGCTGCTTCTTCTGCAGTATTGTATTTACCATTTGGATCAGCTTGACCAGTAGGTTTCTTATTAACACACTTACAAGAATATTTTGTTTCAACTATATTATCACGACAAGGTTCACCACATGGTTTTTCTGTAAAAGTAGTTAGTTTAGATTCTGCTTCAGTGTGTTCTCTAGAAAATGGTTCATCACCTAAACATCCACAAATCTTTTTACTTCCTGGATCTTCTATAAACCTAGTTAACATTTGGTTTGTTGTATTACCATAAATACCTTCTGTTCCTGAAATAGCCTGATCTAGATATATTTGATCAGGTTTTCCCACTGGAGTTAATTCAAATTTTTCTAACCCATCAAAACCTTCTGCTTTCATTTCTGCTAATCTTCTATATGTTTCTTGGAATCTTATAATTTCATTCTGTGTTAAGTGATCATTATTTCCTGCAAAATCGTGATCATAATATTCTCTATTTCTAATATCAGTACCAACAGCTCTATTTTTATAATCAGGTTGGGCATTTGGATTCTTCTTTCTTCTTTCTTTAACGTCTTTTACCACACCATAATCCCATTCTGGTCTACTTATTTCTAATTGTCTTCTTTTTCTTTCCTCTTCAGTAATATTAGGATCATCAGGATTAGCATAATCTCTAGCTCCAATATTATATTTTTGAGCTCTTAAAAATGTATTAGTAAATTCTTCTAGACCAGCTTTAGAGTTAGGATATTTTAGTTTATGTCTTCTATATGCTTCAGCCATAATCTTTTTACCTTGATCTGTATTTGTAAAGTATCTCTCAATATCTTCATATTTAGTTTTATATTGAGGAGTAGCTGGTTGAGTTCCAACTTGTGGATTAGTTTGGTGTTTAGGTAAAATATAACCCCCACTCATATATTGAGAAGGAAGTTGTTGTTGTGTAGGATCATACAAAGAATACTTTGCTACATCATCTACTGATGGAACATTATCAATAGACATGATAGGTAGAATGTAATTCTGAATAAAGTCAGGATACGTTTGAGGATTGTAAACTGGTCTATTTTTTCTACTAGCCTCTTCTTGTTGTTGAACCATTAATGCAGCTAATTCATCAGCATATGATTCAGGGTTCAAGATCAGTTGGTTAATAACATTTGATTTTACTTCTTCTTCACTTTCATTTTTTCCACCATCTTGTCTAGTTGGAATTTGATTATATACATCTGTTTTATTACCAGATACTGTACGAATTTTATCGTACAGAGTTTTAATCTTTTTACTATCTTCAGAGGTATCAGTGGAAAGATATCTTTCTAATGCTGCACTATCTCCACCAAATGTATTTAAATAATCTTGAAACTTAGTCAATGTTTGTCTATCCTCATCTGTCAAAAATGAGGATACATTAGGATCTGTTTGGAATGTAGCTTTGTTATCATCTGACAATGAACTCTTAATTAAAGGTACTAATGTTGCTACTACACCAGCTATATTACCAACTGCTCCCATAGCACCTGCAAGACTTTGTCTTCTTGTAGGATCAAAATTTTGTCTTACATTATATAATGTAGATGCAGTACGAGATGGAGGACCTCCGTATACAGTAGGTATTAACTGATCATCAGGACCACTCATCCTTTCTACAGGATTTCCACTTTCATCATAATCAGAGTAACGTCCTTCAAACTTTCTTGATCTAAGAGGATTTTTTATATTCCAAGGACTCGCATATTGTAATACTCCAAAACCTTTTTTAGATGGTTGATTAATATAAACAGATTTTGGTGGCATAATAGGACGATTCCAATCTATCGTTACCTCATATTCAGGATTCTCTGGATATTTTATTCTGGGTCCAAAATTTTCTTCATACACAGGAGCAGTATAGGTCTGTCCTTTTTCATTTCTATATTTAGTATTGGCAGGATTTGTTATAGGATATTTACCACTATCATTAATATTAGATACATTTTTTTCTCCCATCATAGATTCAAATGCAAATTGAACCATTTGAGTGTAGTCACCTGTTTTAACAGGATCCTTCATATTATGTAATGACTTAGCAGGAATACCTAAATGATATTGAATCTCAGCAGGTGTGAATCTTTTACTTTCTCCTCTATCATATTTCACCCTAAATCCTGTAATATTTTTCTTTGCATTATATACAGGTTTAATACTATTAGCACCATCAAAAATAGTACCTTGACTAACAGATTTAAATGCAGGCATTTTAGCAGCAGCCATAACAGGAGCTGCCATTGGACCAAAGTTATTAAGCATGAACAATCCCTTATCCAATGTATTCATTTGTCCAAACTGGTCAGCAGGGGTGATAATTGGATTAATTTGACCACGTCTTGAATCCAAAATAGCTTGCATTGCTTGACTATGACCATACCCACTACTTAATAAATTGTTGTATTGATTTAAAGCTCTTTCATCATTACTAATACCAAATTGTCTTAGTTCTTGATTTCTATTTGCATTTTCTAATCTAGAATATAATTCCATCTCAGCTTGGCTTTGGCTAGGTCTTTCATAACCACTTAACCCAGCTACAGCTGGTCTACCTGACATTGGATTATAATACTGGGATAGATTCAAAGGAATCATAGTAGACCCAGGAGCATAAACAGGTTCTCCTTTTTTATTTACTATGATATCTACACCACGTAATGTATATCCTTGTCCTGGTACTTGCATTCCAACTTGTGCTTCAGGTGTAGAATTTTCATAGTCTTCATAATTTTCTGAACCTTCTTCACCATGATTATTATTTTGTTCTTGTTGATATGCAATTAACTTAGATAAGTTTTCTAATTTATTTTTTAAATTAACACGGAATGTATTTTGAGCAATAGGATCTAACTTTTTGTTATTCAAATTTTCTACATCATTCTTAGTATCAAAAAATTTAGGGAACTTTCTAATAGCTTCAGCAAACGTAATGCTTTCTTTTTCTTTCATTACAGGTTTACCAATAATACTATTTAGAATTTCACCTGGGATTTTAATATGATCTGAAATAATATATGAACCTTCTTCAGCTACAAACTTAACACCACCTTCATCATGAGAGGGTCCTTTAATTGGAACAGTAGCACCATCAGCTGGGTCAATATAAAACTCACCACCTTCAGCTTCAATAGCTACACCATTATTAGTAAAGTTTTTATCCGTACGTCTTTCTTCAGTGTTGACAACCTTTGCACCAAGTTCAGCAGCTAATGCAAACATTGGATCATTCTGTCCTTGAAAATCAAACTTTCTTTTCTCTACACCATTGTCAGTACGGAATGGTGTTTGTTGTTGAGCTTGTGCATTCTGTCTTTGTGTTTGAGCAGCTGCATCATACTTACTTAAACCAGCTAATGTATTAATACCACCTTTGATTACACTCTTTGCAATATTCAAACCTTTACCTAATCCTGGATTACTTTCTAATAATTTAGTACCTGCCTTAGAAACCATATCATTAAAGGCATTTAGATTATTACCAGTACCAATATTATTAAATACTTTATTTAATTTTGATTGATCTTGATTTTGAGATTGAGCATTTCTATCTTGCTGTAATTTTATAGCCTGATCTGCTTGTTGAGAATATAAATAATTACTCTCATCATTTTGTGTAGCAAAAGGGGCAAATGTATCTGGAGTTGGATCTACTGCTCCACCTGAAGGTGTTGGTAATATTGGAGAAATTTGAGAATTAGGATTATTATTTTTTTGAAATAAACCACTCAAATTAAATCCAACATTAGGATTTGTTTGATGTTGAGGTAAAACATATCCACCACCAGCGTACTCTTGTGAATCATTATCAGAGGATTCAACACTCATTCGAGCAAGATCTTCCTCAGTGTAACCCATATCAATGAGTTCCTTTAGTTCATCAATAGTAAGATTGTATTTAGCAGCCAAGGCCTGCATTTGATTCATGTAATCTTGGTAATTCATAATCAACAAATATAGTTAGTCATATAACAAATAAGTGATAGACCATTTTCAGATCTATCACTATATTTCATTTTCAGTGGCAAATTTTTACCAGTGGTTTCAAGATATAGATTACTTCTTACGCAATCCATACTTAACTAATTTTACTTTATCTCCTTTCTTAATCATAGCCATTTTCTTATACTTATCTCCAGAGGGAGTATTGATAGACTTATTGTATCCAGGAAAGTTTTGACCTTTATATTGAATACGTCCACCTTCTTCAAATCTTGGCATATAGTAATCTTCTACATCTGAAGAGTAAACAGAACCACCTTTTTGGTAACCATATTTAGTTTTCATCTTCTCTACATAAATATTTAGTTCTGCACCTTTTAATCCTTTATCCTTACCAGCAGCTTTAAATCTAGCAGAAGCTACATCATTAGGCATTTGATTAGCCATACCACCACTTTGCATTTCTTGTTCAAATGGTTTGATAATCTGATTCTTTGAAGAATAGTTCTTTTCAATATCATCCATCATCTGATTCTTAAATAGATCTTCTATAGATTGATTTTGATCCATCATCATATTACCTGATACATATGCCCCTTCTTGAGCATTAGGCATATATTGATATTCACTCATATCAACTTTCAGCAGTCCATCATAATCATTAAGTCTTGCATCAATTTTATTTTGTAATCCTTCCATAAGAGTATCTCTACTATCAGTAATATATCTACTAGGATTATCTTTACTTCGTTTTATAGCTGTGCCTATACCAATAGCACCTGGTAAAAACATTTGACCTAACATTCCAGCATATGTACCAGCATCATATACTGTAGGATCACCTGTAACCATTTGATTTACATATGGTATTTGACCAGCTCCAGCATATCCTGCTAAAGCTAAACCTGCTCCACTTAAAAAATTTCCAATTCCAGAACTCTGTCTAAAATAAGGACCCCTTTCACTGTTGGTAATTTGAACAGGTCTATCAAGATGTGCTGTCATACTATTTACAAATCCTTCAAAATCTCCAAATTCTGCTTGTTGATCAGGAGGTAAAGAGAAAAAGATTTGTGCCATTCTCTCTCTTTTGTCGTTGATTGCCTTGTTATATTCATAAGCATAGGCATCACTTGCCATTGGGTATTTACCCTTCTTTTTTGATTTATCCATTTTGTTAATTTTTTTTCCGTTTTTTGCAACATCTTGATACTGATTTTTATCAGTGTTATCTGCTACTAAATTCATAATTGTTAACCACTTATTTTTATCTGTTCCAAATCTATCTAACATTCTCTTTCCTATAAGAGATGATTTCCATTCCTCATCTTGCATTAGTTTGTTATACATCTTTTCATCAAACATTTGATTGATATGTTCAAATCCATATTTAGATCTTAGATGATCTCTTAATGAAAATATATCAGATTTAGTTTCTTCTGGAGAAGTATCATGATCTAATTCGTAACTAAGATTTAATGGCATATGAGTGGGAGTAAGTACTCCTTTATATCCTGGTTGTTTTTCCTCTCTAGTAGGAATAGAAGGAATTGGATAAATTTTCATATTATCAACAGATTCTCCTTCATATCCTTTAGTCTTCATTAATGGTTCTATAGGTGAATCTTGTGTAAAATTATTTAATGAAAATATAATTTTATTTTCAGGGTATATATCAGAAGGAGTATTATTATCGTTTAATAAATGTTGTTTATCAAAAAGATGATGATAAATCTCATGACTCATAACGCTTGCTGATGACTCAGGTATATTTGGATTAACATAAACTAATTGATTATCATTATTTAGTTTTTCCATCATATCTCTATCCCAACCTTCTTCAGTATAAAAACCATCACCTTCGTTATTATTATTAAATCTTTCAATTGTATTTAATTTAGATTTTTCTTGCTCTTCTATAGTATTAAAATTTCTATCATGAATACTAGGATTAAAACCAATAACATTACGATTTGGATTTGAATAATCCCTCAAATCTGGAACTACACTACCTACAAAATCATGTCTTTTTGATGTAGCTATTCTACGAAAATTTTCAGGATCTTCTTCAGCATATCTTCGTACAAAACTTTCTCTATAACTTGGATCTTGCATCCATTTATTTAAATCAACTTCATCATAATATTTTGCAGCAGCCAATCTTTCCTTATATATATCAGAATTTTTATATTCTAAAGTTTTAGTTTGCAAAGGATCTAAAATTCTTTGTTTTGTATTCTCATCTTCTGTTTTATATGAAAGTGCATTATATGGATCAACTGCAATATTTTGATAAGCTTCATTCCAACTTTGAGGACTTTTTTTATAAGGAAGCTCCTTATAATCTGGTCCTAAACTAATAGGTAATGTCTGACCTGCTTTATCAGCACTACCAAATAAACCAAAATATTTACTAGGTTGAAAAAAAGGATGATTTAAAAAATTATCTTTATCTTTTTTAGAGAGTTTATCAAACTCTGTTTTAGTCTCAGATTTAACCTTTTTATTTTTACCAACACCAGGCATCCTAGTTTGTCCTTTAGGTAAAAGTTTTTTAATAGGCCACTTCATGTTATTTAAAAGTTATAATTTTACCACTTGAAAGTTTAATTGTTTTACCACCTTTTTGATAACCTTTGGGTTCTAATCCAATAGACTCTCTTAATGAATCTAATTTACTTCTATTTATAAGTTCTCTTCTATCAAGGTCAAAGCTGATATTAAGTTTGGTTCTAGCATCAGGATTAATTTTATTTTGACGAAATACAGCATTAGAAAAAGGTGCTGCTTTTTCTTTCCAAACTTCAACAGTAGGAACTTGTACAGTAAGACCTTCTGTTTTAGGAGAAAATCCTTTACCTGTAGGAGTGTAGGGAGTTATTTGTGGAACTGCAGGAGCAGGTCTTTCAAATGAAGTAGAAATTGGTCCTGCAGTTTTTGATTGCATTAACTCCATTGGTTCTACGTGATATGGTTGTACAGGATTAGTGTGGTAATCAAACCATATATCTTCATTTCTATAAGTAGAGTTATTAAACAAATCTCCGTAGTATAATGCAGTAGGCAAGTTAATAGGAGTTCCCTCTTGTTGTGTATTGAATGCTTCAATTAAGTTAGTTCTTTGTTCTTCATTCAAATCATCAATCTTCTTACTAGGTTGAAGATAATTCTTAGTATTTTTAGGATTGGTATATTTACCTTGTTGTTTAACTCCACTATTTTTATAATCATCTGTTAGATTTTCAGGAGTAGCAACATAAGGTTGTTTAGTATTATAAGCTTTATTGAAATCTTGTAAAGCTTGAATACTTTTATTATTTTGTATTACACTATCTTGATATGCCATGAATCTAGGATCTTGCCTATTAGGTACAGGCATAGATTTAAACTGTGGTCTAGCTTCAGGAATAAGAAATGGACCTGGGCCTTTCTTTACAGCTTGTCCACCAGGTTGAAATCCTTTAGGGTTCATACCTAATTTCATTCTTAATTTATTCAATGTATATTCATCCATAATAGGTAGTTGTTTAGTATCAACATTAATACTTCTTTGGTATTGATTTTTAGGGTTTATAACATTTTGACGTAATACTCTATTTACTCTTGGTGCAATTTGTCTTTTGTTAATTTCAACTGTTGGAATAGTAATACTATATTGTCTATTATGCTCTTCATTAGAAGGTTGCATCATTGGTCTCTCAACACTCATTGGAGTTATTGGAGTAGATTCAAAATTAGATTCTAACATTGGAACTGTTCTAGATTCTACTGGCTCAAGAGTAGTGCTTTTAATAGTTTGAGGTTTACCATATTTCTGTTCCCATTCAATTATTTCTTCAGGAGTTCTCATATGAAAGGGTTTAACTGCAAGAGAATCATACATAGGTACATCACTACGATCACCATATTTTTGAGAACTATAAGTTATCCATTCTTTTGGTTTTATAATAGGACTAAAGTATGAAGCAGGAGCATCTGGATTAAACCAAAGATCTAATTGTCCATTTAGTATATCCCCTGCAGAATATATATTATTTGAAACTTTTTTATATTTTTTTTCTATTTCTGATTTAAATGTATTACGTGGTTTATTAAATGTTTTTTCATATTTATCTAAATATCTACTATAACCACTAAGATTTTTAATTTCTTGTTGAACATCTTTTCCTTCTATAGTAGACGGATCAAGTTCTCTTATAAGATAAGGTATTTGTTTATTTAATGTCTTACCAATTGATCCTGAATCAATTTTATAGTTAGGATTATTTCTATAAAATGCATCTTTTAATAATTGATTATTATATAATAATACACTATCCTGTGTTGTTGGTTGAGGATAATTTACTCTACCTTTCTGAGCTAATGGAATTTCTGTTACATATTGAGAGTTAGGAAAATTATACTCACCACTATTAGGCATTACAACTCTTGCTTCATCTCCATCAGGCATTAGCATTAATGGAATGGATACACCATCCATAGTTATATTGTTTGAAGGAATAATATTATAAGGGTTATGTTTAGTATCACTATTATCTAAGTAACCAGTAGTGTTGATATTTTTACCACCTACTTTTTGAACTGGTTCTTTAGCACCTACACTTTTTGCAGCAGCTCCTACTCCTAATGCACCAACTCCTAGTGCAGGTAACATTCTTAATAAATTAAGTTTTTCTTCATTTGAAATATCTGGTTTAAAATGTCGACTAACAGAATTATCAGAATTAATAAGTTTTGTTAAAAGAGGATCTGGATCTTTTTTTAATAATTTGATAGCATCATCCATTGACATTCCTTCATAATCCATAAGGTCTTTAACTTCTTTAAATCTTTCACCCATTAAATTAGAATGTAGTTCACCTATTCCACTTAACCAACTTTCATTAGTATGTCTACCATCTGGTCCTGGTAAAGTTGGTTCAATCATTGCATTTTTAAATCTAGAAGCTACAGGATTTCTATCATGGCCTACATAATAATTATATTTTGGATCATGTTCTTGAAAAAATTCAACCCAGTTAAAAGGATTTTGTAAATCATGCCCACCTTCATGAGCACCTACAAAACCTGTATCATTAATAGGAGTGTAGTTAGTTTTTTGTTTTAAAATATATTCAGATTTAGTTTGATTATTTGGAGTGAGAGTATCTTTTCTATAGTGAGTACTAATTGGTTTTGATCCAATTGTAATTGTAGCATCATTGGTTCTTACTCCTCCAATTTTATCAAAGTTATTCATTACATAATCCTGATCAAGAACACTTAGATTATTAATAGATGGATCATTTGGATCAACATAAACTAATTTTGATCTATCTCTTAAACCAGGACCATACATAGGATCATCTAACATATAACTATTAGCATTAGCTATATTACCTTCCTCAAATAATTTTGTTACTTTTTCTTTAAATGTAGGATCAATAAATTTACCATCTTTAATTTGTTGTCTTGTATCAAGAAGTTCTTTAACTATTTTACTTCTTGAATTAGCATCAGTAGCATTTTGTAATTGATTATGTAATGATGTAGCATGTGCTTCTAATCTATTGAGTTCATCAGCATTTTGATAACCCCATTTCTCAGTAAAGTCAAGTGCTAAATTAGCTTGCTTTTGTTGCGCATCTTTAATTTGTTTAATCTTTTCTGGAGAATATTCATTAACCTGTTCTACCTTAAATAAATTAGGATTATTTTTTTCAAGAGCAGCTGCTTCTTCTTTAGTTAATTTAGTCCATGTAACATTTGGATCTTTATCTAAATTATAGAATCCAGAGTTACTAGGAATATCATCACTATTCTTTACTAAACTAGGAGTAAGAGTACTTGCTTTACCTAAAACTTTACCTGTAGCTAACCCTAAACCTAACTCTCCTCCAAAATCTGCAACCATACCTAATCCAGTAGGATTAAACTGATCATCAATCATTGCATTACGTAACATTTGATGATTGTTTTGATTTGCCCATCTACCAATAGCTTGTGAGGGAGTTTGATATCTACCAGTAAGTAATGCTGTAGCACCTTTGATTGGTGCATCAATTAAACCCATTGCACCATTCTCCTGTAAATCTTGTGCAATATCAGCTTCTATACTACGATCATCAGGGTTAGATAATGACTGTTGATTTCTAAGCATCATCTCTGTTAATAAATCTCGTTTTAAACCTTGAGCATCTATTTGTTTCTGAGTAGCATCATCAAATTTAACAGTAGGTAGATTAGATAATTTCTTTTCAACAGCTTCTTGTTCTCTAA
>Ga0315901_10005221_pt1 | contig 15873 bp, 13 predicted proteins | sample LakEriMetagenome_10_FD_203761 | JGI IMG/M metagenome (GOLD analysis project Ga0315901, IMG submission 203761) | Freshwater fungal communities from buoy surface, Lake Erie, Ohio, United States - Buoy 2 MA116 | ecosystem: Environmental > Aquatic > Freshwater > Lake | place: USA: Lake Erie, Ohio...
AGTCTTTGGGGAGCAAATATAACTATTCCCGTAAATTCAGTCGGTCAAAATTCAGGAACCCCGCTAATTGCCGGAACATATTCCTTCAAGACGCAAACTACTGACTCGCAAAATAATTACAGTGACTTAGTCTTGCTTGGCACCGCTTCGGTTGTTATTGGTGCCGCTGCGCCACAAATCTCGGTAGTTTCCTTAAGTAAGGCATCACTCTCGCGCGGTGAATCCATCAGGGTTGAATATCGAATCACCGATGATGGAATCTGTTGTAACGCTCACGATGTTTATGTCTATGACCCCAATGGAGCTTGGGTTACTAGAGTCCAAGGAGTAAGAGTTTCTGGAACGGATGCGAACAGTCTTTGGGGAGCAAATATAACTATTCCCGTAAATTCAGTCGGTCAAAATTCAGGAACCCCGCTAATTGCCGGAACATATTCCTTCAAGACGCAAACTACGGACTCTCTCAATAACTATAGTGAGCTTGTATTACTCGGCACCGCTTCGGTTGTTGTTGCATCACCATCACCATCACCGAGTGCCTCTGCTTCACCTTCACCATCACCGAGTGCCTCTGCTTCACCTTCACCATCACCGAGTGCCTCTGCTTCACCTTCACCATCACCGAGTGCCTCTGCTTCAGCTTCACCGTCACCGAGTGCGCCTGCTAGCCCACAAATCTCAGTTGTATCTCTAAGTAAATCTTCTCTTTCGCGTGGTGATTCAATCAGAGTTGAATATCGAATTACAGATGATGGCAATGGATGTTGTAATCCCCATGATGTTTATGTCTATGACCCTAACGGTGCTTGGGTTACTAGAGTCCAAGGAGTAAGAGTTTCTGGAACGGATGCGAACAGTCTTTGGGGAGCAAACATCACTATTCCCCTAAATTCAGTCGGTCAGAATCAAGGCACTGCTTTGATGGCTGGAACATATACCTTTAAAACTCAAACTACTGACTCGCAAAATAATTACAGTGACTTAGTCTTGCTTGGCACCGCTTCGGTTGTTGTTGCATCACCATCACCGAGTGCATCACCATCACCGAGTGTTCCTGCTGCGCCACAAATCTCAGTTATCTCTCTAAGTAAATCTTCTCTATCGCGCGGTGAATCCATCAGGGTTGAATATCGAATTACAGATGATGGCAATGGTTGCTGTAATCCTCACGATGTTTATGTCTATGACCCTAACGGTGCTTGGGTTACTAGAGTTCAAGGAGCAAAGATTTCTGGCACCGCATCAAATAGCACCTGGCGAGCAGATATAACTATCCCGGTAAATTCTGTTGGTCAGAATCAAGGCACTCCTTTGATGGCTGGGACATATACCTTTAGGACACAAACTACTGACTCACAAATAAACTGGACTGACTTAGTCTTGCTTGGCACTGCTTCGGTTGTTGTTGCATCACCGTCTGCTACGCCGAGAACTTCAGCTACGCCGAGAGCTACAGCAACACCGAGAGCTACAGCAACACCGAGAGCTACAGCAACCCCGAGAGCTACAGCAACCCCGAGAGCTACAGCAACCCCGAGAGCTACAGCAACCCCGAGAGCTACAGCAACACCGAGAGCTACAGCAACACCCGCTGAAGAGATTGACTTAGAGCCAGAAGAAGAAGTGTACGAATCGAGTATTGAGGCAAAGTTTACAAATGGCCGGACTCGATTTGTTGTAAGTGGAATCCCAAGTACTAAGTACAAGGTAGAAGCCACCCTTAGACAGAATAAGGCAACTTTCTCGACCACTACAGGTTCAAGTGGAGAAGTAATCTTCAGATCTACAAGAAATCTGAAAAATTATAAAATTAAGTTGATTTTGGGTACTGAGGTTGTTGCCACCGCGACAGTCGGATAATGCTCTGAACCACTTGCTGGGGTGCCTTAAAGTGCGATGAGGTTAACTTCTTCTCAAGCTTCGAGGCTTTAAAGACTGCCAGGCCTCCGTAGACCAGAGAGCCCAAGTCACTAATAAAGGTTGAAATAACAACCGAATAAAACGTGCTTGATTGCTATCTAATCCGAAGGCATCAACCTTATTTACATACTGTGAGATATTCCCAGGAAATATTGCGATGAAGAAAAGCGCAGTGGCGATGCCAACCTCTCTGCGCCGCCACAAACTTGCCAGGGCTAAGCCCAGAACTATTTCAACAACCCCAGATGCCAGCACAATAAAGTCTGGAGAAAAAGGAGCCCAAGTTGGAACTTGTGCTTGGAATTCCAACCGGCTAGATGTTAAGTGCAATATGCCGGTGTAGATCAGCGCAGCGCCCAAAAGCATCTGCACAAACTTGCGAAGTTGGTAAATAAGTTTAGTTATTCTTTACAAATTCGGCTGCATGAGGAAAGCCATTAGCTTCAAGCTTTTCGACTAATTCAGCTTTTACAGCCTTGACCACTTTATGTGTTCCGTCGCAGTTCTTTTCTTCGTCTCTGGTGTATGTACAGATACAAGCGCCCATGAAATCTCTCTTTTCTTCTTAAGTTATACAAAATCTTATAGCAATGATGCGTATTTGTCGGTTTTTAATTGGTCACCGCTGCGCGACCAGATTCCAATCGGGCTATCGGTACTCGGTACGGCGAACAAGAAACATAGTCCAGGCCTAATTCGTGGAAGAAGTGGATACTGCGCGGATCGCCACCGTGCTCACCACAAATGCCAAGTTTGAAATCACTTCGCACTTCGCGGGAAAGATCAACGGCCTTACGAACCAAAATTCCAACACCTGCTTCATCTAGAGACTCAAAGGGATTAAATGGAAGGAGTTCTAGGTCAAGGTAACGTGGCAAGAAAGTTGATTCCACATCATCTCTGCTAAATGCCCAAGTAAGTTGCGTTAAATCATTGGTTCCAAATGAGAAGAAGTCTGCGTGCACACCTAAGCGATCGGCGGTGATTGCAGCGCGAGGAGTCTCGATCATTGTGCCAATTGGCATGTCTATCTCTTGATTAGTTCCTTTAAATGTTCGAGCAATTTCTTCTTCTAGGGTCTCGCGCAAGTACAAGAGTTCACGTTGTGTAGAAACGAGCGGAATCATTACCTCTGGCCGCGGATCGTGTCCTAGCTTTCTAACTTCAAGGCATGCGTGAACCATTGCGCGCACCTGCATTTTGTAGAGTTCTGGAATCAAAATTCCGAGGCGCACACCGCGCAACCCCAACATCGGATTAGATTCGTGTAATCGTCGAACGGCAGCGAATAACGCCTTATCTCTTGCCGGAATCTCTTCACCGAGTGCTTCACGGCGCGCCATTTGAGAACTTAAGTCAACAAGTGATGGAAGGAACTCGTGCAACGGCGGATCCAGTAAACGAATCGTCACCGGCAGTCCAGACATCGCCATCATAATTCCAACGAAATCTGCACGCTGTAGCGGCTCCATTTCAGCAATAACACCACGTTGCACATCTTCGTTTTCGGCAAGTACTAAGCGTTCTACATATGAGCGGCGCTCCCCCAGGAACATATGCTCTGTGCGACAAAGACCAACGCCTTCTGCTCCCAAGATTCGTGCGCGAATTGCATCCTCAGGAGTGTCCGCATTGGTGTGCACGCGCAATTTCCGGCGTGAATCTGCGTGGGTCAAGATGGTATGAACCGCTTTAACTACCGGTGATGCCTCATCACTTTCTGCCGATACGCGTCCTTCCAGATATGAAGTAACAGAGGAAGCAACAACAGGAACTGCTCCGAGGTAAACAATTCCAGTTGTGCCATCAATAGAAATGATGTCACCTTCATAAACTGTGTGACTGCCAACAGTAAATAAATTTGCACGCTCATCAACTGAAATCGAATCTGTACCGCAGATTGCAGTCTTTCCCATTCCTCGCGCAACAACTGCCGCGTGAGAAGTCTTACCTCCACGGCTTGTCAAGATTCCTTCTGCCGCGACCATTCCGACTAAGTCATCTGGACTTGTTTCGCGTCTAACCAAAATTACTTTCTTGCCTGCTTTGCTCATATCAAATGCGCGCTTGGAATCAAAAACCGCAGCACCAACGGCAGCTCCGGGTGAGGCAGGAATACCGCGTGCTATTTCAACAAGTGTTCCTCTGGTATCAAATTGCGGAAACATAAGCGCTGCCAGTTGATCACCGCTAGTGCGAGCAAGTGCTTCATCCATGGTGATGGTGCCTTCTTCAACAAACTGCAATGCGATACGAAATGCAGCTTCAGCGGTGCGCTTTCCAACGCGAGTTTGCAAGATGTATAACTTGCCGCGCTCTATCGTGAATTCAATATCACAGAGATCTCTGTAATGAGATTCCAGCATCACCATGATTTTCTCCAACTCTCCATGTACTCGAGGCTCAAGTGCCCCGAATTCATCAAGCGACATCGGCGTGCGTATACCTGCAACTACATCTTCGCCCTGCGCCTTCTGCAGGTAATCGCCATATGACCCAAGCTCGCCATTTGATGGATTGCGGGTGAAGGCCACTCCCGTGCCTGAATCATCGCTGAGGTTTCCGAAGACCATAGATTGAATATTTACTGCAGTTCCCAAATCAGATGGAATTCGCTCACGCCTGCGATACAGAGTTGCTCGTTCAGAGTTCCAAGATCTAAATACTGCTTCTATCGAATCAATCAAATGCTCGCGCGGATCAGTTGGGAAATCTCTTCCAGTTGCCGCTTCAATAACTTTAATGAATCCATCAGCTAGCGCTTTTAAACCTTCAACATCTAATTCTTGCAGGTTTGTATTTCCGTGCGTGGCTAAAATTCGCTCTTGAACTTTATGAAACTCGTCGCCGTCGACATCACATACAATTTTGCCGTACATCTCGATAAAGCGGCGATATGAATCCCAGGCAAAGCTAGCATTGCCAGAACTATCAGCCAATGATTGCGCAACCTCTGGAGTTATTCCTACATTCAAAACAGTTTCCATCATGCCCGGCATCGAAAACTTTGCACCAGATCTGACGGATACGAGAAGCGGATTATTCACGCCACCAAAAGTTTTACCTAACTCTTTTTCTAGAGCGGATAGCGAATCGCTAATTTCTTTCCGAAGACCGTCTGGAAACTTTCCACTTTTTAAATACTCGCGACAAGCAGTCGTTGCAATTGTGAATCCTGGCGGTACCGGCAATCCAATGCGCACCATCTCAGCGAGGTTGGCACCTTTTCCACCTAGCAAATCTTTTTGAGACATGTCGCCGAAAGTAAACGGGTAAATATGTTGTTGTGTCACAACTACACCTTTCCGCGAATAAGCAGATATCAAAAGCGTTATTTCTAGCGATTGACTTTCAGAGCAAATCTACTTCTTGCATCGCAAGTATGTGCGGAATTACTCAGCGCCGTCTATATTGATTCGTTTGCAGGAAATTGCTGCTTGATTCACTCCTTGTTTCTGTTCCAACAAATTCTTATTTATTTAGGCTGATCTTTATGCGGGGCTGGGTTTCGGATACCTGGACGTTTGCCATCAATTCGAAATGGTAACCCGGGAATTTTCTTCACTTTAGAAGTCGGATCGGGATAATCCACCAGAATATCTAGCGCCGCAGCCTGTGGATCGTTTAGCAAATCTTCTGGCAGCGCGAGGTGATCGGCAGGCACGCCGCTAGCCGCCAAGAGTTCAACCCAATCTTTGGAATTTTTCCCGGCAAGAACGCGCTCAATCTCAGCCTCTAATTCGGAGTTGTTCTTTACCCGATCTACATTCTCTTTAAATTTCTCATTCTCAACTAAATCTTCACGGTTGATCACCTTGCAGAGGCGCGAAAAGATCACATTGTTTCCGACGCCAATCATGATTTCGCCATCTCCGGTTTTAAACAATCCATAAGGTGCAAATGCCGGATGACCGCTGCCAGAGCGAATCGACGGAGCGCTCGTTAGTTGAAATGCAGAAAGGTGGTAGCTAACCCAAGAGACTCCAGTTTCATAAAGCGAGGTTTCGATGACACTTCCTAGCCCAGTTTTGGTCCGCTTGATTAGCGCTGCCAAAATTCCTAACGCCAACCAAGTGCCGCCGCCAACATCTAGCACTGATACACCAACTCGAACTGGTTCGCCACTTCGCTCACCTGTTACTTGCATGATTCCTGTTCTTGCCTGGACCGTGGCGTCATAGCCAGGGAAATGTCTGGACGGTCCTTCAGATCCATACGATGAGAGATTTCCAATAATTAGTCCTGGTCGCTTCTCCATCAACTCATCAGGAGTCAGGTGGTACTCGGCTAATTTTTCAGGAAGGAAATTAGTTAACAAAACATCTGCGGTATCCAGCAAATCATCCAGGAACAATCGGCCTGATTCAGATTTTAAATCAATTGTGATCGAGGATTTGTTTCGATTTACTACGTGAAAGTAAGCTGACCGGTCACCTTCTACTGGAGACATAGTTCTTGCGGCATCGGCAGCCGGCGTTTCGATCTTAAGCACTCGCGCACCAAGATCACCCAAGATAGCCCCACCAAATGGGCCGGCAATATTTGATGTGGCATCAAGAACTGTGATTCCAGCCAGAGGCAAATCTGACGATGCCCGATCTTCGCTCACAAATCGCTCGCTCTCACATTTTGAAATTACATCTTTATATGTTGACTTGCCTCTGATACGCCCATAATATAGCAAACGTTTCCAATAGTGATTTCTAGTAGATTTTCGAGGGGGGCACAATGCCAGCAATGCGCGTTAGACAAGCAATTGCAACAGCCATCGCTGATGAGATGCGCACCGATCCAACGGTAATCGTCTTCGGTGAAGATATTGCAGAAGCCGAGGGACCATTTAAAACAACCGAAGGTCTATTGGAAGAGTTTGGGCCAGTTCGCGTGCGCGATACCCCTATCTCTGAAATGGCATTCACCGGAGCTGCAGTTGGTGCCGCAACAATGGGCATGAAGCCCGTAATCGAAATTATGTTTATTGAATTTCTCGGTGTAGCCCTTGATCAACTCGTTACCGAAGGCGCGAAGATGCGTTACCTAAGTAATGGACAACTCTCCGTTCCGATGGTGGTTCGAGCATCTGTCGGAGGCGGACTTGGTTTCGGCGGACAGCATTCACAAACTCTTGAAAACTGGGTAGCTGCTACTCCCGGACTAAAGGTTCTTGCCCCAAGTGATGCACAAAGTGCTTACAGTCTGCTGCGCGCTGCGATTCAGGATCCCGACCCAGTGATGTTCTTAGAGTCAAGAGTTACTTATGCAGAGCGCGGTGAAGTTGACACAAATCTAAAGATGGAGATCGGCAAAGCCCGAGTGGTAAAGCAAGGTAAAGATCTCACCATTGTTGCGCTCGGACAGATGACAAATGTCGCGCGCGAAGCTGCTGCAACCAGCGGTATAGATATTGAAATTATTGACCTTTGCACCATAGTTCCTTGGGATAAAAAAACGGTGTTGGAATCAGTGAAGAAAACTGGTCGCCTAGTTGTTGTTGAAGAGCAACCTGAAAGCGGTGGATGGGGATCTGAAATTGTTGCAACGGTGGTCGCTGAGTTGTTTAGTGATCTCAAAACCGTTCCAATTAGAATTACCTGCCCAAATGTCCCAGTCCCTTATAACGGTGGCCTAGAAGCGCGCTTCCTGCCAAATCCAGTTGAAGTTAATTATCAGATTGATCAATTGATGGCCACAGGCAAAGCGCCGCAGCCTTGGTGGACACGGGAGGGTTTCTAAAAATGAGTAAAGGTCTAGAGCGACGTAAAGCGATTCTTAGTGATCCAGTTGCACAGTTTGAACGTGCAGTTGAGATCCGAGAATTTGAAAATCAGATTAATGCTCTCTTTGCATCAGGAACGATTAGAGGCACAACGCACCTCTGTCTCGGACAAGAGGCTTTAGTAATCGGTATGGCGAGCGTGCTACGCACTGATGACCCAGTTGCTGCAACATACCGAAGTCACGGAATTGCCCTTGCACTTGGCATAACGCCAGAGTCTGCAATGGGCGAAATTATGGGTAAAGCTATTGGATGTTGTGGTGGTCTTGGCGGTTCGATGCACCTTTGCGATATCGAATTAGGACTACTTCCAACTTCTGCAATCATCGGTGGTGGCATGCCAATCGCTGCCGGCGCTGCACTTGCATTCCAGGTTCAAGGAAATGATCGAGTTGCGGTCGCTCTCTTCGGAGATGGCGCAACCAACATTGGCGCTTTCCACGAAACCTTAAACCTTGCAGCAATCTGGAAATTACCGGTTGTCTTTATCTGCGATAACAACGTTTACGCAGAATACAGCCGCATAAATCTGACAACACCGATTGAAGATTTACATATTCGCGCCGAGAGTTATGCGATGCCACATTTCGCCCTGGACGGAATGGATATCGATGCGGTTCGTGAAGGAGTTCAATCTGCAGTTGATCGGGCTCGTTCTGGTGGTGGACCAACTCTTATCGAAGCAAAGACTTACCGCTTTGCTGGCCATTCACGTGCTGATCAAGCGCTTTATCGCCCAGAAGGTGAGCTCGACTCTTGGAAATCACGCGATCCACTTCTTCTATTAGAAGAGCGAGTTAAGAAATCTGGAAAGATGACGGACGCTGAAATCGCTGAATTGAAAGTTCGTAAAGCGAAAGAGATTGAAGCTACCGTCGCGTTATGTCAGGCAGCGCCCGAACCTACAACTAAGACAATGTTTGAAAACATTTGGAGCAGAAAGGTTAGTCAATAAATGAGTATCGAAATCACCATGCCGCGCGTTGCCGAAACTGTAGATTCGGTTTATCTAGTCTCTTGGCTTAAAGCTGTAGGCGATACCGTCAACGAAGGTGAAGATTTGCTGGAAGTCGAAACTGATAAAGCACAATTAACGGTTCCCTCTCCTGCTTCAGGGAAAATTACCGAGTTGAGATTTGCAATTGATGCGGAGATAAACACTGGCGATGTTATCGCCGTTCTAGAATAAGGGGTTGCAAAATGTCAAAAATTGAACGAATCGAGACGATTCCCCTAAGAGTTCCGCTTAAGCACATCTATAAGGGTTCTTATTACAAGATGCGCAATCGCTGCACCATCATTACCAGAATTCATACATCTGATGGAGTCGTTGGCCAAAGCTACAACGCTGATACTGATGAAGAGCAAGATATTATTCTGGGAATAATCCATGATGAGATTGCGCCGCTAATTACTGGAATGGATATTCGCCAAGTTGAAAAAATCTGGCATGCAATGATCCCAGTAACTCTTGATCAACTTCGCAATCGCGCCATGCCGATGCAGGCAATTGCGTGCGTCGATAGCGCAGTCTGGGATGGCTTCGGCAAGATCGCCGGTCAACCACTTTGGCGCCTTTGGGGCGGATATCGCGATCGAATTCCAATGATTGGTATCGGCGGTTACTACGGTTCGAGTGAAGCAGATTTAGAACGAGAATTAGCATTCTTCAAAGATGAAATTGGCATGGTTGGTATGAAGTTTAAGATCGGAGCCAAGCCACCGGAGGAAGATGCGGCTCGGCTAAAACTTGCTAAATCAATTGTTGGCGATGACTTTCTATTTGTTGTCGATGCAAATCAGGGTTATACGGTTGCCGAAGCCCTTAATTTCCTATCACTTATCGAGGGTGAAGTTAAGTTACGGTGGTTTGAAGAACCAACACGCTGGCATGCTGATTGGCGTGGCCTAAAGGATGTAAGACTGCGGGGCAATGTAAATGTCGCTGCTGGTCAAAGTGAGATTCATAGAGTTGGAATGCGCGAGATGATGTTAAACGGCGCTATAGATGTATGTAATTTTGATGCATCTTGGGGCGGCGGTCCTACTGAGTGGCGACGTATCGCAGCTATAGCTCTTGCCTTCGAAGTACAACTAGGCCATCACGAAGAAGCACAAGTGGCATCTCATCTACTTGCATCTGTCCCTCACGGAACGTATGTCGAATCCTTCTCGCCTACTAGAGATCCAATCTTCTGGGAACTTCTGGATAATCGTCCAAAATTAGTTAACGGAGATTTCATTCTTCCAACCGAACCAGGCTTTGGCTGGAAACTTAATGAAGATTTTATTGCGCAATATCGCGTTGATAAAAACTAATTAAATGTTTTCTAGATCGATCAGAATTCTCTAGGTAGAGAAATGGCTTCGGTCTCGATCTATGGCGCTGGCCAACTTGGCCAAGCGGTCGCTGCTGGTCTACGTACGCGAGGTACCCATCGCGTCGCAGGACCTTTTCCTCGTGAAGATCGCGAGCTGGCGCTTAACTCGGGTTCAGATGTAGTTCTAATTGCCACAACCACTCTCTTTAAAGATGTTGCTGACTACATAAGAGATGCGGTCAACGCAGGTTCGAATGTCTTGGTTTCGGCAGAAGAGTGTGCTTACCCTTGGGCCGTTGATAAAGATTTGGCAAATGAACTTCATGAATTAGCCAAAGCGAAGCGAGTTAGTATCGCTGGTGCGGGCGTTAATCCCGGGCTGATTTTTGATGCACTAGTTGCAACTCTCCTTGGAACAACGCCTTCGGGTTTTAATGGTGATGGTTCTCCAAAAACGACTGTGGCGGTTCGACGAACTGTAAACATCTCCGGTTTTGGTGCAACCGTCCTTCGACGAATCGGAGTTGGCGTAACCGAGAAAGAGTTTAAAGAGAAAGTTGAACGTGGCGAGATACTCGGGCACGCAGGATTTCCGCAATCTATGAGCGTCGTAGCTGATGCGCTCGGTCTAGAAATAGAACGGATCGATAAGGAGTTACTTCCTGTTCTTACAGAGCGCGCGATAGACCTGCCACAGAAGTTTGTTATTGAACCAGGCAATAGCGCTGGAGTTAATCAAACCTATACCGCAATCGTTAAGGGTAAGCCTTGGTTCTCTTCACATTTCTTTGGCCATGTTGATCTCGCTGGAATTGAAAAAGTCGCCAAAGATGAGATCGAGATAAGCATCGATCAAAAGATTCATCAAACCATCTCGCTTAACCCAGGAATTGGTGCGCAGATGGGCTCACAGAATATGGTTATTAACTCAATCGAGCGGATCATTAAGGCGCAACCGGGTTGGGTAACAGTGGCTGAAATGGTTCCGGCGCTGGCCCTTGGCAATGAGAGTTTTTCTAGAAAGTAAATGAAGTGAAACTAACCCAAATTAAGGTAGCGAATGTTCTCCTCTAATGGCGATCTATCTATAGGTAGAGGACTTGAAGGAAAACGGATCATAGTTACTGGTGCAAGTAGCGGTATAGGAAGAGCAACTGCACTTCTACTCGAGCGCGTCGGCGCGACCGTGATCGCCGTCGGTCTCGATAAAGGAAGGCTCTCCGAACTGGAAGGCGAATTTTCGGATTCAACCCGCCATCTGATTCTCTCCGTCGACTTATCTGGTGAACATTGTGCCGAAGAGATAATGAAGCCAGCGATCACCCGCTTTGGTGGAGTCGATGCGGTGATACTCGCTGGTGCAACTTTGAAAAGGAAGGATCTTAAAGATGTCACCGTTAAAGACTGGGATAATCAATTAGAAACAAATCTGCGCTCTACTTTTCTAATTGCGCGAGCAGTGGCTGAACATCTGAAAGAGAATAAGCGCGCTGGTTCTATTCTTACCTTCACCTCACCTTCATGGTCCACTGGTTCATTCTTTGGCGCGGATGCTTACGCCGCTTCTAAAGCGGGAGTTGTCGCTTTCTCAAGAGGGCTTGCAAAACAATTAGGAACTTTTGGAATCCGCGTAAACACGATCTCCCCCGGCCAGATCGATACTCCAATGCAGCATCGAGATAACACTGCACAAAACGTGCAAGCCATTATTGATGCTTGTCCGCTCAAGAGAATTGGTCAACCAGAAGAGATTGCTTCGGTTGCAGTCTTTGTTACCTCGGATCACGGATCCTTTATTACCGGCGCAACACTAAACGTAAGCGGCGGAGTTCACATCTACTAATTACCTGGAAATCAATAACTTTTCCAGACGATAACAAGTAGTAAAAGCCATTGACTTTAGTTTTTGCGCTTTATAGATTAGCTATTTCAAGGGATAAAACGAAAGTGGGTTTCCCGATGACCGCTCTAAGAGTTGGTGCAGCTTCAATAAACATTAGTCCGCCGTTAGGTTTAAGAAAAGGTGGATTTAGACTCTTTGGCGAGCCAATATCTTCGATCGATGATGAAATCGAACTGGGAGTTGCAGTTCTGCAATCTAAAGGCGTGACAATTGCAATAATCGGTTGTGACCTCAGCAGCGCAACAACAGAAGAAGCAAATGAATTTAGAGATACAGTTGCGGATATTCTAAAGATAGACCGTGCAAGTGTTCTCTTTAATGTAAGCCACAATCACAGCGCTCCTGCTCTGAAGCGAAATTATGGTAGCCCTAGCAATGAGGAAGAATTTGAAGATATAAATCGCTATCAAAATGGTGTGATCGACAAGTTAGCCCAGTGCACTCGCTCGGCGCTGGCAAGTATGAAAGATGCCCGGATGGCGCACGCTTGGGGAGCAGCAGATCTAAACATTTATCGCAGAGAGTGGAATAACGGACAAGATATTCTCGGAGAAGTTATCGGTCACCGAGTAGATGACAGCGTCGGTGTAATCAGATTTGATGATTTAAATGGAAAAGCGATTCTCACTTTTTTTAGATTCTCTTGCCATCCAGTAGTAAATGGTGCGGTATCAACTACCTTATCTGCTGATTTTCCAGGGGCAGCACGCAGGCTAGTGGAGGAGAAGGTTGGCGGTATCGGAATTTTCCTGCAAGGTTGCGGCGGAAATCTCAATCCAAAGATAGGAATTGGATACGAGAAAGATTGCAGCGAATCCGTTTACCGAGTTGGTACAGCACTTGGTGCTGAAGTTGTGCGGATTGCACTTGGGCTCAATACCCACCGCTTCCAGAGCGATCGAACTACGGTAAACAATGTGCCAAATGTTCTCTTTAAGCCTTGGAATAATCGAACCGATCATCCAGAAGTAACACTTTCTGGCGCTGAGGAAATCGTCAAATTTAGATATTCACCACTACCTGAAGAGAGTTATTTGCGAAGCCAGGAAGAGTATTGGCGAAAAGAAATTACAGATCGCACTGCACGCGGTGCTCTATCTTGGGAGATCCGTTCAGCAAAGACAACTTATGCGTGGGTTAAGGCAACAATAAGTAGATTGAGCGATCCAAATCCGACAGATGATTTCATAGCACACGCTTTAAGAATCGGTGATGTTGCACTGCTCGGACTCGGCGTCGAAGCATTCTTTGAGACAGGTGAAGAGATCCAAGCAAAATCTCCAATGCCGGAGACATTCGTACTTGGATACACCAATGGGTCAATTATGTATTTACCAAGAAAAGAGGATTACCCACCGGGCGGCTGGAAATCTCCAAATAAACATGCACTTCCTGATCTCTTGCCTCAGGTTTACTGTCAACCAGCGCTATGGCATCCTGATTCTGAGCAGGAAGCGGTGGCTGCAGCGCTTCGCGCACTTGGTCGAGTAGCGAGTGCTTAGTTATTTACTTTAAATAGTTGATTAAGGAGAGCAATCGATTCAGCAGCGATCATCTCCCCCGCTTCAGGTGCAAATGGCGCCGGATGTCCATAGCCTCTTTGTGCAACTGCTGGTTCATAACCACCATAAGGATATTCAGCGCGGGTAGAGATGTAACCCAATACTCCCTGGCAATATCCGGCAAAGATAGTGGCTTTAAATGGCGAAGCTTTTCTTACCTCGTAGCCAATCTCTGTAAACAATTCACCAGGAGATCCCACAACTGCGACATCTCCTAGTCGCGCAACCCAGATTTCTCCTTCAACAAAAGTTGGTAGAGAAGTTGTCGCCGACAACTTAACAAATTTCTCAAGCCAGGCGATGTGATAGCCAATTGGATTTAAAACTTCACGCCCAGCGCCAGCGGCTTTTTTGCCCTCAAAATCACTTCTTTTTGCCGCTAACTCATCTTCCATCTCACTCAGAGTCATCGCTGGATTTAGCGGCAGCTGGAGAACTTTTCTAATCGATGCAATTGGTTGAGAAGGCTGTGGTGACTTAACTCGTTTGCGATAGAGAGCGATAGGAGTTACAGATCCATATGCAATTCTCTCGATCTCCATTTCTCTAGGTTCTGCATCAACCACAGCGTGTACTGCTTCAATTCCTAGGCGTTTACCCATAAGAACTTCTGGACCGGGATGATCAAAGAAAGCTTCGAGCGGAAGAACATTGCCGGCTGCCCCTTGTAGAAAGAGGCAGATGCCGCCGCGAATCAACTCAACTTGATTGCGAAGCGGGCCGATAAAGTCACTACCGCTAAATGGCACTTCACCACCGAGAGAGACCGGATGGCAACCAAACCCAACAAGTGTTGCAATCGCATCTCCAGTGTGACTGTCTATACGAATAGTTGGCACTTCTTCGTCTATGAAATTTTCTTTATTCCAACCGAGAATAGTTCTGCCATCTTCAGTGCGCTCTCTGCGATTAACTGCGAGTCCTGGGGCTATGCCCGTGCCACCTGAAATTCGTGCTGGTTTCAATCGTGCCATCGCTTTAACTACTGCGCTTGCATAATCAAATGGCAATCTCTCAAAATATGCGATCTCACCTGGAGTTAGCTCGGCAAATTCACCATGTAGCTTCTCCTTATGCTCCCGAGGCCAGAGACCACCGTGAGAGTGACTTACATTTAAGAGAATTGAGTCGTAGCTAATGCCGGAGGCGATTGCGATCGTAGATCTAATGCGATCTGCAAAGTAAGGATCGATATTTGCCAGATCTGCTGTCAGGATCGCTAATTGAGTTGTGCCGTTGCTAATTACAAGAGCGCGAACCTGACACTCATCGAGTGAATCACGAACGGCAAATGCACGGCGAACAAAACCTTGCGGATCAGCGGGCAACGGAGGATCGATATTTACGACGGCTGCTCCTGCGAGAAGTTCTGCCATTAGACACCTTAGTTAAGCGGTTGAGTTATTGGAAAGGTTTCCAGTAGTGTAAATCATGGCAATCTAGCGGTCAACGGTTTTTGTTCGCTAGTTCAAGTTCCGGAGTAAACCTCCAGGGCAAAGCGCTAATTATTAGAGAGAAGGTCGTCAGATGGATGGAAATCTTCGTCGATCACTACTCGCTGTTCCTGCGAGTTCTACAAAGATGATTGAAAAATCCAAAGGGCTTGCCTGTGATCAAATTCTATTTGATTTGGAAGATGCGGTATCTCCTGCCGAGAAAGGTAGCGCTAGAGCAAATTTGATCGCGCTCTTTGCATCGCAACCAACTTTTCGAGCTCGCTATATTTCAGTAAGAATTAATGCCGCAAGCACTCCTTATTTTAAAGATGACCTTGCCGCGCTAAAACAAATTCCATCTGGTGCCCTCTTCTCACTTGTTCTCCCCAAAGTAGAAAGCGCCAAAGAAATCGATTTGCTTGACACCTCCTTTTTAATTGACGCTCAAATCGAGAGCGCGGCGGGCCTAACTAACGTTGAAGATATTGCCGCGCATCCTCGCCTTATCTCACTCTCATATGGTCCACTCGATTTTGCCGCAGATCTTGGCGCATCTCTTGATGCGCTCACCGAGAGCGACCTTAAGGAATTCACGCTCTATCCGCTAATGAAAATCTTGGTTGCTGCTCGCGCAAATGGAAAACTCGCTTTTGATGGTCCTGAGGTTGATATCCGTGACTCTGAGAAATTTACCAAGAGCGCCCGACGTGTTCGCGGTCTCGGCTTTGATGGCAAGTGGGTACTTCATCCAGATCAAATTGAACTCTGTAATCAGATATTTCTACCGACTGATTCCGAGTATCAACGCGCCCTTGATCTGATTTCCAAGTATGAGAGCGCACAAAGCCAGGGACTTGGTGCGATCGCCGATGGCGATGTAATGATTGATGAAGCATCACGACGGAGCGCAGCAAAAATTGTTGCTCGTCACCAAGCTTTTAACTAACACTAAGAA
>Ga0315901_10005222_pt1 | contig 15873 bp, 32 predicted proteins | sample LakEriMetagenome_10_FD_203761 | JGI IMG/M metagenome (GOLD analysis project Ga0315901, IMG submission 203761) | Freshwater fungal communities from buoy surface, Lake Erie, Ohio, United States - Buoy 2 MA116 | ecosystem: Environmental > Aquatic > Freshwater > Lake | place: USA: Lake Erie, Ohio...
ATTCCTGTTTTATTGTAAGTTTCATGCCAAGTTATATTGTCTCTATCCGCAATACCATCTTGTCCAATTCTACTTATTGATATTTGATGTCTCTCTTCCAAACTCAACTCTCGTTCCTCAATCTTTAATCCCCACTTTTCAGAGAACTCTGTATCTGTTTTACATTTGTTGATAAACTCTTCTTGTGTCAATAGCTGACCCTTTTCATTAATGTAGTCCTTCGGTGGATTAGATTTTTTCATCGGAAAACTATTCTTAAAGAATCTATAAGAATCATCAATAATCAGGTCTTTTGATGTTATGTATCTATTAACAATTCTCTCAATCCCGATTGAGGTGTATCCAAGTTTTTCGTCTTGATTAACCCAAGTCATAAAGTTTAATAATTCTTTACTCATAACAATATGTTTTTTCGTTATTATATTCAAGTGTGATTAGTTTGGTTGGGATGTTTAATTTATCCAACATCTTTACGGTTCGTTCAGATTTTAATTCTTCTTTTAGAATTTTATCCGGAATCGATTTACCGTTACTACAATCTCTTTTGTAGTAAAATTGTATTCTATCTTCCAAACTCAACTCATGTTCCTCAATCTTTAATCCCCACTTTTCAGAGAACTCTGTATTGTTTTTAATCTCAAACAGGAACAATTCTTTGGAGGGGACATCATCATAACCCACATACTTGGTTAGGTATTTGTTATATACCTCACCCACCAAATCTTCCTGTTCTTTATTCATAATGTTCCAATTGTTCCTCGTTGAAGATGTGTAACAATCCGTATTCATCCATCTCTCCCACAACACGAATGTCTCCGTTTATGTTTTCAAATACACCGATGATTGTACAAGGGAATTTATAACCTTTTGGTTTGTGTGCTTTATCACCAACCTTAAACTTTGGTTGTTTTTCTTTAATGATACCTTTGAGTCGTCTGATTTCATCGATCACATCAGTTCCCAATTCAATCTTGGACATCATTGACAAATCTACCATTTGATTTGTTAACACTTCAATTAGTTCGTCTTTTGCTTGTTCTTTATTCATCTTTATTTATTTTCAGGTTTATTCTTCCATTCTTTCCAAGTATCAAAATCCTTGAGGATTTCCATCTGTTCTTTCATCCACATAGCACCATGTTTAAAACCATATTCAGCATCATCTTGTGCCGTTGGATATATTGAATGGTTTTTAGCAAACTCTTCAGCAGCCTCTTCAATTGTTTTTTTATTCATCGTCTATTATTTATTAATCCGTTTTCAATATCTTCAAGTTCTTTACCTTTTTGTATAATATGATCTAACCATTTTTTATGGTAATCAATTGTTTCTTCGTGGGTAAAACTACATACCTGTAATGAATTTCTAAAATGATCAATTCGTTCAGATTGTTCTTTTTTCAATTTTATATAATCTTCACTCATCTTTTCTCACTTAATACCATATATCTTTCAACATCACCAGACTTATCATAACCCTGTGTTACAACGTACTCCAAGGTAATAAGTTCACGATATTCTTCATTGGTTAGATTACCTCTTAATTCCTCAACTATTTTATCGTAGATTTTATCAAAATTGGTTTCTTTACTCATCTGTATATAGTTTGTCTTGAACCATTAAGTTTCTGACTCAATAATGTTTGTTTGAAACACTTAACAAATTCTTCTTTTATGTCTTCAACGACGATATCGTTACCGTACACCATTACATCTTTCTTAACTCTATCTTTCCAATGATAATTTTTGGGGTAGTTGTATAGAAGAAAGTCCTCCATTTCTTCCATAGTAAAGGAAAGTTCTATTTTAATTTGTTCGCTCATCTTTGTTTTGTGTTATCTAAGTATTCTGTTTTATATCTTTGTACCAACAATATTGATTCTCTAATTTTTACATCGTGGGTAGATTCGTGTAACATTTTTAATGTTTTATCAAACTCATCCATTATTGGGTCAGGTTCTTCTTGTGGGATGATTATTTTGTACTTTGTTTTATATTCCAACAAATCTACTTTAACATCAAATTCTTCAACCTCAACAAACTCACAACTTGGATTCTTAACCATCCATTCTAAAAAGTCATCATCAATAGGTTGTACACCATCTTTGATTAATTCTTGGTCTGTTGTTAGGATGATTTTATTAAGAAAAACATTCCTCCCATCAATCTTGGAAACATCAGTGTGCCATCTATGAATGGAGATATAATTAGGGTGTCCTAAATACCAATCACCTTTTTTAGGTGAAGTTTCTTCATCAGAAGTGATGTAGATGTGTCTATTTTGAACTAAATCCTGATAATCCATTCTTACATCTTCTTCTTGAATTGGTAAATAGTAATTTTCTTCCATATCAAAAAGAATTCTACTTGGTTTTTCTGTTGGTAATAAATGTATGTTTTTCATTTTTTTATTTTAATTCTGTAATACATAATACTTAACTAAATGTTTGAATCTTTGCATTTACTTCTACTAAATCAGACCAAGTTCCTAAATATGTTACGGCTCTTACTTTTCTATTATCAACCCAAACATATTCTTGATTGTCTTTTATTCTTGGTTTGTTCATAATCAATTGATGGAACTTAAAACCATTTTCCCAAAGCCACTTTAATGTTACAACTCTGTCCTTTTCTTCTCTTGCGGTAAAAAAAGTTATTGTGTGTCCTTCATCAGCCCATTTATTAATTTGTTCCAACGAACCCTCAATTACTTTGGCTGTTGGATATAAATGTGAATCCTCATTTTTTATATCTTCACAAATGGTACCATCAATATCAATAAGAAATATTTTACTTGATGTGTTTTTTCTTTTTATTTTTGCAAGGAATTGATGTGTGCCAAAATGTTTTTCTTCATCGTATTTACAATTTGGGATAATTTCAAATTCAACTTCAGATGATTTTGGTAAATCATTATTTAAAACCCACTCTAAACTACATTCAGTTAAACTAAATGTTTTCATATTTACATCCCACTTTTCGGTGGTTTGTATTGCCCATCCGCCAGGTGTATTTTCTTCCTCAAATGGTTCGTGATATACTAAAAATCCTTTCATATAAATCCTAATTCTTTTCTGTATTTATTCATTAACAATCTATCTTTCTGAAACTCATCATCTTCCGATGCTTTATGTCCTTTGAAGATTGCTCCCATAATTTTGGTTTCAGTTTCAATAATAAAATCAATCTTTTCTTGTCTTGTCAATAATTCTTTTGTTTCTTTATTTTCAACATCATCAATCATTTTATATGTTGTTGATTTAACTTTGTTACCTTCTTCTATTACATCTTTATTTTTATAATCCTCAATAACTTGTAATGCCGACTCTTCGGTACGATAAGTCACAGTAACTGTTTTGGATATACCAAATGTATTACCGTGAGCGTAAACTATAGTATGCCAAACAATTTCTTGTCTTTTTTTAATCCAATTACCAACCTTTACAAGTTTTCCAACTTGTGGTGTGTAAGTTTTTTGTCCATTATTTTTTTCTTGTATTTTGATTCTATACATAACCTTTTATTTATTAATAAGTTCAAACCTACGTGTTTTGATTTTTCTTCCACCGAATTCAACCATATCAACCTCATCATACCACTCACTTAGTGGACGAGCATATTGTGAACCAAATGATATTGAACGATACACAACAAGTGGTTCATTTGTGTCCGTGTGATTACACATACAAATGATTTCATATTGCCCACCTTTGTAGTGTTGATATTTCTCTCCTGGTTTTGGGTAATTTCTACTCATCTTCTTCTATACTAAAATCATAAGATTGTTCGTCATCAATTTTGTCCCATTCCAAATCTTGATTGTCCCTGAAATAAACTTCATCAAAAAACTTATCCTCATCTTCTTCAAAAAGTTTTGCCTCCTCATCTGTGATTTCTGCCGAATACTTACAAATAGTGGTGTAAGATTCATACCATACAATTTTCTTTCCCATTTTTAATTTATTATTTATTTTTAGTTTTCCACTCCTTCCAATCATCAAAGTCCCTTAACTTCTCAAGTTCCTGTTGGATTCGTTGTTCTTCCATTTGTTTGGCTTGTTCAATCAAAGAATCCAAATCTTCCCAATTGACCATACAAATTTGAGGACTACCATAAGTTTCCAATTCTTTTTGTAACCACTCAACAGGTGATTGTGTTTTATTGTTCTCCATAATGTTCCATTTGTTCTTCGTTGAATATGTGTAATAACCCGTAATCATCCATCTCACCCACAATACGGATGTCACCTTTGATTGTCTCAAATACACCAATTATTGTGCAAGGAAATTTATATCCTTTAGGTTTCCACGCCTTGTCTCCTACCTTAAATTTTGTTTCTCTCATAATTGTTTTAATTAAATGTTTGTATTTTTGCATTAACTTCTACCAAGTCGGACCAAGTTCCCATATAAGTAACTGCTCTAACCTTTCTATTATCAATCCACACATATTCTTGTTCGTCCTTGATTCTTGGTTTGTCCATAACAAGTTGGTGAAATTTGAATCCGTGTTCCCATAACCATTTGAGAGTAACAACTCTATCCTTTTCTTCTCTTGCGGTAAAGAATGTGATTGTGTGCCCTTCTTCTGCCCATTTATTGACTTGTTCTAATGACCCTTGAATTACTTTTGCAGTTGGGTATAGGTGTGATTCTTCATTTTTGATGTCTTCACAAATTGTTCCATCAATGTCAATTAAGAATATCTTTGTTTTATTTTTGTTTGGAGTATTTATTTTTCCGACAAACCTATGAACCCCCGTGTTTGTTTTTTCATCATATTTACACACAGGAACAACATCAAAATCAACTTCCATTATTTTGGGTGGGTTTGTTTCTTTCACCCATTCTTCACTTTCATCTGATAAAGAAAATGTTTGTCCATTGATATCCCACTCTTTTGTTGTGTGTAACGCCCATCCACCAGGTGTTGTAAACCCATTCTCTTCAAATGGTTCGTGATATTTCAAATAACCTTTCATAAACTTTTTTTCTAATAATAAGAAAAATATATGAAAGAAAAAACCCCTCCGATTAAGGAAGGGTTCAAATTTTTTGTGTTATTTTATTATAACATCTCAAGTTTTTCTTTGTAGTCTCGGAGCTTGCTCACAAGTTTCATTTCGTCATCTTCTGATGCCATATCAATAATCTCATCAACAAGAGCAACTACCTCATCTTTATGTTTGAGAAGTTTTTCAGGTGTTCTTTTTTTATGAGTACCAGATTTTGTCATTGAGACAAACATATCAATCATTTCATCGGGGATTTCTTCTTCGTCACCCATCTGTTGTTGAATCATGTCTCTGACTTTCTTCCTTGTGAGTTTTTCTTCGTATCTCTTATAGGTTGGGTCGTCGTCAAGTTCCGCATCCATATCCATAAGTTCATCAATAAACTCGTTGTCAGTTACATCTTCCTCTGACAATAACTTTTTCTCAAGTCTCATATTTGATTCTTGAATATGTCTAATCTTACTATAACTTCTGTTCATAATATATTTTTATTATAAATATACCAATGTTTTAGTTTTGTGAAATTCAACCATGAATTTATATTAAAAACCGTAGTAATAATATTTATCGTGATTTCTGTCTTCCTCTTTAACGTTCGGCATCTTTATTTCTTCCTCAATTTCTATTTTAATAACTTCGGGGAATATTTGATTCATTCCCACTCCAACACAAATTTCAATCACATTTTTTTCCATCACATTTCAAATTTTTAATATCCCATTTATTATCATGTTCTTTCTTCTTATAAGTCCCCATATATGTTCTTTCACATAACGTATCATTTATTGTCAAATAAAATGTATCCGCAGGGATTTCTAAACATTCCCATGTTTCATTACAACTCCTGTAATGCCAATGGGTTGGTTTTGAATAAATAGTATCAATTAGAGTTACTGGATACTTCTGAAGGTAATAAACTTCTACGTAAGTTACTCTACAACTAACTAAACTAACTAAAAGTGCAAAAATTAAAAAGAATTTTTTCATTGTTTATTTATTTGGGTTAAACGCAATTTCTGTTGTTGGGATATTACTTCCATCCATTGTTTCACTATCTACAAAATACTTTTCATCATCGAAATATTCCTTGAGAAGTTCTTCGTTTGGTAGCGTTTTGAAATCAAGTCCGTTATTATCTGAAGTTCTAATGTAATTCATTTTATATTTAATGTCATGGATTGTGTCAGCATTTTTCAATGATTCACAAATCTGATATATAATTTTATATGGGTCGGCATTAGAACTGGGTCTTCTATCTTCTATGTAACCTTTCCAATTTTCTGCGGTTGATTGTGGAACTCTAATTGATGCCCCTCTATCTGATATACCCCAAGAAAATTTATCAATTGATTGAGTTTCAAACTTACCTGTCAATCTCATTTGATTATTAGAACCGTAATCTTGTATGTGATTATGATGTCTTGTGTGGAAACTTGAAAAGATTGAATTAAAATAGTCTTCACCTCCTTCATCTCTCATTTTTTTGGTTGAGAAATTGGTATGTAAGCCTGAACCATTCCATTCTCCTTTTTGAATTGGTTTGGGATGTAGTTCTATTCCATAATTATATTTTTCTGCTAATTTATGTAAGAAATACCTTGACATCCATAAGTCATCTCCTGCTTTTAATTTGGTTTGGGAAAACACTTGATACTCCCATTGTCCCATTGCAACTTCAGCATTTATACCCGTTATTTCAATTCGATAGTCCAAACAATATTCCATATGTTCTTCAACAAAATCTCTTCCCGCAACATAATTTCCAACACCACAGTAATACTTTCCTTGTGGTTCTAAATTGTTTTCATTGTGTCCTAATATACATTTGTTTTGTCTATCATAAATAAAATATTCTTGTTCAAATCCAAACCACATATCATAATCTTCTTCTTTGAGTTTTGATCTCATATTTGACTCGTGTGGTGTTCCATCAGGATTCATAACTTCACACAAAACATAGATATGTGTAAGTGTTTTATTACTGTAACCTCTAACAGGTTTCAAAATACAATCAGAACTTCCTGTTTCTGCCTGCATGGTTGATGAACCATCAAAGTTCCATAATGGAAAATTACCAGTTAGGATTTGATTTCTCATTGTATCATAATCAACAATTTTAATTTTACTTCTTAAATTTGGTTCTGGTTTAAATCCATCCAACCACACATATTCTAATTTGACATTCATTTCTTATTTTTTTTTCTATTTATTTTTATAGCACTTACAATGTGTTTGATACTACATAAATCCAGTATGATACCAAAACCAATCCATACCGAACCATAGAATATTCTATAGGTTTCAGGTGATTTAGAATCAAGGGTTTGTTTCCCAACATAATAGGGGAAAAGTGACACAATCGCAAGGGTTGTCCCACTTTTCAATTCTTGTTTCAAAGAATCATTAAATTCATTTTTTTGGGAGAAAGTTGTAAAACTCAAAATCCAAAATAAAAAAATTAATAAAAACCTATTTAATTTCACCTCTATACTTTTTCCTCAAGTATTCAGCCCATGCCGCTCTTCGTCTTGGTTTGATGAACATCCAAGCCCAATTTGTTTCATACCATTTTTTGAATGTATCCATTGGTTTAAGTATAATGGTTTGTTGTTGTATTTTCAATCCATTTTAAGAAAAAAGTTTCTTCGATTGTTTATCTCTGTGAAACTTGATTACAAACCTATGAACTTCTTCTTGAGCTTTTGCGAGTGACTTGAAGTTGGTGTTTGACATAATATCAATCTCTTCCCCATTTGTCAGGTGAATCGTGGATGATTTATGTCTTGAGTCTTTTGATATAGAAATCAAGTCAACTCTCTCAGTAAGTTGTAGTTCTTCAAATACTCGTTTAGCAACATTCAATTGTCCTTTACCCCCATCAATGATTACAAGTTTAGGTAGTTCTTTTTTCTCATTTAGAATTCTTGAATACCTTCTTCGTAACACTTCATCGAACGACTGATAATCGTCAATACCATTGAAACTTCTGATAATGTATTTACGATACTCTGACTTCAATGGTTCGTCATTTACATACCTCACAGATGCGGCAACATTAGAATCCCCTTGATTGTGTGAGTTGTCAAATGCTTCAATACTTGTTGGTAGGTTTTTTAGATTGAGAACTTTTTTCAAATCATAGATTTGTTTGCTGTATTTTTGTCTTCGAAGAACTTCAACTTTCTTGTCCAACATTTCCAATGATTTGATTTTGTCCAAAACTTTGGCAGCTTTCTCAAACTCCAAAGAATCTGAAAGTTGTTTCATATATCTTTTCAATCTCAATATGATGGGTTTGATTTCAAGTTTGAATATCTTTTTCACATCTTTCACAATCAAACCGTATCTGATTGCCTCAATCCCACCAACACAGGGTGCGTCACATCTTTCAATGTGGTTCTCCAAACAAACTTTGAACTTCCCATTCTCAATATTTGTCATAGTCAAATCATACGAACAACTACGGAGATTGAAAATGTCGTGTATCAAATCATATACTTCTCTACATAGATTACCCGACGTGAAGGAAATGGAATCTTTTGACAATTCCATCTCCCTTACAATTTCAAGTTTTGGAAAAATACCATCAGAGAAACAAATACTCCAACTTCTTGTCTTATCATCCTTACCCTTGATGTTGAACTTAGGTTTGTATAACTTGATTAGTTCTTCTTCAGTGATGATAGCTTCTTGTTCGGAAGAAGTTGTTACAAAATCAACATCCTTGATTGTCTCAACGAGTGTTTGAGTTTTCACATCCTTGTGTTTCTTGTTGAAGTAGGACTTTACTCTTTTGGGTAAGAACTTTGACATACCAACATATATGATTTGTCCTTTGTTGTCCTTGAATAGGTAACAACCTGAACTCTGTGGTATTTCTTTCATCTTGTCTATCAACATGATACAAAGATAAGAAAAAAATCAATACAAATTACAGATTATAGGCACAAAGTTCGCACTGTGTTGATTTTTTGTCACCTGAATAAAAGGTTTTACAATCAACACATCTTTGGGTAGAAAATCCTGGTATGAAACCACCAACAGGATACTCATTATTATCATACCTGTCGGTGGCATTATAAACAGATTCTTTACTTGTTCCAAAGTGTTCATCATAAACACTTTTAACGTTTAAGACATCATCATCAACTGTAAATTCAACCCAAACAAAACCAAAACCATCAAATATATCATTAACTTTATTTTGTTTATCTTTAGGGATTGATATACTAACAAAAGAAACATCTGAATTTGTTTTCAATGTTGTCCTATTATTCTCTATAATAAGTTTTCCAATCATTTTTTTAACTCATATCTTTTATCTAAAATTCTTCTTTGCAATTGGGAGACGGCAACAACATGGATTAAATCTTTCTTTTTTTCACCACTCAAATATTTGTCATAATTTACAACAAGTTTGGTTGCGGTGTTTAATTGTTCTATAGTGACACACGAATCTATAATTTTCTGTATCCATATTGACAAATCTGCCCAATGTCTGCTTTGACTTCCCATTTTATCTTCCGAAATTTCCGTTAAACAATACTTTCATTTGATTCATAAGTTGGATTTGTTTTACCTCCAACTCTTTGATTCTTTTCACTTGTCCTTCGTTCATTTCAAAACTCTCACCTTTAATTTCAGATATTTGATTGGACAGTCTTCTATGTTCATTCAACATAGTTTCATACATTTTTCTTTTATCCATTACTTACGATTGCGTTTGATAGTTTATTTAACAACCCTTGAACTTCAGCAAAGTTTGTAAACCTGATTGTGGGTTCTGTGTTAAACACATCAACATTCCAATCGTTGTTTTCAACTTGGGTGTTACATTCTGTGATAAATGTTAGTCCATTGACTAAATCTAACACATAATAATAACTATCATCACCTTCGTATTCATTGATGTTTTCTTTTCGCATTCCTAACAATTCAATCTCTCTTTCTGTCATAACTTTTATTTTTTAATTATTGTATATGGGGGTTTAATTCTTTGTTCGTCACCATTTGAATTGAAATAGAATAATGTATCTTTATCATACTCAAATGTGTCTGTGAACCACCTTGCGGAGTGTTTCATCGTTTTACCATTGTGATTTACATTCACATAACCTCTAATTTCATATTTATATTCAGGCTTGTTACAAGCAAAGAATAGAGGTAAAAATAAGATTAATAGCTTTTTCATTTATTTGTTCCGTTTAGTTTATTCAATGTGTTTTTAAGTTCCTTGTCGTAATATAAACTCAATGCGTCAAAATATAAAACCAACATTAAAATTATTACAAATATGTTAAGAAAAACAAACACACTTAACATATCAAAGATAAGAAATAATGTTGATATAATCAAACAAACCAACATAAGTAACATCATCTTGTTTTGTCTTGATTGTTTTTTCAACAACATATTGGACTCATCGAAGAGTTTATTGGTTGATTCTTCCATCATTCTAATTCCGCAGATTTAATCTTGTTGTGTTTTGCGTGAAAACGCATAAGAATATTCACAAGTTCTGGTATATTGTCAAAGGACCACCTACTTGTTTCTATAACATAGAAATCACCACCTCCACCATTTGCGGTTTTGATTGTAAGATACTGTTCATCCAAAGAACAACAATCAGGTTCTTGTGTGAATGTCATTTGTAATTCTTGTGTTAATAACCAAGGTTTATTATCTTTCATAATCTTTTTTTGTAAAGATAATACTTTTTTTTGGTTCTCACAAGTTTGGGACAAACTTTTTTACCTATCTACTTCTCTATCTCTTGTGAGCACATGAAGAGGTATTCCAACAATAACCCCAACAATCGCAACCACAATCAATAATCCTTCTAAAAAAAACATACTATAAATTATAAGTTATATTATTACCTTCGATTTCAACCTCAACAACACCATCACCTTCAGTGAGTTTTTCAATTTGAGTTTGTGTCAAACTAATTTTTTCTGGTTCTAAAAAAATCTTATAAGTTTGTGTTAAAGTTAATTTAGACTCTGTGATGAGACTAATTATTTGTTCATTACCACACTCAACTAAACTTGGGTATTGTCCTCCAACTGTTACAATTGCTTTATCACCAACTTCTAATTTATCTAACGATACTAAATATGGTTTCTCATCAACCATAAACAATTTTACTTTCTTTGTCATGTTGTTTTATTTATAAATATAATTCAATTATAATCCCAAACTACTTATTCTGTTCATTTCTAAAATATAACTGAGTAAATTTTTTACTAAAGTATCGGCATCAACTTTCTTGTAAAGTTCTGGATATCTTTCCTCAAGTATTTTATTTTCTTCATACTCTTGACAACTATGCATTATTTCCTGTAACATGGACTTGAAAGTTTCTTCTTTACTATCAGTCATATCAGATTCAAACACTCTACCTTCAAGTTCTTGGACGTAATCTATTAACTCTTCAACAGGATATAAATCCATTAAATGTTCGTTATCTTTGAATATTTGACTTACGCTCTTCATAATGTTTTTTACATAATGTACTATACCAACCTATATCTGTTCTCATTTCTCCCTGTTCTCCACATATCTCACAGGTTTCATAACTCAACTTTTCCGCTTCTGATATTCTATCGTGGATTTCTTTACTTCCCTCATTAATATAAAATCTCAACCCTCCGAATTTTTCTTTTACCTGAACCACTTGTTTGTCCCATCCAAGTTCATTTAAATCATCTATTAAGTGTTTAACGATTGGATACCAACCTTTTCCTATTGAGAAGAACCCACAATCAGTGATTGGTTTATCATCTAATCTCCATCCATTTTGTAATCCACCTATGGACTCCAAAAACTTATTCATTTCTTCACTACTCATCCTTTAAAAACTTTAAATAATTTTTACGTGAAAAGAAAATTATCAATCCACCAAATTTTTTCAAACGTTGTTTTTCTTTTTTATATTTATGTCACAAAAGAACTTACTCCATTCTATTTTTGTGCTTAAAATAGTAACCAATAAGAAATATTACAAATAAAAATATTACAAACATGGGATAATGATAAGAAATTTATTTTGTTAATTCAAACTATTTGTGTATCTTTGTTTTATATTTATTTAATAAAGGTATTATGAAAGATAAAAGAACGGTTGAACTAATAGAGTTGGTTAAAATTTATAAATATAAATTGGAGTTTTCAATAGTTAGTTTTATTTTTTTCTTATCGATGACTTTATTTTGTTTTTTTAGTTCAGTCATTCCCTATTACTTCTCTATTTTATTTGGGATTGTATCAATTGTTTTTATACAACAAATTATTCGTTCATATAACTACAAAAGATTTTATGAAATTTATTATAATGCTCATCACATGATAGATGAAATGTTTGAGGAATAAAAAAAGGGACTTATGTCCCTTTTTATTTTATTTCATATTATATTAAGTTCCTAATGTTTGTCCTCTTGAACCTGCGGCAAATTTTTGCATCATTGTCAATTCAGGAACCCAACGAAATATTAGTTTTGGTTTATCTGGGTTATCAGGATTACGTATCAAATCAGCTTTTATTTCACCTTTATAGTTTGAACCCTTTGCATCACTCATAAATTTTTTAGGATTAGCTAAATCATCCATGGTATATTCTTCTCCTCTTTTCATGGAAACAAATTCAAGTTTTGCTCTAACTTTATCATCAAACTCGTTTTTTAATTCTGCTAATTTGGATTTACTGGGTCCAAACAAACCTTCTTCCATTTCACCATCCATCATCATGTCATCTTCTTCATAATCCATAACATCATCTTCCATTTCACGGATTACTCTTTTTACTATACGAGATAAATCTCTTTCATTTAATCTTACAACTCTTCTCATAATTTTTTTGTTTTATTATAAATATAATGAAGTCATAAAAAGTTTATGTGGATGGTGATTAATTTATCTGCGATAAAGTTTCTCTCTTTGGTTATACCATTCGAAATATTCTTTTCTATCTTTTGTAATTCTTTTAGAAAGAATAAGAAAACCAACTATTATAAATAATATAAATGTATTCATACAGTAATATATATTATAGTTTGTGGTAAAGTAATGTTAATGAATTATTAAGTTTTTACTCAAATGGATGTTTTGTATCTGAATCTATTAAAATAAAAAACAACGTGACAAGTATAATGGTTATAATCAACATTTGGTAAATATAATAAAAATTTATCATATAACAAAAAACCCCTCTTTTTTATTGGGAGGGGTTTTAGTTGTTTTGTTTTTTTTTACTGAACGATTTTCAAGAAGTTGTTATCATCTTTATAAACGGCACCTGTTATTCCTCCAACTTGTGCTAATGTTGGAATGCACATAATTGATAGGTTGTTAACAAATAATGCACAGTTTCTGTTTGTTGTAAGACTACTACCTATGACGTGTGCAGCGTTATTGATAACCAAATTATTATTACCCAAAATACTTGATTGGGATGCGTTAGCAATAAGATTACAACTTCCACCGACTATTGTGTTTAATTGTGTGGGAGTGTTTCCTGTTATCCTATTACAAAAACCACCTACAATACTACTATTAGTACTTCCTATTGTGTGACAAGTACCACCACCAATGAAGGCAAAGTTATTTATAGGTAAAACAGTATTAAATTGTCCACCACCAATCACATTACCAAAACCATTAGAAGATAGGCGGTTCAAATAACCACCTCCAATAGACGACCAACAAGTTGAAGTATCAATAGTGTTTAGAGACCCACCAACTATTGTTGAACAGTTTGAGGATACTAACATTACGTTACCTATTCCTCCCAAAATTGAAGATCCGCACGAATTAATCATACAATTGATTGCACCACTTATTAACGAATTTGAACTTCCACACATTGTTTGATTAGCCCCGAAAATAACACTTCTACCTGAGATATAAACACAGTTACATAAACCTCCCATAATAGCGTAATCACTATTATTTAAAATATTAATACAACCACCAACTACGGAAGAATAATTTGAGTTTGTAGATATATTACCACAACCACCCAAAATTGAGGCACTATTTGCACCACACGTTGTGTTACGATTTCCACCAAGAATAGAGGAACTTGTTCCACATACTGTATTAAGACAACCTGAACCAAGAAATAAAAATGCCCCTTCCGAACATCCAGATAAACCACCAACTATAACATTTCTTCCAGTACCTATATTGCTTACAATATTTCTTTCTCCACCACCAATGAAGCTACCACATCCACCAACAATGTTTTCAAACCCACCACTTATTGTAGAATTACCTGTTCGGGCGGTATTACTGAAACCACCACTTACTGTGGAATAATTTGCAAATGCCTCATTATTATTTCCACATCTCAATACTGAACCAGTTCCTCCACCAGGAATCATTATACTTGTTGCTGCACCAGAAGGAAATCCTGACACGTTAATTGTAGAACCACTATTTCTAAATATTGATAGAACTCCTGTTCCACTATTATAAGTTGCATTTGTAACAAAGTTATCAGTAAATCCTGTTGCAGTAACAGTAGAACCATTTGTATTTGTTAGAGATAAAGTTCCTGTTCCGTAGTTAAATGAAGCACCAGTCAAGAATACATCAGTGTATCCAGTTGTAAAACCTGACACTCCAAAAGTATTACCAGAGTTTGTTACAAATGTCGCAACACCTGTGTTAGGATCGTAAGTTCCACCAGTTACAGTCATGTCACCAGCTAAAATATACAAGTTGTTGTTAAAAATACCATTATTTGTTTCAACATCTAAATCAAATGTACCAGGATTCCAAGTAACACCTGTTACATAATAGTCATGGAAACCAGTAATTACAGCAGAACCATCTTCTCTATCTAAAGTTAATTCTCCTGTAGTATAATCAATTGTTCCACCAGTCACATAATAATCATGGAAACCACCAATTGTAACAGTTCCATCTTGTCTATCCAATGTTAAGTCACCAGTGTTATAGTCAATTGTTCCACCTGTTACAAAGAAGTCATCTGTTGTGAATCCTGTTGCGGTAACTAATGAACCATTGCTATTTGCAAGTGTAAGAGTTCCTGTTACATTATCATAAGTCGCAGCTGTTAATGCCACATCGGCATCAGTTCCTTGAACAACATTTCCTGAAGCATCTACTGCAACATTTTTAAGTGGAGTACCAGATGGAACAACCCCGATGTTAAGATAAGGAACATAAACTGTATCGTTGTTTGTAGCAGTAATGTTATTACCACCCAAAACAATTGAGTTAGCTCCGTTTGCTACGTTGTTAAAACCACCAACTACAACAGATCTTGCACCAACTGAACAGTTACTGTTACCTGCGAACACACCTGATCTATTACCAATCGATTTGTTTGAAGTTCCCACAACAACTGATTGACTACCCACTGTAGTGTTATTGTCACCACCCAAAACTGTTGAGTTATCACCAAAAGCGGTGTTTGTATTTCCACCACCAACAGAAGAGTAATTTCCTACGGTAGTATTAGATGCACCACCTAAAATTGAACCGAAAGTATTTACTGTTGTGTTGGATACCCCGCCACCAATAATGCTTCCACATGAACAAGCGGTATTTGCATTTCCACCTAAAATAGATGAATTTTGTCCAAATGTTTTATTCAATGAACCACCCGCAATCACACTATAATAATCACTTGCAGTATTATTCACACCACCAGCAATTGTTGAGTAACTTCCTATTGTTCTATTGAAACCACCCGCACCTATAAATGTATTAGGTGCACAAGCACAGTTGTTTCTACCACCAACAATAACAGAGTTTGCTGCGTTTGTTGCTACAATGTTTTGTGTTCCTGAACCAATGAATCCGAATGTTGCACAGACAACATTAGTTTGTCCA
>Ga0315901_10005224_pt1 | contig 15871 bp, 25 predicted proteins | sample LakEriMetagenome_10_FD_203761 | JGI IMG/M metagenome (GOLD analysis project Ga0315901, IMG submission 203761) | Freshwater fungal communities from buoy surface, Lake Erie, Ohio, United States - Buoy 2 MA116 | ecosystem: Environmental > Aquatic > Freshwater > Lake | place: USA: Lake Erie, Ohio...
GGCTTCATCAAATCTACTAGTGATGTAGATCTTGTATTACGGTCTGAGAATACAGAACCTTCTACAGGAAGTTTACATCCATAGAGAGTATCGTCACCTTTAAATTGGAATTTAATAGGTCCGATATGGTTTTGGTTAATACCTAAGTAAATAGGATTAATACCGCCAGGATTATTAGTTCCCCAATAAGTAGGGTGATTAGGTCCTATTTTAACTCCTCCCCATACTTCGTTAATCCAGATCCATTCTATATGTTCTCCGAATAAGAGGTTGTCCTTTGTTTTATTTTTAAATAGATCTGTATTATAAAGAGGTTTATCTGTTATTACATAGTTTTCATCTACTATGTCGGAAACAGTGCTACCCATATCATCTATCTTAGTAAGATGACCTACTTTACGTTGAGACTTCCAGTAAACTGTAGTAACACGTAGTAAGTTAGTCATACCCATATCATACCAGTCTTCACTATCTGAAAGAATCCAGTTAACGATATCTCCTCCACGTAGAGTATTATCCCACATAGATGTATACTGACGATAACCTAAAGACGGCATATTAGTATTCCAGTCATGAGACTTAGTACCATCATAGTAGCTACCGTCATTCTGATAACCTTGAATAGGATAACCCGCAGAACGTACAGGATAAATTTGCTCTAGGGTATTCATCTGATCCTCAGTCATTAACCATCCATAACGGTCTATAACATCGGCTACAGTCATCATATCGTATTTACCTACCCACTGACCTTGAGATATATAACGAGCATCTGGAGACTTATGGTAGAAAGTAAGTACAGGATTCCATAGCTCTACATCATAATCGTCCTCAAGCATACGAAAATGCCAGAACTCTCTATCCGTAATAAGCATATCCCTAAAACCTCTCTCCTCTAGCTCATCCATTTTAAATCTTTCTACATCTACTTCATGCTGATGTGCAGCCCATTGTTCTACTAAAGACTTATAAGACTTTGTAAAGAAGTCTTGGATTTGTGGTAAAGATTTAACATTTTCAGGGGAAAGCATCTGCTGATACTCTTCGGATTGTGTATCTACGCCATCTTCAGCAAGTTTCATCATTAACTGTTGCTCGGCCATATATGTTAGAGACTCTTCTATCTGACCGCGTTTCAGCTCCATCATTTCATTATAAGATGTCTCATCCACGGACTTATAGGTAACTGATGAGTTACGCTTAGCAAATTCTGCTACAAGAGTATTAATTACATTAGGGATAATAGGATAGAACTTTAGCTCTAGTGCCGCAGTATCTTCCTTAGTTAATGTTTCAATAAGATCTGCGTATTCATTATCTTCTTCAATAATGTAGTCACCTTTATCTATAATACCTTTTGCAAGCTTATAGTTTTTCATAAGTCTACGAGCATTACGGCGTACATGCTGTAAACCTTTCCATTCTAACCAGTCTAGGTTCCAGGCTGTCCAGTCATTATCTTTTTCTTTTCTAGGAATAAACTGAATAGGCTGATTAAGAGTACCCATCTTGTTGTACTCTACCTTGGCTCCAGCCTTGACCTGCATCGCATTATATATCTGCATAGCTTATTGTAAGTTTTTAAAAGGATTTCTTGGTGGTTTTAATCCACCAAATTTACTACCCCCACCGCCAATGTGACGAAAAGGGCTCATATTTAATTTACTGAATTTATTAGAGTTATCCAAGTTTTTTGCTGCTCCAGTCTCCTCATAGCGTTTTTTATAACCCCTATTTGCTTGTTGGACTTTAGCAAATGCTACTAAAGCTGCAAATGCCACAAGCCTATCGACGTTAACTCCGTCTCTATATGCCATCATTTCTTTCATCAGCATTATATCGGGAATACGTTCAATACCATATACATTTTTAATAACCTTCCCATCTGATGTTACCTCTTGATCAAGTTCTTCTTTGATAAATTCTAGAGCATAACTTATCATATGACTTTTAAATAAAGTACCTGTGTTACGCCAGCCGTACTCCTGAAATACATTAGCATTAGCTCCTATATCTTTTAAGAAAAGAATTTGCTGTCTAGGAACTAAATACTTTTGCTTCTTTCTATTAATCATATGGGTAATAAACTGCGGAATATTATTTTCCACAATAGTCCAGGCGTTATACCATTCTATAATTAACTCTAATCTTTCGTGAGTTTTATTAATATCATCGAAACGACCGCACCAAGCTGCTACAATTTTATCAGGTTCTATAAATGTCTGAACACCATCTACATCTTTTTTAGTAATTTCAATTGCTGTTTTATAGATATAAATAGAACATAGAGATTCTGATGTTGTAGTTTTACCTTCGCCAACGGGGTCAATACTAGCATAATAAGTTCCAAATTCTGGAGATTGAACCGGTCTTTCCCATACTACTAAACAGCCAGTCTTATCTTCTGTATCTTTAGTAATAGGAAATTCTCTAATCGGATACTTATTAGTCTGAGTCACAGCAGGTTGACCTTTCTCGTCTCTGTATATTTCTAAATGTTCCTCAGCATATTGTCTATCCTCGATTCGTCGCATTTGGGCATTTATTAAATGACTAGGGAATACTGATACAGTTCTAAAGTCAAACGCCTCTTTAATATTTCTAGGATGCTGAGATATACGTAACTGATATTCTTGTGGATCTAATTCTTTTTTCCAGATGGCAAATTGCTCGTCTAATGCTGCTAAAGCTTCTTCTACTTTAGAGTTACCATATTCATCTATGTACGGTGGCATAGACCATTGCTCAGGAATAAATAATCCTGTGGTACCTGTTACACCTGTCTCGTCTATTAGATTAGATACTACACCGTAGATATCATTAGCATCTGGCCTAGTAATCATCTTCTTAAGTGGTTCACACTGAGACAAGTCCCCCACTGATCCTGCAGCAATAAACATCCCCGTAGTCATAAACCCTGACTTCATTGCAGGACGGATATATTCAAAGGTTGTATCCATCTTAGGAGCAATACCGGCTTCCTCGTGGAAGAAGTACTTACATGGTCCCCCTACCCCATTAGTAGGATCTTTCTCAAAGGACATCCCTTGCATTACTCCTTTAAGTCCTATTTCAGACTTACGTTTAGTTAACGGTTCTACAGTTTCAATCTTCTGCTGCCACATCATAACCTTATTAGGGTTCATAGGACGATACCATGCAGTATGTCTATTTAAGAATGCCTCGTATTCATTTAAGAATTTCCAGGTACCTTTCTCATTTATATAGTCTTTAAGACTAGCTCCCATTTTAAGAGTAATCCCTTCTTCAAACCATATCTGGTTAATTAGTTTACCAGCATGAAAGTAACTAGATGCAATCTGACGTTTCTTTAATATTGCAACGTGTTTAAAGTTTAATTCAGCAAGGCATTCATATAAAGCCATGTGATACTGGGCATCTCTGACATCAGCAAATCCAAACTTCTGTGTTTCTTTATTGAAGATAGGTAAGAAGTTTAACCACATATAATAGTCACGTGGTATATACCATGTATTACCGTTGTTTTTATATATAGCGCCTACCCGGCACTTATTCTTTTGGTCATTCCAGTAAATAATAAAGTCTTTGGTTCCCTGAGGAGCTTTACAATAAAAACCTATATCGTTAAATATTCTAGCCTGCTCGTTAAATTTTAGACTTGATTCATCAAACTGATATTGACCAGGTTCTTTAAAAATACTAAATACAAAATCCTTAAACTCGTCACGAGTAGAAAAGGTAGTAGTAGACCACTCCCCGTTTTCCCATGTAGGTATTTCTATATTAGTACTCATTAAGAAGTTTTAATATTTCACTAAGTGCCTCATGGCGATGATTATCATAAAGAACTACTTTATTAACCCATTGCGATTTTTCTAACTTAGGTACCTCATGTATAGCAGATTCATTCTTAAACTTTAAATCTATTTGGTGAGGATCACCTGTAAAGATCATAATAGAATCTTTACCTAAACGCCCTACGCACATCTGGAGCTGAGCCTTAGTAAGATTCTGAAATTCATCTACTATGCATATACAGTTGTCAAAAGTTCTACCTCTAAAGTGTGTAAGAGATACAAGCTCTATAGCTTCCTGTTCCTCAAGCTTATTTAAGATATCCGGTTTATCATAAACCTTTCTCATATTAGACTTAATAGGTACAAGCCAAGGCTCCATCTTTTCTTTCTCAGAACCTGGTAAAAAACCATTGTCTTCAGTAGATATAGTAGGTCTTGTTATAACAATCTTGTTTACTCTTCTCTTAAAGTACATATCAAGAGCTACCTGTACAGCAAGTAAAGTTTTACCAGAACCAGCATTACCTAATAAGAAGTTATAAGGAGCATTGAGAATTAACTCTTTTGCTTTCTTTTGCTCTTCAGATAAGGTAATAGAAAACTTAATGTCTCCTTTTGGAGCAGTCTTCTCAACGTTTTGCTTTGCCATTTTCTATAAGTTTTATTAGTGAGTCAATGTCTTTAGCCTTACTAGGTAAAGAATAACTGTTCATAAAGGTACTTAAATTATTTCTAGGTATAGCCATCCATTCTTCTGTTTCACAAGAATAGTAGATAAAAAAGTCTGATAAGTTACATTTGGTCATATGCAAGCCCGGCTCCTCCTCTAGCCCTACCTTGTTGTTCTTCTTGAAGATCTTTATACGCGCCTTTGTAAGCTTCTCTAATTTGCTGGAATTTTGCTGCTGTATTAGTAAGCGCTGTGATATTACCGTCTCTCCCATCTGTTATACTTGTTGTAGCCATATAGTTTGCTAATCTATCGAGCATTTGCTTAATACCATTGTACGCCCTCATGGTCGGGGTTTCATATAATTTTCTACAGAGATCTAATGCGCCTGGGATACCATCATCCTCAGGACTAAACTCTGCACTTATTTCTGCTAATATAATCTCTTCTTTGTCATCTTCTGCAAGATTAAAGAAAGGATTTATATCTGGGCTTGGGCAAGTCATGTAAAATAAATACAGGTATATTTTTAGGTAATCTTCTGGATAATCATCCATTATCTTCTTAAGTGTAGTAATAGTGTAGCAATGCTCAGTAGGAATTACTATACCATCCTGTATATCAAATAGTTTAATTATCATTTTTCTCTATGTTATAATAATAACTATCTGTATCTTCTGCAATCCATCTATTTGAGACAGCTTCTACAGATAGTAGTTCAGTATCTACTTTTATATCTTTTAGGGCAATTGGAAATTCTTTAGTTATCCAATTCATGTCTTTCCAAAATATTCTATTATTAGGTTGACACATTAAATATCCATCATCGGCCATAAGTATGTGACCGCATTTATAGTCTGAAGGTTCTTCCGAATATGGGTTATTGTACCAGTCTACTGTAAACATATAAGTAGCCCAAACAAAACTTTTATCTTTAAGGATAACCTGACATCTTTTTTCTCGAAGATATTCAAAACAGTTAATGGTTACATTCTCAGAAAAACAATCCCATAACTGCTTCATATGAAAATCTATATCATTTATGGGCTCCTTAATATATATTTCCGATATAGGTACTCGTGATCTTAGCATACCATAGTCGGTCATCACATGAAATGTAAGTACTTTACCAGAAATAGATTGTATACCAAAAGCATATGCGTTATGATACTTATCTGCATCTTCAGCATTTTTAGTAAAGTGCGATGCTTTTACTAGACATTTAAAGGTATCTATACTACTATTAAGCATCATTTAAGTTTTTTAAATAATTAATAATGTTTATAACCTCAGTTTTTAGATATGGTACTTCATACTTTACTATGTCATCTACCACAGGTTCCCCGGAAGCATCGTATAATACAACACGGTTATCATAAGCGTCTTTACCAGCTTCTTTAAAGATAATATGTTCGATAATCATTTTTCCTGGTTTAAGTCTAGGGTTATGCTTAAGAATCATATACATATAAAAACTTAACTGGAGAGCATAATGGTTAAGGTTACAATCGTCCAGATTAGTAACTGGATCAAGCATTTTATCAGTAATTCCTTCCCAGTTAGTATAACCTGAGGTTTTAATTTCTTTATTTGTTTTATAGTCATAAATGTTTACTATACCATTTACTACTTCTACTCTATCTGCTTGACCACATAATCCTACACTCTTAAGATACATCATATGTTCTGGATATATCCCATCTTTTAATTTTTGATCCGGCGCTTTTTTAATTCCATCAGACTCTATAGGTTTAAAGATAGGTATAACAAAACCATCCTGCTCTATGTTTTCACAAGACGTATAGGCTAATTCTCTTTGCGAATGATACCATGTACCTAGATTAACTGCTTTCTGCGACTCGTTCTTCCAAGCCTCTTTGACATCCTCGACGGTCATTCCGTACCACTTACTCTTTTTATTTTTTACTGACTTAGCAGCAATAACATCTGCATCAAATGGTTTTTTGAACTTAGATATAACTCCTGTTACGCTTACCCATGTGATATTCTCATTAGGGTCTATACTCGTATAGCTATGCGTATCTGCTTTAAATAGTATCGACATAGTTCTCTAATTTAGAATTTAAATCGTCTTCGTCTTCCTCTGTCATTACGGCAAACCATCTTCCGCGTGGACATTCTGAAGACATACTATGTGTCTTATAAGCTAAGGAGCAGCCGCAATCTCCACAACAAGGTTGAGTACCCGGTACTTCGCATTTAGATCCTTTAATATCTATAAGCGGACAGGATTCACAAATCTCCATACGCCAAGTAGCTATACGCTGTATTTTCTTTCGGGTAAAGTAGTAATTAAATATCCCTTCTAGGATTAACCACTTATCCCTCCAGATCTTCTTTACCTTTTTCCAAAATTTCATTTCGATTTGATTTAAATTGTTTTTTAGCAAGAGTTTGGTTTTTTAAGTTCTCTCTAATCTTATATAAACGCTTCAAAGTATTTTGTGCGCTCATATAAAAGTTATATCGATTTAAGTTGGTAGGATTGATAATTCTAACATAGTCTTCGTGTTTCTGTATTTCTTTATTTAGACTAGTAGTCTTTACATAAAAAACACCTAAACTTTCTACATCTATTTTAGGTTCTTCTCCAGACTCCATAAGCTTTCTTATGCTACTCCAGTAGTAGGATACGGCATCTGAAACTTCTGATTCTGGAAGATTCAGCTCTTCAGCTAATTCCTTAATTAGGAAATTTGATTTCTTAGGATTCAACATGGACTACCTTATAGTCTAATAATATGTTACCGTTAATCTGTATCTTAAGATCATCACTTAGAGCAATCTTCTTTTTACTCTTTCCCTTTTTTATTACTAGATTCTTTTTCTCAGCTTTAGTAATAGCGTTTCTAACAGACTGGCTGCTACCAAAAATTTTGTTCTTAGTAGCAGCCTCGCAGAAATCTGTTAGTTCTTTCTCCCCCGAAAGAGCAAGAAAAGTAAGACAACTTAAGTCTTGATCAGATACGTTTAACGATTTTAGGTGACAATGAACAGCTAACTGGAATTTAACTATACTCCATAGGTCCATTCTCACGGTCTTTCGTACCTGATTTACTACAGCCATTACTTTTCTTTTTTAAGGGTTCTGGTTTTCGGTTGTTCGATTTCAGAAGATTCCTCCTCTTCTGCTGGAGGCGGTGCCATAATCTGAGCTTGTCTCATGGTAGCTACAAGCCTGCGCAAACGCTGTTCTTCAACATCTGCTAGAAGTGTTTCGTACTTAAGTTGAATCTCTAGTAACTCAGATTGTTCCTTATAAGATTCAATTAGTTCAGTTTTTTTAGCAGCCATTTCTTCTGCTGTAATTTGTTGGTTTTCCATAACGTAACTTATTTAGGTTTAAACAAATATATAGTAAAAGTTTAAACTAAACAAATTTAAATAAAAAAAGCCCAGGTACGTTTACCCAGGCTTTTAACCTAAACTAGTATTAACCTTAAGACTTCTTACTCTGCTGCTCTTTAGTAGCTTTGATATAGCCTGTAAGTTCTGCGATATTAGTACTTAACTGTGTCATATGATTAGTTAAGTTATCCATCTTCAGATCCAGCTTCTCATGAGCAGCTTTCTGATCTTCTTTAAGTGCTTCCATACGATTATAAATAGTATTTTCTTTGGCGGTAAGGTCAGCTTCTAGAGCATCCATGTCTCCAGTAAGTTTGTCTACCTTACCTTTTAACTTACCAATTTCTTGCTTTAAAGCAAAGTATGCTGATAATCCTGATCCTACTCCTGTTACAATCCAGATAACATCCTTAACGTTAAATGTCCAAGTCTCAATCATTTTAGTAAATCTTTTGTAGTATTGCTATTTCAGAGTATATAGAATTTTGAGGACTCGTACCATCCCATTGAGCACTTACTCTAAGTTCATTATCTACAGTAGTATCAAAATCAGTATTATTTTCTTCTGTAAAGTTTGTACCATTAAAGGAAGTTGCTGCATTTTGAGTATAATTAAACATACCTCCAGACATAATGCTAGCTGTACGAGCAGGTCCTATTTCACGAATAGTAAAGTATACATTTAATTCCCAATGTTTATTAATAGCTGCAGCTAAAATCATATTACCTGTAGTACCAAAAATAACCCCGTCAGTATTATCAATAGTTATAGTAAGACCCGCATTATTTCTAGAGCCTAGGTGACCTAGCATTTTTAAATGAAAAGAGTCACCTACTTTAAAGGTATTAGCGGGAACTAATAAAGATCCTACACCTACCCCTGTTAACCTACCAGGTGTTATAGTATTTGTAATAGCAATACTATTCTCATACTCAGCAAATAGACCTTTACCAAGATTACCTTGTTCAAGACCTGTAGCTATTGCATCTAAGCCCTGTAGTACTTTTAACTCGTAGTTAAAGTTTGAGCCTTTGTCTCCTTCTTTTGGATTACCGTTTCCTAATGACATAGTTATAAGGCATTAAGGATCCGTTGCAGGAGACGTAGCACCTGCAACTGGAACCTATAGTTAGATTTTTTATTACCGCTAGTGTAGTTGTTATTACCTAGTGCCATAGCGATTAGATTTCATAAAGTTCATAGTATATATACAAAGATCCTTGCCAGTTGCCTGTATCATCTAAAGCGGGATTAGCATTATACAAATTAAACTCAAGACCTGGATTAAAGCCTGTAGAAATAAGATAAGGTATAGCATTATCATCCACACCTTGACTATAGTATACAGAATACTGCACGTAAATATTATCTCTATTAGGTGGGGTTAAGTTAAGCGCAGGATTATCAATTACAAACTGATAGCTTGAATTAAAACTTCTTAAAGGTGCATAGGCAGGGTCTGTACCCATATCTATAACTTCAATAATACCTCTCTGCGTACTTACTTCTACATAAGCAGAACTAGCTCTCATTGTATAAAAAGCAGTATTACTAGCTATACATGATGCACAAAAATCTTGTGCTGGTATAGCATAGTTTTGATACTTATCTCCACGCTTTTGGAAAGATACATCTGCTCCTAGGACAACTAAGTCAGTAGCAGGATTTTCAATTGTAGTTCTTGTGAACTTATTCTTTACTAAGTAAAGCCAGTTTAAAATGTCCATAACTAGATTTGATTTGAGTTATTATTTTCTAATACTAGTACATCTAAAGCCTTTGTTATAAAACCCGCATCTTGTAAAGAGTAAGCACCTTTTTTAAATGCTTGATCTAAGGCCTGGGTTAAAATTTCTAGAGCTTCTTTTTTAGTCATTACGCCAATAGTATTTTTTGAGGTGTACCGTTAATTACTACATTCCATACTTTTGATGAAAGGTTCCCCTCTATAGATACGGTTCCAGCGTTATATCCGGCAGATCCAACTACAAACTGATTACTTCCAGTAGCAATAGCATAAGCTCCTAAAACTACTGATTGTGAATAACCTGCTGAATCAGCACTACGACCAATAATAGTATTTAAGCTTCCTGTAGAAGTTACACCAACGTTATATCCAATAGCTGTATTACCAAATCCTATAGTATTTGCAACTAATGCGCTAACTCCAATTCCTATATTAGCTGATCCAGCTACAGATGCTGAAAGAGCATTGTGACCTATAGCCATATTACCAGGAGATGTAATAACTCCAAGAGTATTAGTACCAATCGCTAGATTATAGTTACTGGTATTAGAAAAAAGAGCACTGCTTCCAATTGCTACGTTATGAATTCCTGCTACATTTGAAGCAAGAGCATTGTAGCCAATTGCTGTATTCTGGCTTCCAAGCACATTAGATTTTAAAGCACCGTCTCCAAAGCTAGTATTAGTAGCTACGTTACCCTGACCATTATTCCAAACAGTTTTATCTGTACTGTTATATTCTAAGTTTGGAACAGTACCAGGAGTTCCTGCAGGACCTTGAGGACCGGTTGGACCTTGAGCACCTGTAGCTCCTGTAGCTCCCGTTGCTCCTTGTGAAGCTAAAAGCGCCCAATTTGTAGGATCTGTATCAGGAGGTGTAGCAGATGGACCTACGTTAGCAATACAAAACCATGATGCTCCGTTATATCCTACTGCATCATCTACAACATAAGTTCCTAATGCTGACCATGCTCCTTGCCAGTTTAAACCAGCAGGACCTACAGGACCTGGTACACCTTGTGGACCAGTAGGACCTTGAATTCCTTGTGGACCCTGAGGGCCAGGAGGTAAAGTTGCAGAAAAGTCTTCAATTTCCATTGCGTAGGTTTGATAAATGTCTCCACGCTTAGATGTACCAACCTTAGCACCAAAGATCATTAAGTCTTTAGGATTGTCATAGGTAGTACGTACAAATTTGTTTTTGGCTAGATATAACCAGTTAAGAATGTCCATAGTTTTAGATTTTGAGTTGATTACTATATATGATAAATATACAAAGTTTAACTTAATTATACAAGTTCTAGAGAAGAAATTATACTATCTGCATCCGGTTTAAATGATCCATTAAGTATAGTTTTACCCCCTACAAAAGCATAAATGCCTTCTCCCATGTGTACGTGAACGCAGTAATCATCAACCTTTTCTACACTATGATAAGGATAATCTGAGCCCCTATAAGTTATAATTCCATCTAAGTATATAATCTGTTCCATTATGCTTTATTTATCTGAATTTGTATAAACGAACTTCTTGATGTATCTGCTGTACTTCCATTCTGAACAGCAACAACCAGATATTGATTCTGTGTCCAGTCTATATTTGATGTGCTTACAGCAATAGTTAAAGCAGTATTATCATCCGGGTTTATATTAGCATTACCCGCCATAGTTTCTGTATTTGTTGATGTCTTTACAGCCAATGTTCTGCTGTATTGAAAGTACAAAGAAACTGCCGCAGCAGTCGCACTTGTTGCGACTAAAGAACCACCAATTGCTGCACTTGTGTTGACATACATACGTGTTGTTAATGTACCTGCTGTTCCTACTTTTCTTATACGAGTTTTAACATAAATGATATCACCTGTAGTTACTGTATTTGCAAGTATTAAAACGCTATCTGTGTACGAGCTTATAGTTGTACCAGTTACCGCAGTTCCATCAGTTACTTTTTGCTTATTTATAGTGACACCTGATGTAGCTATGGTAAAGTTAGGATATGTTCCAGATGTGGATATTCCCGTACCTGCTGTTAAGGCTACAGTTTGATCAGGGGCAGAGTTAGTAACCGTTATAGTACCACTAGTTGTAATAGGGTTTGTACCAGATAAACTTATACCTGTACCCGCAGCAAGCTGTACAGAAGTTACTGTACCGGTATTACTTGTATAACCTGCTGGGTTAGTAAGCGGATAGTACGTTGCTGCAGCAGTAGCGGAAGTTAAATATCCTGATAGCGCTGATATAGTAATATATCCAGAAGGATTAGTTAACGGATAATAAGTAGCTGCAGCAGAAGCTATAGTAAGGTAACTAGATAAAGCTGCAGATGTTATATATCCAGCAGGGTTACTTGCATCATACTTTAAGTTAAGTGCTGCTTGTAAGTCCAGCTGAGATGATAAAGTACCTGTAATGGTTCCCCATACAGCAGCTCCCGGAGGGCTAGTAGATAAAATATCATAGATCTCCTGAAGCTTCTCAAGAGTAACAAGCTCAAATCTATTTGTGGTAGCGCTCATTAGAACTGTACAAATGTATCTAAAATATACCAGCTATCAGCACTAGTAGGATTAGCTTCTAATGTAACCGCTCCTAAATCACCAATAGATGGTGGCGCAGTAAGAGTTACAGAAGCATAGTTACCCTCATCTATCTGTACTCCAGATACAGGAGTTATTATAACATCATCTGCAGATGTATTCTTTACAACTACAGTTTGACCATTTAGATTATAAGTACTAGGTATATATAGATTAACTGAAGCACCTGTAGTAGGTCCAACAACATTAACATAAGTTAAGTAACTAGTAAACTGAGCACAGTTTAATGTATAGTCTGTTATACCCTCTGCAAAATAATCTAGGGTAATTACATTAGGTGCGCCTACTGGAGTAGATGTTTGGCTAGGTATATTAAATACATTTTGCGCAAAGTAATTATTAGGAGGTGTAGCCATTATTTATATCTTTTATTATTTCCTTTCCCATTACGAGCTCTGTTAGAAGACTTAGATTCTTTAACCAGCTTTCCGTTTTTTGTATGAGACATGTCCTTACCATCTTTATTTCCGTATGTACCCGCACGTCTATTAGCACTATTTAACTCTTCTCTGTAGTTAACTCTATCAGGATCAGAATGATATTTTTTATTATATGCATTCTTTTTAGCACGGGCTTCAGGATGGCTAGCAAAATACTTAGCAGACTTAGATTTACCTGTTGATTTTCCAGCAAGACTATTTCTCATATGATAAAGATATAAAAAAATTTCACGTAAAAGGTTGATAATTAAAATATTTTCCATAAACTTGTATCAGATAACGACCTTATGGATAAGCTAACAGCTACTGGTAAACTCGCTAAGAAGTATCTCAAGAAGTATCCTTCTCTACCAATCATGACTATTGCTAAACTTATGTACTCTGAAAATGAGATGGCATTTACTAATGTAGATCATGCACGTAGCGCACTTAGAAGCCACTCCGGACTACTAGGTAAGAATTCTAGAAAAAATGTAGATCCAGAATTACAAAGACCTATTACATATAACTATGCACCATTTAATGATATACCAAAATCATATAAGTCTGGACCTAACGACTTTACATTACCAAGTGATGCTAATAATATTCTTGTTCTTTCTGATGTGCATTTCCCTTATCATGATGAAGAAGCTCTTGGTGCGGCTATTCAATATGGTATCCAAGAGCAAGTTAATACAATACTTCTTAACGGTGATATTCTAGACTTCTATCAGTTATCACGCTTTGATAAAGATCCAAGTAAACCTAAGATGAAGACTGAGTTAGAACAAGGTAGATGGTTTATGAAAGCATTACGTACAGCATTTCCTAAAGCTAGAATCTACTACAAGCTTGGTAATCATGAAGATAGACTAGAGAAGTGGTTAAGAATCAAGGCTCCAGAATGGATAGGTATGGATGAGTTTGAGCTAAAGATGTTACTTAGATTTGGAGAAAACCAAATACAATTAATAGATTCTAGTGCTACTATTAAAGCGGGTAACTTAAATATCATACACGGTCATGAATACTTAGGTGGTGGTACAGTAAACCCTGCAAGAAATTTGTATCTTAAAGCTAAGGCTAGTACTATCTGCGGACACTTCCATAGAAAGTCAGAGTTCACAACCCGTGATATTAACAACAATATCCAAGGTGCCTGGACTACAGGATGTTTATGTGAGCTGTATCCAGAGTACATGAAAGGTCATAGCGACTGGGTACACGGATTCGCAGTAGTTAAAGTGAACAAAGACGGTACATTCTCTGTAGATAACAAAATGATCATTGACGGTAATGTAGCATAACTATGGCAACAACTATCAAAGCTGGTATATATGTAGATCCTCTAAGTGAAGAGCAATCTACTCCTGAGATCTATATTGATCATACTATGATCCAGATATATAGCCAGGAAGATATGCTAGTTATCCAGCTTAGTTATGAAGAACTCCGAGGTATCTTAGCTATTATGGCAGCGGAGCAGGAGAAAACCCATCTACGTATTCAAGCTATAGGTAGAAATAACTAAGGTCTCTCATTAAGACTCCAGTAGTTAAAGTCATGCAGTCCTTGCATGTACCACTTAAACATAATCCACTTGAATTCTTCTGTGGTACTTATCTTAACTAAGTTATCATAAAGCGCTGTCTCGTTCATGTTTTTTCCATTCTAAGTAAAACCCTATTGCTACAAGTATATTCATACCAAATGAACTAATTATCTCTACCAAGTCTTGGTATACATTGAGACTAAGATGTACGTGACCCAGGGTCCAAAAAGGAATCGCTAGGTTGCTTGATATCCATGTCACTAGGAAAGTAATAAAGTTCTTCATGCTCCATCATCATTATTCTGAACAGCGCCCATCTTGTCTCGTCTAAGTAGTGAGCGGTTAATATATCTCTCATCATAGTCGTCTATAAGCTTCATCAATCTTTTTAAACTCTCCCGGGGAGTGTGATGCATAAGGACTCTAAATGCTATAAACCGCGTTTCATCATCAGCAAACTTGCTGTTACCCATTCTAATGGCAAACCCGCAGGTGTACATATCTATGTCCATGTAACAAATATAGCGTAAAATTGTTACCATACTAAAGTATGATTTCTCATTCAGTAAACCTATATTCTGACCTTTGTGACTTATAAGTCATACAATAGTGTGATTTTATAACCTATAGGGTACATTATACCTTCAGGTATTATACCAAGTACTCCTAACGGGTACATATTAGTTAGATGTTATAAACCACATCTGTCACATATATTTTAAAAATTGTGACAAACCCCGTCACAAATTTAGCAAACTTTTGTGACGAGCTTGGTGGGTACTTGATGGGTACTTGGGGGAAAGTATAGTAAACTTTTGAGACAGCTATTGTGGAAAATAATCACCAGAATCAGGCTTATAGTGGAAAATAATCCCCAAGGGGTATGCGCTAATCTACCATTACTGGAAAATTTTAGGAGTATCGGGGACTTATAACATACCCCCGGGTATAAGGGTTCTTGGGACACACCCCCTGGGTATTTACTTTCTAGTTTATGGAAGAGGGAGAGATGGGTCCCCTACAGGCTGACCCCGGCCTGCGGCCAGCTTCGGGGGTACCCCGGTCGTTTTGGACAAGCTTACCCTATATGGCCGTTCTAATTTTATTTTTATTAGCAGGCTAAATAGTTTTTCCTTTTCTTGTTTAATTATCAGTCCTATGAAAACATTTGTTTCGAAAGCGACTCGTACTTCCGCTGTCTTCGGACAAGGTACGATTAATGTGTCAGGCTTCAATGTTTATACGTTGAAACTACGCTTAAAACAATTCGACCTGTTGCGTTTAGCAATAGAATCGGCAAAGGAAATGTATGGTGACCTCTGTAACCTGAATCGACTTAACTGTCGGTTGGTGCACGGTAAGAACCATAATACCTATGCCTATTACGAATTCGCTACAACGGATGCCGAAATGTATAGCAATATACTTCGGGGATTAGATTTATGTCGAGCAGACGTTAAAATGGTCGAGTATGGCCGTTTGATGACGGGCGACAGGCATTATTTGTCTGATGCATTCTCAACGACTCTCGCTAGACTGCGGGAAATGGAAGAAACTCGTTTCCACGTTTGTGACGACGACGACTTGCCATTCTAATCGACTAACTGTCTTAAAAGGGGAACACACTTGTGTTTCCTTTTTTTATTTAAGGTATATGGATTACCTATAATTAATCCTATAACTAAACACCTAATCCTATGTGGTCGTTTTTAACCGTTTGGGACATGTTCGTA
>Ga0315901_10005226_pt1 | contig 15865 bp, 14 predicted proteins | sample LakEriMetagenome_10_FD_203761 | JGI IMG/M metagenome (GOLD analysis project Ga0315901, IMG submission 203761) | Freshwater fungal communities from buoy surface, Lake Erie, Ohio, United States - Buoy 2 MA116 | ecosystem: Environmental > Aquatic > Freshwater > Lake | place: USA: Lake Erie, Ohio...
CACGCCAGAGCGCTTCGGCAAAGGTGCCATCCAGGGCGTGGCCGGACCCGAGAGCGCCAACAACGCGGCCGCCCAGACCTCGTTCATCCCAATGCTGACACTGGGTATTCCGCCGAACCCGGTGATGGCGCTGATGATCGGCGCGATGGTGGTCATGGGCATCACGCCGGGCCCGAAGGTGATGTCCGACAACCCCCAGCTGTTCTGGGGCCTGATCGCCTCGATGTGGATCGGAAACCTGATGCTGATTGTCCTGAACCTGCCCTTCGTCGGCATTTGGGTGAAGCTGCTGACGTTGCCGTATCGGTTCCTGTTCCCGTCGATCGTGTGCTTCTGCGTGATCGGCCTGTACACGCTGTCAAACAACAACTTCGACATCTATCTCGCAGGTCTGTTCGCGGCGATCGGCTTCGCCTTCATCAAGCTGCGCTGCGAGGCCGGCCCCCTGCTGCTGGGCATGGTGCTGGGGCCAATGCTGGAGGAAAACCTGCGCCGCACCTTGCTGGTAGCCCGCGGCGACTGGAGCGTGTTGGTCACGCGCCCGATTTCGGGCACCTTGATCTTGCTGGCGGCCGTGATGCTGCTGGCCGCCTTGCTGCCCGCAGTCAGGCAGCGCCGCGACCGAGCATTCCGCGACTGAGTACGCCGACACCCCGCAATCCGCACCAGCGCCACACCTAAACCCTGTTTTACCCCTGAAGGAGTCCTGTCAATGAAACGTCTCTACGCACTGGCTGGTGCCGTCATGGTGGCCGTCTTGTTCGCCGCGCCGGGCACTGCCTTGGCGCAAAACCGTATCTTCGTCGGTACCGTGGCCGGATCCGATCTGGATGGTCTCGCGCGCCGCGTAGCGGAGGTGCTGGCCGCCAGCGATGGTGCGCGCTGGATCGTCGAGAACCGGCCAGGTGCCGGTGGCGCTCTGGGCTTCGAGGCGCTCAAAGGCGCGCCGGCTGACGGGACAACGCTGCTGATGGCGCCTTCCGGGGCTTTGACCCTGGCGCCGCACACGCGCGGCAACCTGAAGTATTCGTTGGCGGACGTGGCTCCCGTATCACGCGTGGCTGCATTCGACGTCGCCTACATCGTCAGTGCCAAAGTGCCGGCGACGACGCTCAAGGCCTACTTCGACTGGGTCAAGCAGGACAGCGCGCGAGCCGTCTTCGCCACGCCGCAGTTTGGCGGCATTCCGCACATGTTCGGCATCAAGCTAGGCCGCGCGGCGGGCGTGCCGCTGGACAACGCGGCCTATCGTGGAGGCGGCTCGCAGCTCATCACCGATGTGGTGGGCGGGCATGTGCTGGCCGCCTCGTCGGGTGTGGCCGAGTGGCTGCGCGAACACCAGGCCGGCACCGTGCGCATCCTGGCCACCAGCGGCATGAAGCGCGCACCCCAGCTGCCCAACGTGCCCACCTTCCAGGAGCTGGGCTACAAGGACCTGACCGCGTCCATCGCCTACCTGCTGCTGGCGCCGGCGCCAACGCCCAAGGCGACCATTGATGCGATTGCAACGCGTGTGGCCAAGGGTCTGGCCGACCCCAAGCTGCGCGAAGCGCTCACGGCACAGGGCTTCGTCGTCGATGGCACGACGGCCCCAGCGACGGTGGCTGCCGACCTCAAAGCGGAACACAAGCTGTGGGGCGACATGATCAAGGAGACCGGGTTCAAGATGCCCAACTGACGGCCAACCCCGCGACGCCCAAGCGACCGCAAGGCCACCACACACCACGGCATGAAGTGCCGCCCCCAGGCCTCAGGGTTTGTCAGGAGGCATGTTTCAGTATGTACCGATTTACGCAATTGCGTTACGTTTATAGAATTGACGGAACACAATCTGTCGAACGCGTTGCCACGACAACCCGGAGCCACCCCCATGCTGAACCAACAACTACGTTTCGCATCAATCACCGTCGCACTTTGCACGCTAGCGCCGATGGGCGCTCAGGCCCAGGTGACCATCTCTGGCGCCATGGACATGAGCTTCGAGGCGGTGAACACGGGGGAACCCAACGGCAAGATCAAGCAGCTGGGATCGGGCACGGTGACCTCCAGCCGCATCGTCTTCGCAGGTCGTGAAGACATGGGTGGCGGATTGGCGGCCATCTTTCGCCTTGACATGGGCATCCGCTCCGACTCGGGAGATATGTTGCCCGGCGCCAATGCCAACTTCGGCCGCACGTCTATCGTGGGCCTTGACAGCCGGAAGTGGGGGCAACTGGCCTTGGGTCGCACGGGGACGCCGTTGACGCCCATGCTGATCCAGACCGACTTCGGGGGCGTCGGCTACTACGGCAACAACGGCAGCATCAGCCAGAACCTGATCGGCCGCGCCACCAACGGCGTCTTCTACACCTCGCCTGAGATGGGTGGGCTGACTGTTCGGGCGGTCGCCTCGGCCGGTCTGGAGAACAGTACGGCGCCGAAGGACCAAGGACGCCTCATCGGTCTGGGCGGCTACTACCGCGCGGGCAAACTGAATCTGGCGGCCGCCTACCAGACCAGCAAGGAACGCACCGCAACCGGTACCAACTTTACGGTGGATGACCAGACGGAAGCCGGCATCGGAGGGCGCTATGACTTTGGCTGGGTGATGGTCAATGCCGGTTGGTACAAGATCCACCAAGTCACGCCGGTGGCATCGCGTGACCGCGCCATTCCCAGCGACAACACCACGTCCTACTGGCTCGGTGCCGTGTTCCCTGTCGGCCCAGTGGGGAAGCTGGGCCTGCAGGTGGGACAGACCAAAGGCGACTTCAAGGCGGCTGGCTTGCCCGAGCCTAAGGGCACCACCATGGCGGCGTACTACAACTACAGCCTGTCCAAGCGCACCAGTTTGTACGTCAACTACGCCCGCGTCGACAACAACGCCGGGTCCAAGCTCAGCCTGATTCCCGCCGCGTACTTCGCGCGGCTGCGCCCGTCAGTCAACGGCTCGGATCCGAGCGCGCTGGCAGCCGGAGTTGTCCACCTGTTCTGAGCGCGGCATCAGTGCTTCACCATTGCCGTTCTTTCCTCCAGGTCGGTGAACGGGCCTTTCGAGGTGTGGCAGACATGTAAGGGGTTTCGAAGATCGCCACTCCGGTCCAGCATCAACGTCGTGGCATTGCATCGGCCCTGGTTCATTCTGGCCGGCTGAAGATCAAGGACAAGGGAATCAAACCCGAGTGAGCACCGCACCGGCCCGGTGCCAGTCCACGCTCCGTCCACAAGCCCCTGTCATGAGGCCCGCATGAATTTAAAAGGCAAGGTTGCACTCGTCACCGGTGGCGCGACAGGTCTGGGCAGCGCATTCGTGCAGCGCCTCTTGGCCGACGGTGCCCGGGTGGCGATCGGGGACCTGCGAGGCGCGCACGATGCGGCGAATGCTCACGACGCCACGGGCAGTCGGTGTCTGGGTGTGGCGATGGACGTAGCCGACGAGGCCTCGGTCCAGGCTGCGGTGCGGGCCGTGAAAACAGGTCTGGGTGGCGTTGACATCCTGATCAACAACGCGGCCTTGTTTTCCACGCTGGTGAACAAGCCCTTTGAAGAATACTCGGCCGACGAGTGGATGCAGGTCATGCGTGTGAACACACTCGGGCCCTTCAACTGCGCCAAGGCCGTGGCACCACACATGAAGGCGCAGCGCTGGGGTCGCATCATCAATGTGGCATCGACTTCCGCACTCAAGGGCCTGGCCAACATGGCGCACTACGTGACCAGCAAGGGCGCCGTCATCACCTTCACCCGCGTGCTGGCGCGCGAGTTGGGCGCCTGGAACATCACCGCGAACGCGCTGGCACCGGGCCTGACGCTGTCCGACCAGATCCTCAAAAACGATGACCACATAGCCAAGTTTGGCGAGGCCATCCGCAAGTCACGCTCCATTCAACGCGATGCGTTGCCCGCCGACCTGGTGGGCACGGTGAGCTTCCTGGCCAGCGATGACGCAGCCTTCATGACCGGGCAGACGCTGTGTGTCGAAGGTGGCGCCATCTTTGTCTGATCGGACATGACGCACGCCCCGTTGCGCAACCTGCTGTTCGTGATGAGCGACCAGCTGCGTTGGGACCACCTGGCCTGCAACGGCCACCCTGGCATCCGGACGCCGAACCTGGATGCGCTAGCTGCACGCAGCGCCCGCTTTGACGCTGCGTTCGTACAAGCCGGGGTGTGCGGCCCCTCTCGCATGTCGACCTACACCGGGCGCTACGTCGGTTCGCATGGCGTGACATGGAACCGAGTGCCACTGCCGGTGGAGCAACTCACCCTGGGCGACTATCTGGCTTCGGCCGGCCGCAAGCTGCACCTCGTCGGCAAGACCCATGTCATTGCCGACACCGCGGGCCTGCAGCGCCTGGGGGTGCCACCTGGCTCACCTGCCTGGCGCCACCATGCCAGCGGCGGTTTTGTCGAAGTCGACCGCATCGAAGGCCACGGCCCGCCTGGAGCCGAGAGCGGCTACGCAGAATATCTGCGTGCGCACGGCTATACCGGTGCTGACCCCTGGACCGAGCACGTGGTGGGCGCCGACGGCCCTGGTGGCACCACCGCCAGCGGCTGGTTCCTGCGCAACGTGCACCTGCCCGCCCGCGTGGCCGAAGAACATTCAGAGACCGCCTACGTCACCGGCCGCGCGCTGCGCTTCCTGGCTGACCAGGGCAGCGAGCCCTGGGCGCTGCACCTGTCCTACGTGAAGCCGCACTGGCCCTACCTGGCACCGGCGCCGTACCACCGCCGCTACAGCGCCGACGACATGCTGCCCGTGAAGAAGCGCCCCAGCGAACTGGACGCGCCGCATCCGGTGGTGGCGGCCTACATGCAGATGGAAGAGTCGCAGACCTTCGCGCGCGACGAGGTGGTGCGCCAGGTTCGGCCGGTCTACATGGGCCTGATCGAACAGCTGGACCACCATATCGGCCGCGTCATCCAGGCCCTGCAGGCAAGCGGTCAACTGGACCACACATTGATCGTCTTCACCAACGACCACGGCGACTACGGCGGCGACCACCACCTGGGCGAGAAGGACCTGTTCCATGACCAGGTCATTCGTTCACCGCTGATGGTGTTCGACCCCCGCCAGCAAGCCGACGCCACCCGCGGCCATCGCATCAGCGCCATGGCCGAGGCGGTGGACGTGGTTCCCACGGCGCTGGACGCACTGCAGATCCGGCCTGCGCTGGACCGCACCCAGGGCCGCTCGCTCATGCCCTGGGTACATGGCGAGAACCCCTCGGCCTGGCGCGACTGCGTGTTTGCGGAAATCGACTACTCGTTCCGCCGCGCCCGGTTGCTGCTGAACCGCCGGCCAGGTGAATGCCGTGGCTGGATTGCGCGCGAACGGCGATGGAAGTTTGTGCGCTGGCAAGGCTTCGCGCCGCAACTGTTCAACCTGGAAGACGACCCGGACGAGTACGTGGACCTGGGCCAGGACCCGCGCCTGGCGGCCGAACGGCAGCGCCTGGACGAACGGCTGCACGCCTGGCTGAACGACCAGCACCCGCGCCTGACCATGGACGACGCCGAAGTCGCACAGCGAACCGACCGCGCCAAGGAGCACGGCATCCATTACGGCACCTGGTAGTGTCTGGAGACCCCATGAACGATCTTGCAATTCACCGACGCACCGTGCTGGGCGCCCTGGCAGCGGCCACCCTGGCCCCTGCTGCCGGCTACGGGCAGCAGTTTCCTGGCAAGCCCGTGCGCCTGATCACCTCGTTCCCGGCGGGTTCGGGGCCCGACGCCATGCTGCGCTTTCTGGGCGAGCGGCTGGCGCGGACATGGGGCCAGAGCGTCGTTGTCGACAACCGGCCCGGCGGCGGTGGCTTCATCGCCGTTGCAGAGGCACGCAAGGCCGCACCGGACGGCCACACGCTGCTGCACATCGACGGGCTGAACTTCACCGCCGCGCCTCACCTGTACAAGACGCTGCCCTATGACCCGGTCAACGACTTCAGGCCCATCACGCCACTGCACGCCGGCTATTTCTTCATTGCAGTCGCCTCGGCGTCGCCATGGCGAACGGTGGCCGACCTGCTGGCGGCCGCGCGAAGCCAGCCCGGGCAGGTCACGTACGGATCGTGGCAGGTGGGCAGCATCGCCCACCTGGGTGCGGCTGCCCTGGAGTCGGCCAGCGGCAGCCGCATGAACCACATCCCCTTCAAGGAAACATCGCAGCTGTATGCGGCGGTGGCCGGCGGTGACGTGAACTGGGCCTTTGGCTCGCCAGCCAGCGCGGGGCCGCTGCAGCGCGCCGGCAAGTTGCGCTTCCTGGCACTGGCCGCGCCGCAGCGGCTGACCACGCACCCCGACGTGCCCACCGTGGCCGAATCCGGCGGACCTGCAGGCTTCGAGACCACCAGCTGGGTAGGCTTGTTCGGCCTGCCGGGTCTTCCAGTAGCCGTGGCCGCCCGCATCAGCCAGGACGTCACACTCTTGATGGCTGACCCTGAGGTGCGCAGCAAGTTGGTCGACTTTGGTTACGTCTCGCAGCCACTGACTCCTGAGCAGACCGTGGCCAAGATTGAGCAGGAACGCGTGCGCTATGCGCGGACGATCCGTGATGCCGGCATCCGGCTCGAGTAAGACCTAGACCGGCGAACATCATGGTACGTGCCTTGAACTACTTTAGCGGCCGCTGGACGGCCGGCTCCGGCGCGGCAGGCGAATGCATCAACCCGGCCACGTCGGAGGTGGCGGCACAGTTCAGCGACGCCACGCTTGACGAAGCACTGTCAGCCATCGAAGCCGCGCGCACAGCCTTTGATGCCGGGCCGTGGTCGCGCAGCCCACGCTTGCGCGAGGCCGTGCTGCTGGAATTTGCAGCCAACCTGCAGGCCCGAGCGCCCGAGATCGAGCGCTGGCTGGTCACGCTCAACGGCAAGCTGGCGCGCGAAGCACGGGGCGAGCTCGCCACCGCCGTGTCCGAACTTCGCTTCTACGCTGGGCTGGCCCGCAACCTGTGGGGCCGCGTGGCGGAGATCGATAACGGCTGCTACTCGCAACTCAGCCGCGAACCCGCTGGCGTGGCGGCGATCATCGTGCCCTGGAACGCCCCGGTGATCCTGCTGATTCGCTCGCTAGCACCCGCGCTGGCAGCCGGTTGCACGGTGGTGATCAAGGCGGCGCACCAGACCTCCCTGGTCAACCAGCTGGCGCTGGAATGTCTGACCCGCATCACGGTCCTACCGGCGGATGTCGTGTGCTCCTTCACCGAGTCCGGTGCCGCCATCGGCCGCGCCATCAGTCAGTCGCCGCACATCGACGTCATCAGCTTCACCGGCTCTTCGGCCACTGGCAAGCGCATTGCAGCCGATGCCGCCGGCACGCTCAAGCGCCTGTCGCTGGAACTCGGTGGCAAGGCGCCGGCCATCGTATGGCCCGATGCGCCGCTGGCACCCACCGTAGCCGGGCTGGTGACCGGCGCCCTGCCGATGGCGGGCCAGCAATGCACCGCCATCGCCCGGGTGCTGGTCCATGAAAGTCGATTTGACGAAGTTGCACGATCGCTGGCCGAGCGGCTGGGCAGCCTGGTACTGGGCCCGGGCCACGACGCGCAATCGCAACTGGGTCCGTTGATCGACCTGGCCAACCGCGACCGCGTGGCACGCCTGGCTCAAGACGCCGCACAGCACGGCCGGGTGTGGCTGCAGGGCGGCGTACCCACAGGCACCTTGGCCCGCGGCGCGTTCGTCACGCCCACCCTGGTCGAAGTGGACGACCTGGACTCGCCCTACATCCAGGAAGAGTTGTTCGGACCGGTGCTGGTGATCGAGCGCTACCAGGACCGCACCGAGGCCATCGCCCGTGCCAATGCCACGCGCTACGGTCTGGCCGCCAGCGTCTGGTCGGCAGACCGCGCGGCAGGCCAGTCCATGGCACGCGAACTCAAGTGCGGCACGGTCTGGGTGAACGCGCACAACAAGCTGTTCCCGGAATCAGAGACCGGGGGCTTCCGCGAAAGTGGCTATGGGCGGCTGCATGGCGTGGAGGGCCTCAGCGACTTCCTCAGTACCAAGCACGTCTACTGGGAGAACCCGCCGCAGGGCGCTGCGCAGGCCACTGGGCACTGAAGGCCCATGGCCGTACTTCACACCATCCACACCGGGCTCACGGTGCATGACCTCGCGCACATGCTGGCCTTCTTCAGCCAGGTGCTGGGCGCAAAGGTCGGCGAGATCCGCCAGATACCGGTCGGCGAAACGTTGGGCCACATCACCGGCGTGCGAGGTGCACAGGCCCGGGTGTGCATGGTGACGCTACCGGGCGGGCACGTGGTGGAGTTGCTGCAGTACAGCTCACCCGCCAGCGCCACAACCGTGGCGCCCCGGCCCTGCGACATCGGAGCCGGACATCTGGCCTTGCAGGTGGACTCGGTCGCCAACACCGCCAGCCACGCCGAGGCCTTCGGCTTCGTGGTTGCGGGCCAGAAGCACTTCCTGCCCGGCGGGCCCTTCGCCGGTCAGTGGGTGGCCTATGTGCGGGACACCCATGGCTTCACCCTGGAATTGATAGGCGGCGCCTGAACCCTGAGCGACCCCAGCCACGACCGGCGCCTATGGTTCTGGAGCGTGCGCTCTGCGTGTGCTCTTCGGGGATCAACCGCCTCAAGCGGCGCGCAGCACCGCCAGGCCCTTGAGGTACTCGCCTTCGGGGAAGACCAGCGTGGTGGGGTGGTCAGGCGCGCCTTCCAGGCGCTGCAGGATGGCGCCGTCCACGCCGGCATCGGCTGCGGCACCGGCCACGATCTTGTGGAAGAGCTCGGCGCCCACGCCACCGGAGCAGGAGAACGTCAGCAACAGCCCGCCCGGGGCCAGCAGCTTGAGCGCCAGGCGGTTGATGTCCTTGTAGGCGCGGGCGGCGCGCTCGGCGTGCGAGGCCGTGGGCGCGAACTTCGGGGGGTCCAGCACGATGGCGTCAAAGCTGGCCCCCGCCTGCAGCTGCTGGCGCAGGAAGGCGTTGACGTCGGCGTCCAGGGCTTCATGCCGCGCGGCGTCGAAACCGTTGAGCGCCACGTTGGCGCGGGCCTTGTCCAACGCCGGCGCGGAGGAGTCCACGCTCACCACCTGTTGCGCCCCGCCGGCCAGGGCCGCCACCGAGAAGCCGCCGGTGTAGCAGTAGCAGTTCAGCACCCGCTGCAGCCCGAAGTGGCGCACCCACTGGGCAAACTGCGCGCGGTTGTCGCGCTGGTCCAGGTAGAAGCCGGTCTTGTGGCCCTCGGCCACATCGAGGTTCAGGCGCCAGTCGTGCTCGCGGATGACGAGGTCGGTGGGCCCATCCCCCCGCAGCCAGCCGGCGCGCGGCTCCAGGCCTTCCAGCGCGCGCACGCCGGAGTCCGAGCGCTCGTAAAGCCGGGTGCAGCCGGTGGCCGCCAGCAGGATGTCGGCCAACGCATCGCGCCAGCGCTCCATGCCCGCGGACAGGAACTGCGCCGACAGCACCTCGCCATAGCGGTCCACGATCAGCCCGGGCAGGCCGTCGGCCTCGCCGTGCACCAGGCGCACGCCGTCGCTGGCGATGGGCAGGCGCGCACGCAGCGCTAGCGCGCGGGCGATGCGGCGCTTGAAGAAGGCGTGGTCCACGCGCTCGGCCTCGTCGAAGGTCCAGGCGCGCACGCGGATCATGGAACTCGGGCTGAAGGCGCCCCAGCACAGGAACTGCCCTTCGGAGGACTCCACGCGGACGGTCTCGCCCGGGTCGGCCTTGCCGCGTTCGATGCTGCCCTGGAACACCCAGGGGTGGTGGCGCAGGAGCGAGCGTTCCTTGCCTTCGCGCAGGCGGATGATCTTCATGGGTGAGTGGTACGGGGTACGTGGAGGTGAGGCCGTGCGGGCATGAGGTGCCCTGGGTTGAAGCAAGTGTCCGAGGGCGGCGGGCAGACGTGGAGCAGACCCAGGGCAGAGATCAAGAGCCCACCTTGGCCTTGGCCCGGGGATGTGCCTTGTCGTATACCTGGGCCAGGTGCTGGAAATCCAGCCGGGTGTAGACCTGGGTGGTGGCGATGTGCGCGTGACCCAGCAGCTCCTGCACCGCGCGCAGGTCGCCACTGGACTGCAACAGGTGACTGGCAAAGCTGTGGCGCAGCATGTGCGGGTGCACGTGCGTGGGCAGGCCGGCCTGCAGCGCCAGGGTCTTCAGGCGCGAGCGCACCTGGCTGGGGGTCAGGCGCGTGCCGCGCCGGCTGACGAAAAGCGCGGGCTCGGTGGCGCGCGCCAGTTGGCGCCGGGCCTCGCTCCAGGCCATCAGCGCCTCCAGCGCCGGGCCGCCCACCGGCACGCTGCGCCGCTTGGAGCCCTTGCCGAGCACGTGAGCGGTGGCGTCCACGGCGTCCACCCAGCCTGCAGCCGCGTTGGAAGCCTGCACGTCCAGGCCGACCAGTTCCCCCACACGCAGGCCGCAGCCGTAGAGCAACTCCACCATGCAGCGGTCGCGCAGCGCGAGCACCGGGTCACCGGCTTCAGGCTCATGCGAGGCCAGGGCCACGGCGTCGTCCACCCCCAAGGCCTTGGGCAGGGGCTTGGGCGCCTTGGGGGCGCGGATACCGTCTACTGGGTTGGCGAGCACCGCCCCGCTGCGCCCCCACCACTTGTACAGGCCGCGCCAGGCCGAGAGCGCGATGGCGATGCTGCGCGGGCCCAGGCCACGATCACGCAGCGCGGCGCTGAAGCGGCGCACGTGGTGCGCCTGCACCTCCTTCAGCACTACTGGATAGGCCCGAGCCGAGCCTTGCAGCCAGCCCAGGGCATCGCGGTACATGGCCACGGTGCGCTCGGCCAGGCGCCGCTCGACGACCAGGTGCTCGATGAAGCGCAGGATCTCGGGGTCCAGGGGTTCCGCGGCGGACACGCCAGAGGCGGCAGGTGCCTCAGGAAGGGTCGGGGCGGATGGCTCGGCCTTCGCCGAGGCTGCATCACCAGGCCGTCGAGACGCCATGGGGGCCCAAAAAGCAGCAGGTGATCAGCCCGCGACGCGCAAGCGCGCGAGGCCCGCACTGGCAATCTCGCCAATGCGCGCCAGGAACTCGGTGCCCATGTCCGCGCTGTAGCGCGTGGGGTCGGGCGAGCCCAGCACCAACAGGCCGAAGGTCACCGCCGCGCCATCCGGTCCACGGCCCTCGCCCACATCGCGCAGCGGGATCATGGCCACGGAGGCCACCGCAGCCGCGGGATCCAGCCAACCGGCGGCCTCGAAGCCGGAGTTCACGCCGCAGTAGGGCAGGCTCAGGCTGGCGGTGAAGCTGCGCACGTCATCACTTACGCCCCGGGCGAAATCTTGCTCTGCGAGCTCCGGTTGCAGGCCCCACAAGCGCAGCGCGGCCTGCGGGATCAGGAACTGGTGACGCAGCTCCGCCACCAGACGGCCCGGCAGGGCGGCAGCCTCGGCCGTCAACAGGATGGTGCGGGTCCAACGGTGCAGGCGGTCGGCGATGGCCACGTTCTCCTGACCATGGCGGATCATCTCCACGATCTTCATCTCCAGGCCCTTGATGCGCTCGCGCAGCATCTCCATCTGCCGCTCCTGCAGTGACACGGCCCGCTGGCCATGCGGGCTCGTGAGCTGAATGGAGCCCAGCAGCTCGGCATGGCGCTCGAAGAAGCCCGGCGTATGGACAAGGTACTCGGCGATGTCCTGCTCGGTGATGCCTTGCAGGGGGGCGTTTCCAGCAGCTTGGCCTGGGGGGTTGCTCACGGTTCAATCCTCGAGGTTGCGGGGCAGTTGGATCGATTCACAGATCGATCTCCCCTTCAAAGACAAAGTCGGCCGGCCCGGTCATCAGCACCGGGGCTTGCAGGTTGTGGGCGCCGGCCCACTCGATGGTCAGGCGCCCGCCCAGGGTCTGCACATCCACACGCGCATCCAGCCAGCCCAGGCGGATGCCCGCCACCACCGCCGCGCAGGCGCCCGTGCCGCAGGCCAGGGTCTCGCCCGCGCCGCGCTCGAACACGCGCAAGCGCACCAGCTCGCGAGAGACCACCTGAAGAAACCCGGCGTTCACGCGGCGTGGAAAGCGCTCATGGCGCTCCACCAGCGGGCCCGCCGTGGCCACAGGCGCGGTATCCACGTCATCCACACGCTGCACGGCATGCGGGTTGCCCATGGACAGCACGGCCACGCCGACCGTGCCGCCGCTCGGCAAGGCCAAGGGCCAGAGCGGAAAGTCCTGCAGGCCGCTGGCTGGCCGCAGCAAGCCGGAGGCGTCAAAGGGCACGCGTTCCAGGTCGAACTCAGGCGCACCCATGTCCACGGTGACACGGCCGTCATCGCCTTCACGCAACTCCAGCACGCGGTTCAGGGTCTGCACGCGCACCACGCGCTGGGTGGTCAGACCCTTGGCGCGCACGAAGCGCAGGAAGCAGCGCGCGCCGTTACCGCAATGCTCCACCTCCTCGCCGCTGCTGTTGAAGATGCGGTAGCGAAAATCAACACTTGGCGAGGTGGGCCGCTCGACGATGAGGATCTGATCGGCCCCCACGCCAAAGCGGCGGTCGCCCAGGTGGCGGGCCTGCTCGGAGGTGAGCTCGAGAGGGGAGCGCGTGGCGTCGATGACGACGAAGTCATTGCCTGCGCCCTGCATCTTGGTGAAGCGCAGGTTCATCGCGCCGGATTATCGGTAGAGCGAGGGCTCGCCCGGCGGGCGCGTCTTGAAGCGCTTGTGCACCCAGAGGTACTGGGCCGGGTCGCGCAGGATCTGCGCCTCGATGAAGGCGTTCATGCGCGCGGCGTCGGCCACGGGGTCGGCCGTGGGCCAGTCCGCCCAGGGCTCCAGGAAGCGCACCCGCCAGCCCTGGCCGCCGGGCAGGATATCCACCACCACGGGCTGCACCACCATGTCCAGCATGCACGCCATCTTGGAAGGGGCCAGCAGGGTGGCGGCGCTCACGCCGAAGAAGGGCACGAAGGTGGAGTCCTTGGGGCCGTAGTCCTGGTCGGGCATGTTGAAGAAGGGGCAGCCCTCGCGGATGCGCTTCATCACCTGGCGGATGGGCACGCTGCGCGGATAGGCCTCGGCACGGCCGAAACGCAAGCGGCCCTGCTTGAGCACGCCGTCCAGGTAGGCGTTGCTCTGGGTCTGGTAGATATCCACCACCGTGCGCTGCTGGAACAGCTGCACCGCGGCGCCCGCCACTTCGAGGCCCAGAAAGTGCGGCACAAGCCACATCACGGGCCTTTCGATGCGCTCCGCCAGGGTCACGTCTCCCTCCACCTGGATCAGGCCCTTCAGCCGCTCGGGCGGCGCATACCAGAGCAAGCCGCGCTCCAGCAGGCTGCGGCCTAACAGGGCAAAGTGCTCGCGCAGCACACGGGATCGCTGCTCTTCGGCCCAGTCAGGAAAGCACAACGCCAGATTGCGCTGCGCGATGCCGCGCCTTTGCCGGGCGCACAGGTACAGCACCAGCCCAAAACCCCGCCCCATGGCCGCCTGCACCGACAGCGGCAAGCGCTGCATCAGGCGCAGACCGGCCACAAGCAGACGGGCTAGCAGGTTCATGGATACAAGCGGATCAAGACAGTGGTGACGAGGCGCGGGGGATGCGGGTGCGGTGACGGATGCTGATGCAGGCCCCTCAAGGCGTGGCACGGGGGTGTTTGTAGCGGTGGTAGCCCCAAAGGTACTGCCCCGGGCTGCGCAGTATCAGGGCTTCCATGGCGCGGTTGACCACGGTGACGGCCTGCAGGGTCCAGGCCTCGTCATCCAGGCCCTCGGGCGGCGGCAAGGCCTCAGGCAGAGGGGACATGTGCACCACATGCCCACGCCCACCCGGCAGGCGTTCGCACCAGGCCAGCAGCACGGTGGCTCCCGTCTTTCGAGCGAGGCTGACAGCCAGCGTCATGGTGTAGGCCTCACGGCCGAAGAAGGGTGCCCAGACCCCCTGCCCCTGGGGCGGCACCTGGTCCGGCAACAGCGCCACCGTCCCGCCCTGGCGCAGCGCCCGGATGAGCTGGCGCACCCCCGCCAGCGTGGCCGGTGCCGATGACAGCCCGGGACGCTCACGCGCCACCTCTTCCAGGGCGCGCAACCAGGCCTGACGGGCGGGCCGGTACAACACCGTCATGGGCTGGCGTGGCCCGAAGCGCTCGGCGTAGGCATGGGCCGCCACCTCGAAGCTGCCCAGGTGCGGCGTCAGGATTAGCAGCCCACCCGCTCGGCCCAACGCGGCCTCGATCAGCTCCCCTCCCTCCCAACATACGGGGTCAGGCACGGGGGCCTCTCGAGGGCGCAGCCACAGCCTGGTCAACTCCAGCGTCATGCGCCCCGCTTCGGCCACTGCGCGCCAACGGTCACGCGCCGAGATACCCGCCAAAGCGGCGTTGTCGCGCAGGCGCCTACGGTAGGCTGGCGACAGCCCCCACACGGCCCAGCCGAGTACCGCACCGAGCGCGTGAAGAAACCGCAACGGACGGCGGGACAGCCACTTCATGAGCCCATCAGCGAGCCGGAGCATGGTTCTATACTTTGCGGTATCGCCGAGTTAAGGACTACTTGCGGGGCGATGCAGCTGGATAGGCCGGCTGGCGGGATAGAGCAAAGCTCTCGAGCCCGGAACCGCTAAAGCGTCGCCGCTTTCCAGGACACCCCTGATCGGCTACGCCGATCAAACCAACCCAACCTGGAGCACACAAGTGGCACGCAACGATTATCTGTTCACCTCGGAATCGGTTTCCGAAGGTCACCCCGACAAGGTCGCTGACCAGATCAGTGACGCCATCCTCGACGCCATCTTCGCGCAGGACCCGCGCTCGCGCGTAGCCGCGGAAACGCTTTGCAACACCGGTCTGGTGGTGCTGGCCGGTGAGATCACCACCAACGCGCACGTGGACTACATCCAGGTGGCGCGCGACACCATCAAGCGCATCGGCTACGACAACACCGAGTACGGCATCGACTACAAGGGCTGTGCGGTGATGGTCTGCTACGACAAGCAGTCCAACGACATCGCCCAGGGTGTGGACCACGCCAGCGACGACCACCTCAACACCGGTGCCGGCGACCAGGGCCTGATGTTCGGCTACGCCTGCGATGAGACGCCCGAGCTCATGCCCGCGCCGATCTACTACGCGCATCGGCTCGTAGAGCGCCAGGCGCAGTTGCGCAAGGACGGGCGCCTGCCCTTCCTGCGCCCGGACGCCAAGAGCCAGGTGACCATGCGCTATGTGGACGGCAAGCCGCACAGCATCGACACCGTGGTGCTGTCCACCCAGCACGCCCCCGAGTATTCGTTGGGCAACCGCATGACGGACGCCTTCTACGAGGCCGTGCGCGAAGAGATCATCAAGCCCGTGCTGCCCAAGGAGTGGCTGACGGCCGACACCAAGTACCTGATCAACCCGACCGGCCGCTTTGTGGTCGGCGGCCCGCAGGGCGACTGCGGCCTGACCGGACGCAAGATCATCGTGGACACCTACGGCGGTGCCTGCCCGCACGGCGGCGGCGCCTTCTCCGGCAAGGACCCGTCCAAGGTGGACCGCTCAGCGGCCTACGCCGCGCGCTACGTGGCCAAGAACGTGGTGGCTGCGGGCCTGGCCAAGCAGTGCCAAGTGCAAGTGGCCTACGCCATCGGCGTGGCCCGCCCCATGAACGTGACCGTCTACACCGAAGGCACGGGCGTGATCTCCGACGACCAGATCTCCGCCCTGGTGAACCAACACTTCGACCTGCGCCCCAAGGGCATCATCCAGATGCTGGACCTGCTGCGCCCGATCTACCAGAAGACCGCTGCCTACGGCCACTTCGGCCGCGACGAGCCCGAGTTCACGTGGGAGAGAACGGATAAGGCGGCAGCACTGCGTGCTGCCGCGGGCCTGTAAGGCCCTCCGCAAGCGGACTTATCCGTTCTCGGGCCGCGCTCATATCGCGTCAGCGATGTGAGCGCGGACCAAGGTACCTACC
>Ga0315901_10005229_pt1 | contig 15853 bp, 25 predicted proteins | sample LakEriMetagenome_10_FD_203761 | JGI IMG/M metagenome (GOLD analysis project Ga0315901, IMG submission 203761) | Freshwater fungal communities from buoy surface, Lake Erie, Ohio, United States - Buoy 2 MA116 | ecosystem: Environmental > Aquatic > Freshwater > Lake | place: USA: Lake Erie, Ohio...
CAAGCCGATCACCGCAGAGGTGGAGCGGCCAAACGTCGTTACCAAATGGATGCAGTCCTACATGCACAAGGCGTTGCGCCCGTATCTGCGGCTGCGGGAGCTGATCTCGCACGTGCGCGGTGGCACTGTCCCGTTTGAGCTGTCGGTGTTTGAGCTCGACCCGTTCCCGGTTGTCTTTGAGCTGCAGGTCAACAAACACAGACTCAAGGAGATATCCTCGCACTTCAATCCTCTTGCCGAGTACCCACTCGAGGAGGTGGTGCTGACGCGCGACGTGGTGCGAATCTCGGTCCCGGCGGACCGCGTCTGGCAGGTGCGCGCGTGGGTGGACCATCACATGCGCGCCAGCCGCTACGCTGGGGTGGTGGTTGACAACAAGTACTTTGGAGGAAGTGTATCTGTATTGACGGATGTGATGCACGCTGTGATCATTTAATTACACCCGCGCCCATGTTTAGTTCACCTTCAGAAATTTAATCATAAAAAGCATCATTCTCACCGGCATGAGCGTTTGGGAGTCCTGGTTTGTCTGTGCATATGCTCGAAAGCAGTCGCGCAATCCCGGAATGGCCCATACAATCTCAATGTGCCCTGTTGGCGAGCAGTACACGACTAGCTCGCGCTTGTCGATTGTGAGGCTCACGCGGAGTATCTCGGTGCGCTTCTCTGCTTCCGGCGAGATCATCGCGTCTTCGCGACCAGCAAGTCGCATGACGTCGGTCAGCCACGTGCCCAGACGGGCAATGGGCTCTTCCACATTGCTCATGGTGCGCCCACTCTTGATGCGCCAGACAGCATTGATGTGCTGCAGACGCAGCGACAGCTCCAGCGCCGTGTCTCACTCCTTGTCGCTGTAAAGCGCGTCCGGCTCGGCGGTATGCGGACCAGACATGTCGGAGGCTGGAAATGAGCCGCAAAATGGCGCGACGCCAACGCCACGAAGAATCCGGATATGTCTCGATTTTTGCTCATTTCCGCTTCGCGAATGGAACGAACGCTTGAGGTCGTTGTCTCTGACGGGGTTCCAGCGCTTCAGATTGGCCTGACCGTGTCCCCAGAGTACCAGAGGCAGTGCGTTGCGGACATGGGCTCGGACGCCATGTTGCTGTTCCTGGAGCACTGCGGCCAAGATCTGTGCAACGCCAAGACCGCGCGCGCATCCGGCCAGGACGCCAAGAAGGCAATCAACGATGCTGTCGAGACGTTCCGCCAGCACATGCGCATGGGACAGGTCCCGATCTTTGTCATTGCTCGGATGAGCGATGTTTTCTGTCAGCCCGGGTTCTTTCCCTACAGGGGACCGGCATCGACCTCTACACTGTACGGCAACGACGCGGTTGAACTCGACTTTCATTTTGCTGTGGGGGTTCTTGCGGCAGGTTATCTGTTTGATTGAGTGATCATGAAATACAAGGCAGAGCTGCCACCCGGTTCATCAGATCGGCCACATCCTAACCCCAAAGTGCATTGAAAACGACAATTATGATAAACTGTTTTACTACACAAGGCCAACAATGTCATTTGTATTGGATTCATCAAAACAAAAAATCACATGCACATCTCTCTAAACTTTTCCTGCTTGGTCGCCAGATCTCTGAATTGCTTCTTGTACGCCGGCACGACACACCGAGCACAGTAGGAAAGCGACTCGAGTGGTACAATGTTGCAGCGAGAGTGGCACACGTGACAAAAGTCTGGCCGATTGATCTCAGTCGGGAAGCCGCCGATGCAGGTGGCTGAAATGTCCATGTGGGTGATGTTGTTGTCTTCGTCTGCTTCGATGTGGAGCACAGTGCACATGTGCGGCTCAGGGAAGCGGGTGCACGTGCACTGCGGGATGCCGGCCATATACGGGCCAATGCCCGTTGGCACCGTGGTGATCAGGGGCGCGTACGGCGGAGGGGCTACCGGGCTGGCGCTGTCGTGCAACAGGGTCAGCGGCATGCTCTTGTTGCTGTCGCACGGCGGCAGCGGAAGCAACGGCTCCTCCTGACGACTGGCGCGTGACAGGCACGGACCCATGACTGGAAATAACGGATTATGTTTCGACCGCTGAATATTACAACGACAGAAGCGTTTTTGAATTTATTATGCCATCGGGACATCAAAGCAGGTTATCATGAACTGCAAGCCGTGGCGGGCAATGCCGCCACCCGGTTCATCAGATCGGCCACCTCCTGCTCCGTCAGCCAGCCGATTGTGTCGTCCGTGATGCCCGAGTCGCAGCGCAGCTCGCCGCTGCGGTCAATCACCGCCAGCTCGTACAGTCCCTCGCAGAACCCGCGACTCGAGTTGCGCGGCAAGCCCTTGCCGTGCCGGATCACCGAGACGCCCCATCCGTTCGGGAACAGCAGCGTGCCGTGCACGCCGTCGACGACAATCTGCCCCTTGTCGTTCAGCGACTCGTGCGGCTTCATCGGCAGATCGGCCCATGTGTAGGCAGCCATCGCTGGACGGAAAATGACGGCTGCTGCTCATAAACCATCTTCATGTCGGACATTGACATTCGCCTTGGGCTCAAGCCCGCGTGGACGGGCCCGCTGGCCGCTGCGGCAACCACCGCGGCCGCCTTTGCGGCGGTGAAGCGACGCCACGCGCGAGGCGCGCTGACGGTTGCAGCGACGCTCGCGGTGTTGTCGGTCGGGGCGTGGTACGACTTTGAGTTTGTCTTTCAGCGTGTTGCCATTGATAAGAAGAAGTAGATTTATTTCACTACAAGCTGGACAGTTTATTAAGACGCATACATTTTCCGAAACTCTGACGACATCACCATGGCCATCTCGCCCGGCGTAAGCTTGGATGCCAGCGCCCGCATGCGCTCGATCGATCCGCGACTGTTCCACTCGTCGATGCTCGAAAACACCAGCGGTCGGATGACCTGTCTGACCTCGATCAGGTACGGCGCATCCAGCGTTGGAAGCGCCGCGCGTGCCAGCTCCTCGGTCTCAAACATCGCAATCAGGGTGGCCGGGCCCATCCCTTCGTCCAGTCGCCACAATCCCCACACGGGCGCAATGTTCATCCTCGGCACGGTGACGGAAAATGGACCGTGTATTCTCTACAGATCAGGATCAAGATACGGCAGCGACGCCACGCGGTGCATGAGCTCAAGCACGTCGGCCTTTGTGCAAAAGCCGATCGGCACGTCTGTGACACCCGATCCGGGCCGCGGCCCCAGGTTGTAGTCAATCACCGCCACCTCGTAGAGGCCTTGGCTGAACCCCTTGCTGCGTTTGTACACCGTTACGCCCTTTCCGCCGTACCGTGAGACATGGACACCCCAGTTGTTTGGAAATATGACGGTGCCCCACTCCCCGCGCTCATACTCCGCCATTTTCAACGAGTCCCACGTGTACACCGCCATGGCGGAAAATGAGCCAGTGTAATTACGAATACAGCGGTCTTGACCTGATGTCAGAGTAGATTTCCTCAAGTAGGTCTCGCGGCGCATCTACACCGTGTACCCAGTAGATAAAGTCGTCGAGTGAAGGGCGGTAGGCGCTGGACGAGCAGTGCAGTTCACTGTTCAGAACAAGGGCGGAAAGAGAAGTATGAAAGCATCGTCGTCGCTCTGGAGAGGCGAGCCGCGCGCCCGCCACTGGACAGCAAAGCCGAAAACAATGTCGTTCACTGCCGGAGGGAAGGACGTCACCTTCTGCAACGAAAGGATCTCGCGGACCAGACTGGCCATGGTTTGCAGAACCAGTCCGCCGATTCATATCACGTTTCCCCATGGATACAGACTCGACAGTCGCCGTGGCCGTCCTTGTACCTGTATTACTGTTCGGCTTTCTGCTTATTATGTCGTGCTGTTCCCGGCAGCTAAAGGCGGATTTTTCGCACAATGTTGCGGTCGTTTAATCCAGTACAATGAACAAACTCGGACCATCATCGAATCATCGCAAGAACAAGCTCCCACAGCTCGGGCGGCAGACGTGGCCTCTTCCGCCGCCCTGCAATGGCAAGGATCAGGATCTTGTACTCGTGGTAGTCGCGCAGCAGATACTCTGTAACCGCCCACTGACCGCTATTTACAACATCATCCGGTGGATGCAGATACACCGGGTTGATGCAAGGGAACCACATGAAGTGCTCCAGGATTGGCATGAACGCAAACCACGGCTCAAGCCGTGTAAACAGCACGCATCTATACACAGTAAACCTCTTGAGCCTACGGCAATGGACGAATGCTGAAGGAAGTCCTTCGAAATAGGTGCAATACCGTATGTCGAACTCTTCAAGCTGCCGTAGCGACCCGATGGTCGAGGGCAGCTGCTCGAACATGTGGCACTCGCTGATAGCAAGCGAGGTGAGGGCAGAGAGCTGTCCGATCTCATCAGGAACAGTCGTCAGGTTTTTGCACCCGCGTAGAGATAGCCGTGTCAAGCGCTGAAGCAGCCCGATGGTCGGAGGCAGCTGCTCAAGCAGCGGGCAATCGTTGACATCAAGCGACGTGAGAGCAGAGAGCTGCCCGATCTCGGCGGGCACGGTCGTCAGGTTTTCGCAGTGACGGAGGGAAAGCTCGGTCAGGTTGCTCAAAGCAAACACGCTGACGGGAATCTCGCGTGTAGTCGCGAGCGAGATGTCGAGATCGCGACAGTTCTGTGCGTACTCTAAGAATCTCGAGTCGATGGCAATATCGTCCGTCAGCGACAGTTTTTCCATGTCCTCGAGCAGCTCGAGCAGCTCGAGCAGACAACGGGCCGACATTGGAAAATGAACGCTCAGGCGGCGCAAAGTGTGTAAAAGAGGACATTTCTTGTATATTCTACACAACCACATCATACATAAAGAGCCGCAACCTGTAGTGTGTTGACTACATGCATGGCAACGGCAATGGCCGCCACTTCAAACCAGACCGTCGCGCCAATTTCGTTCCCGCACAGCCATCTCAAAATCATGAATGCCAATATCAAACAAATAAGATCGAACATGGAATCGACTACATCTCGCACGAATGATCGCAGACGGTCAGCCAGTCCAAGTTCACAGAGGTACTGCTGGCGACAGACGGCGCATTTGCGGCGGCCCGTGGACATCCACCGCACCAGACAGTCCCGGTGCACGTGCTGCACGCCGCCCTTGCATCCGCAGGCCTCGAAGGTCCTGCCGTCGCACTCGAGGCAGATGAAGCACCTCTCGCCCATCTGACGAAAAATGAGGCTCATTTCCATGCGTCTCCGCGAGGCGCGAGCGTGGCGCGACGCCGCGGTCCGGGATCGCGCGGAGGACATAAAGCGCGCTGAGATGCCCGTGCGGATCGAGATTGACGTCACCGGGTCAAAGCGCGTCTCAAAGGTCGGTGCGGTGATGCACCACGACGCCGACGAGCTTCAACGCATGGCGCTTGGCGAGCAGTGGACCATTAAGCCCGTTGTCTACGTGGACACGGAGCGGCGGTTCAACTACTACGTCTATTTCTTTGAGATTGAAAAGTAAAGCATCACATCTCCACATTGTCAAGCATCAGCTCGCGGTCCAGGTCGCCCTTGTAATGCTCAAGCGCGAGCTTGTGCACGGCGTGCACGGCAAACATGTCGTCGGCGTCCTTGGCGTCGTCGAGCGCCGCAAAAAGCCCGTCGGTCGACAGCAGCTGGCGCAGCACCCGCGCCTGGCTCGCGCGGTCCTGGACCGCCTTGATCTCCCGGAAGTACCGGTACGAGGCCGGACACTTTTGCAAGTTGTGCTCCTTCGCAGGGTACTCCATGAGGACGGAAAATGATCATTTTCACGCCATGCCCTGGCGACATCGGAAGCGCAAAATCAAGGACAATGCTGTCTGCTTTTTATGTCTCGGCGAGATTGCCGCGGACGAGCCCTCTGGTCAATGCGCAACATGCAAGTCGATGATCTTTCACCGACAGTGTGCGCGCGGTGCGACCGACGGAGTCATCCGATGCGCCTGCGGCCGGAATCTGCTTGGCAATAGCAATCCGCCGCGGCCCGTGCACGACCTGTTTGAACGGTTACGCACGTTCCGTCTCATCTTGATCATTGCGGAGATTGCAGTGATGGTTTATTTTTGTTTTGCCGTTATGCAGAGACACTGTGAATAAACATCATTTCCATCCATGGACCCGGACGGAAACCCGCCTCGGCCCGTGCACGACCTGTCTGAACTGTGTCGTGTGTTTCGTCTCATCTGGAACACTGTGGAGATTGCAGCCTTTGTTTATTTCCTTTTTAACATTGTGCGAGAGCACTGCGAATAAACTTCATTTTCGTCAATGGACCCGGACGGCAACCCGTTTCTCGTCCATTGACTCATATGCCTATTACAGTCCGAAAGACAAAATGCTTCTTCTCGGATGGCTGTCTGCGCTTGGCGCCATGGCCGTGCTCGACGTGACGTGGGTGCTACTAAACGCGCGCTGCGGGCTCTACAAGGACCGCCTGGCGCCCGGGCGCAGCAGGCTGTTTGTCGCGACGGCGTGGCTGCTGATGCTTGCGGCCGAGGCCGGCCTGGTGACCTTCACAACGCGCTGCGTGTCCGGTCTGGCGTCGGCGACGCTGGCAGGCGCGCTGGCCGGGCTGACCGTCTACACGGTGTTCAACGGCACGACGCTGGTGATGGACGCAACGTGGACGCTGTCGACCGCGCTGCTCGACACGTGCTGGGGCACGAGCCTTCTGGCTGTTGGCGCGCTGACGGCATTTGCAGTTGATCAGATGTGAAATACAGACTTGTACGACATGCTCAACATTGACCCGGCCGACCAGGCGCCGCGCGCGCTGTCCTACGCGCCTGGCGACACGTTCACGCACCGCCACGTGTACTGTGTCGAGCTCCCGGACGACCTGCTGGCGCCGTTTCTGTTTGAGACTGACCAGCATTTCAAGCTGGTCGATCTGATGGGCGTGAACAAGGTCCTGCTGCAGGCGCGGTGCGAGCTGCACCCGCTGCACTTTTTGCAGCACTGCGTCGTGCGCACCGCGCACGGGTGGCATCTGGCCAACCCGGCAGAGGACTTTCAGGCAGTGGTCGATCTCAGCGCCAAGCTCTGGAAGGCCGGCGCGTCGCGCGTGACGCTGGTGACCGCGGTCAACCCGACCGGCGTCGACATACCGTCCGAGCTGGACGCCATCACGCGCAGGACGGACGCGATGAACATTAGCTAGCTTGTATTATCAATAAAGCATTGTGCCAAGTGGTGGAAATGTTGCGTGCGCCGTGCGTGTGTCTGCTTGGCAGTGTCGTGCGCGGCTGTCGCCTGCTCGCGGTCCCTGGTGTACGCCGGGTTCAGCTGGTCTGTCCACTGCGGGAGCCCGTGCCTGGCCGAGACGGCCACAAACGCCCGGTTGGCCCTCCGCAGCTCGGCGCTGGCTGTCCGCATGGCCTTGTACGCGGCAAAAAGCTGCATGTACTCCTCGCCGCAGTCGGCGGCGGTCTCTAGCACATCCTCTATGCTCTCGCGAAGGTCGTGCAGCACCGGACACTTGATCAGCACCAGGCACGCCAGGCGCACGCTGGCACGCACAGCGTCCATTCAAAGAATGATTATGATGCCGGTCATTATCGAGCCTCTGCGGATGGATGGCACGAGCGACTACTGGATAACGTGCCGCAGATCCTGGTCGCGGGCTTTCAGCGTGGTCATGCCGTGCGGGCACTACGCCGCAAAGAGCGAGATTGACGAGTACGACAACGAGTTTCTCGGGCTGGTCGAGGACGGCTGCTTCGACGACACGACTCACATTCCTTTCACGTGTTCCGTCTGCTGCGCGGTGCGCTTCTATCTGAGCGTGACCCGTTTGCAGTTTCTGTCGATGCGTGATATGATTTACAAGGACAGGCGGATGCATCCGAAATAAAGGAACGTCATTTACAGTGTCGTGATGGACAGCTATGTGGTTCAGGGTGTCGCGTTCTCGTCGAGTGTGCTAGCGGTGGCAATGCCGTGCGGTCACTACACCTTTGAGGACCAGCTTGAGGATGCAGACGAATACTTCCGCCTGCATCTCAAAGACGCCACCGCGCGCACTTCCCTCGAGTGCTCCAAGTGCCGCGCACCGTGCTGCTATTTTACATTGAACGACCTAGAATCGCTTCATCTGATTGACATTTTCCACGGTGAACGGCCTTTGCGTCGCAAATAAAGTGCATTTACGATTCATGCCGTACAATAAGTTACAGGACACGGCTAATGCACCCGTCGAGTCGCTCAACAATGCTGACCGCGCGGTCGCGGAGCTCGGCTCGCTTCATCAGGTCGCTCTTGCTGGCGTCTGCCGGCGGGGCAGAGGGTGTGCTCCAGGTCGGCCCACGACACGACATTGCACAGCTTGTCGTAGTGCGCGCGCCGCCGGCACCTCCGTGTCGCTCCAGCGCCCGAACCCGTCGGCGCGCATCTTCTCGGTAAACTCCTTGATCGAGTAGATCCGGCAGTACCGGATCTTCTGGGCGAGAGCGTACGACATGGCGCGCAGACGGTATATAAGCGAGTAAAAGGAATACGACGCCGTCGAGTGCAGGTTATGACGATTTACAGACTTTATTGATAATGAGAACAAAGAACGGCTGTTCTATCATGTAGGAGGTATGATTGTCCGCATGTAGTCCCATACAAACTTGAACGTCCCCTCCGTCAGCGCAGGCGGCACATCCTGTGACAAATGGCATGGTCAGAACAAAACGAATAAATAGCAAAACGTACATACCGAGCGTTTCGTCACAGGGCCGATAATTTCGGACAGGCGCTGCCAACCCAACGTGGCGCCTCGGGTAATCAGAGGAAGCGGGTGTTGCTTACCTTCAGAATTGAACTGAAGTTCAATGTACTCCATATTGGGATACGAGTTTGGCATTGGTATGGGAGTAAATCTTGGTTCGGGTCCTGGTTCAGTCGTGGCAACTAATCCGAGAAGAAAAACTGGACCGGTCTTACGCCTTTTTTGAATTTCAATGGCGGTTACAGCTAGATGGCTTTCCATGTCGAACCGCTTGGCATAGTCATAACGCGAGCGCCAATACGTATCGCAGACAAAGACAGGCGCGCTCGGCGGTGTGCTGTTCGGATCAAACTGGCTGACAATTACGCCGTTGCCAAGAATCATTTTAAATGCCTGCTGTATAGTTTTCACCCAGTCGTCTCGCTTTTCCACACGATCTCTTTGAACAAGAACGTAGTACACAGTCACAATGCCCTCCCGGGCGCTATCAAAAAACTGCTTTATGCTTGTAATCTCCTGTGCTAGAGCGGGATTTTCCTGCCGCGGTGCAGCGGCGGCTGGAAGAGCAGTCTGCTGCAGGTAGTCCCAGACAAACTTGAATCTCCCTGATGTTAGCGATGCCGGCGCGTTCCCTGTAGACGGTTTAAAACAGCTACGTACAAGCTTGAAATCCGGATCGTCAAGTTTGTTTAACAGCTTTTTTGGAAAATCTCCCATAGTTTCAAAATGAAATTCAATGTACTCTACATTCGGTAGTTTGGAAAAAGGAAGTTTTGCAATGTCCGATTTTTGGCTTCTCACTCGAATTCCAACAAGAAAGACTTTTCCAGTTCGAACTGACGTTACTTCTTGTAGCACGTCATCAACTTCTTGTGGTAAAAGGTCTGCTCGTCCTCCGCTTGAATTCACATAGCAAATAAAGACTGGCGCATCCAGCGGCGCTGTACCGACAAACATCGAAATATGCACATTACGACCTAGAATTTCTTTAAATGCGTCTGCGACAGAATCTTTCCATTTGCGGTAGTTAGGGCCAGGAATTGTGAAATAGACTGTAGAGTCCTGCGTTCCTGTAAAATACTGCTGCATGTTTGCAACATCGCGCTTTAGGTCTTCGCATTCGTCGGCTAGTCTTGTGTGACTCTGTTGAACTGGCGCATAGTAAACATCCGTAGATCCCGGGTTTTTCAGTTCATCGTTCAGTCTCTCGATGGTGTCGAGAGCAGAGAGATGCTTTCTACGAAACTCCCGACAGCTTCTATCTGTTTCTTCTTCATCTCTCTTTACCTCCTCCATCTGTCGAGTCAGGTTATTGATCTCACTCCTCAACGTTTCGATGGTTTCTCCCTGTTCGTCTATTGTTGCTCTGAAAAAATTTATTGATTCTTCCGAATCTTGAAGTTGGTCCTTCAACCTTCTGTTTATGTCTCTTACATCTTCGTCGTCTGTCGGCTGCCGAGAAATGTCAGAGTGTACAGCGGCGGGCTGTAGATACTTTTGCAAGAAGCGAAAGGTCCCTGTTGTCAGAGCAGACGGCATGGGCTGTGAGCTCCGCGCGCTGATTCCCACGCACTCGCGCACGCGCTCCATCTCTCGCTCGACGTTGCTTGTCAACAGCTCTTTTGGAAAATTCGTCATAACATCAAACTGAAACTCGATGTACTCTGGTCCAATGAGTTGTAGCGGCATTTCATCTTTAGGACCGTACTCTAGCTTTGCCGCGTTTGCATGTCGGCCGACAGCTCGTAGTCCCATCACAAACACTATCCCTTGTCGATCTGCTTTTATCTTCGACAGGTTATCATAAAACTCCGCTGGCATTAGCGGATATAGCCTCATAGATGCAACTACGTGACAAACAAACACAGGCGCATTCTTCGGTGTGTTTGAATCAAACGGGATGACATTTACATTTTCTCCAAGCATCGCGTGAAATGCGTTGACAATGGTCGATGTCCAGTTCTGTGCGGTACCTTCGTTATAGAATGAGTAGTACACGGTAGGGGTGCTGCGTTCGGTTTCTTCAAGATAGTTCCGGAGTTCATCAATCTCTTCCCAAATGTCGAGACGATCTTTACTAGACTGGTGTGATTCATTCTTTTTGCCTTGTTTCAGTCCGTATATCCGGTTTTCCAGCATAGTTGTGTTGCTCTCATTGAGGTCGTTGATCCTCTCTATCTCCTGCTCCAGTTCCTGGATCCGCCGCCTGAGTTCCTCCGTCGCGTCTTGCTGCCGGCCGCCCGCCATGGTCGCGAGTATAAACCGGAGGCAATGCTGGCCCCGAAACAGCCTGCTCGCCATGCTGTCTGCACATAACGGTGCAGTGTGCATATACAGGCTCATTTCCAGCCAGCATCATGGCGAACAAGTCCGGCCGCAAGAAGTTTGTCCCCGTCGATCCAAGCGAGCTCGGGTTCACGTACAGCGCGGCAGAAGACACGTTCAACACGCCGCTGCTGCGCACCAAGCAGTGGGAGGACGACTCGAGCCCGCACCGCGGCCTCGGCGAGCTCAAGACGATCGCGCAGATCATCATCGAGGTCTTTGAGAACAAGCGCCGGCGCGGCGAGTCGGAGGACGCCACCGTGGACGACATTGTTGCCCACGCGCCGTTTCTTGCCAAGCAGCGGGGCAAGGTGACCGAGGTGCTGCGGATGCTCGCGCTCGAGGAGGTCCTCATGACCGGATCGCGCGGCCGCTGGACCTGGTACACGCTGGAGGACCACGACACTGTGCGCATACGGTATCTCCCGCAGAAGGAGCGCCAGGACCTGCGGGCCCGGCTTGCGGCCCTTGCGCCATACCTTACGTGAAGTACAATCCGTTGTTGTATTCGTCTGCATAAAATGACATGTCAATCCCGTCGTCGACTACAATAACGTGCACCGGCTGCGGTTCGACGGCACGCTGCGGCGTGCCGGTAAACGGGGCAATGCCGAAAACGGCGCAAAACAGTGTCACCAGAACAATGCTCGTAACTGCGTCGAGCGGCTTTGGCGCAACGTATAGTGTCATTCCGATGACAGCAGCGCCTAATGCGGATAAATAAACGATAATTATCAGCAGATCGCGTGTCATGTTTGCCGCGTGGGGCGAAAGTGGCGTTCATTTCCACCCTGCGGACAATGGCCGACGACAAGCCTGTGCTGCTGGACATTGCCACCGACCCGCTCCTCATGCACGTGAGCGCGCCGGCCAACATACCGAAGCAGAGCACTCTGTTCAAGGCATGCACGGCCGTCGCCGGCAACCTGGTGAACAAGCTGGTCGACATGTACGGCCGCAGCTGGCTGTTTGCCAACAGCCCTGACGGGACGATCGAGCACAGCGATCTGCTGGTGCTGCTGAAGGCGCGCGCCGACAATGTCTTGCGGGCCCAGCTTGCCGACGACGTCAGCCGGGTGATGACGCCCCTGATCCGGTACCAGGAGCTGTTTCGCCCGACCAACACGCGCAGCCTGCAGGAGAATCAGGCCGTCATCAACGACATTCAAAACCAGCTGACGGATGCTCTGCGGTACTTTAACATTGTGGTCAATATTGCGTGATTAAAAGTCATCAACAAAACGTAGTGTGTGCAGCGACAGCACGACCGTGCCCGTGTCGAGCGCCATGACGGTGCACGTCGCATCGATGCTCATGGCCAGCCGCTTGAAGGGCCCGTCGGGAAGCTCCGCCGTCGCGATGATGTGGCGGCCGACCGTGTCGCCCGACCCGCGGCTGTACTGCCCGTAAAACAGTCGCGCGGCCATGGGCGCGCCGATCAGCCGCATGCGCGGCGGAAACTCGCAGAACGCGCACTGCTTGCTGAGCTCGCCCGTCTCGGGCAAGCGGTTGAAGTAGATGGAGTCGCCGCGGAACCGGCACGTCTCGCAGACGGCCTCTATGCGGTCGGTGTAGACCAGCTCGACTCCAAGCGGTGGCTTGGCCATGGCGCACGCGTGTTGTGGCGTGTTTTATTGATTAAACACACCCCACATCACAATAGTGTTGATGCCACGAGACATGATCCGGAGATGGAACAGACGTTCACGACAGTCAATCTGCACCGTGTTCGGCTCCGAGGCCACGGTCCCGTCTCCCGTCGGTGCAATGTTACACACTACGCGCTGCTGCAGCGTGTGGCCCTCCTCGGTCACGGCGAAGCTCGTGTCGATCGGCAGCAGCGGCAGCGTGATCGTTGCGCGCATCTCCAGGCCATCCAGGCAATCCAGGTCGCGGTGCACCTGCGTCCAGTCCGACGGCGTCACTTCTCTGGCCGGGTTGTCGGGGACGATGATATCCACGTGGAAACTGTAGGTTCGCCCGCCTGCGACATTCATGCGGAATGCCAGCGCGTCTAGCCAGCGGTTGCGGTACACCCGTACCGTCTCCACCTTCGACTGCCCGCACTCGCACGGGAGAAACGGGGTGTCAAATTCGAGAACCTCATCCTCGCCGTCGAAATACGAGACCAGCGGGTCGGGCACAAACGGAAGCCCGCACGGTAGGTCGGTGCGCCCGGTCATGAGGAGGTCGTTATGCAGCCGTCGCGTAAACGCGTTCGGGCCGTCGCAAAACCGGATGGACTCGGCCATCAGACATGGCGAGACGACCGCGCCGGGCAGCTGCTGCCAGGCCAGATGAACAAGCGAGCTATCCAGGACAACCTGGCCATACGTGCCGCCATGTGTCAGCATCCAGTTGCCCATGTACAGCACGTTGATGGTGCCGACGCCGTCGAGCTGGAACGACGCTGGCAGGGACGACATCAACGTGTCGCACTGGTGCGTTGTGCGCCACGCCTCGTCTTGGATTGTCAGGGACCGACCGGGCAACAGCGCGCAGTAGCCAAAGACCGGCAGCTCATCCGGCGATGGCACAGTGACAATCGCGGCACACTTGGCATCCATGGCAGTGTGAAAATGTATTCTCAGATCGCACGGAGATTGTTAATCGTTTCCAGCAGACTTTCCACCCGGATGGTCTGCTGCCCGTCCTGGGTCTGCTGGCCGCAGAAAGGGATGCTGCCTCGTGCGCCGGGCCATCTGTAGCTAATCTCGATGTACCCGCGCGTGTTGACAGAGACTTCGACCTTGCGCTCGTTGATCTTGAGCTGCGCGGAGATCCAGTCGGCACCCGTCTTCACCGTCGGGGCCGTTGTCGCGTCAACGTGGCCCGCTGCCTTCATGACGTCGGTCACCCACGCGCAGAGGCCGGTCGTGAGAGCCACGACATGGTCGATGCTGCGGCCGTACCGGCAGCCCCAGTCGGCCACCATGAGGTGCACACGCAGCGACAGCGCCAGCGCCCGGTTCCACTCGTCGTCCGGATACGACTCGCCGCGGTACGCCTTGCGATAAGTGGTGTGCGGCTCCGACATCCTCGTAAGCGAAAATGAGCGCATAATGGGTAGGTGAGAGTATTTATTGAATAAAAAGTGCTGACAAGTCACATGGTAATATGATGCTGGTGCAGCTTCCTGAGCAGCCCCATCTGCTCCGCGCTGAGCTCTTCGTTGTATGTCATCAGATACTCGGAGATGCCGTCACGCCATTCCCTTCTGGCACTGCCCTCCTTTGCGAATATCCCCATCAGCTGCTCGTCTCTCGGCTGGTACTGCTGGACCCGTGGCGGCTGCAGTTTCACGGCGCCCACCTTGAGCAGGCAAAATAGAGACGTCAGGTATTCCTCTGGCGTTCCCGTCGGAAGAGTGCGGTACACTTCAGGAACGGCGTCCATCCGGTTGCTTTCTACGCATTCGAGGTATGGCCTGAACCCGTCCCACGCCTCGCACAGCGTGTCGTAGTTCACGGCCAGGCGAGAATACTCGATGAGCTTTGCTCGCTCGGCCAGTCCCAGCGTCCCGTACCCGAACTTGTAGTATGGCCTGTTCATCTCAAAGTTGTCGCGGCTTGAATCCGTCTCTCGGAACATCACCCGCGGGTCATAGACATCCGTGATGGTGTGGCTGTACAGCAGCACGTCGCGTGAAACGTCCACTGGATAGGATCCAAACACATCGGCCGCTCCCACTGCGCACAGGATGAGCAGGAGCTGTTCGATGTTGTCCCGGTTGTCCATGAACAATCTCTTTGTGTCGTGGAGCTTCAGAATCTTGTACATGCTGTGTAGGACGATAATGTACTTCAACTCGACGATGTACGACAGTGCAGTGACGAGAAAGCTCAATCCGCACGCCTTGTATGGCGTCACGTCGATATTCGTACGGATATTGCCAATCTCATCAGGTCTTATGCGATAGATACTGTATCGCACGATAAGCTCGACAAAATGGCGATGCAGTGCAACCACCGACGCAATCACCGGAAAGACCGTCTCTGGTATCTTCAGACCGAAGCATGTGATAAAGTTGTCACATGTCGACTTGAGACTAAGAAAGGGCTTCTCTTCCGTCAGATACTGGTAGCCAATGCTGGTGTACTTTAAGTTGTCTCCTTTCTCGGCGGGCTTCCGCGTGTCGCGGTCGCCAATTTTGCCAATGTCGTGCAGGAATGCGGCCAGCATCGTGGCCTCGCGGAACTCGGGCCAGATGTCGGCCGTCCACGGCTCGTTCCGAAAGCCGAGCCAGTTGTAAATGGTTCGCAGAACCCAGACGCTGTGATCGGCGATCGTCGTACCCGCGTCGTAGATGTCCGACGCGTTGGGATACTGTATCATCTCTTCGTAGATGCGATCCAGTGCCTTTTGGTTCTCGTCGTCAAACTTTAGCGGATTCGCGCACACGGCCGGATTGTGGCAATCGTGATCATGCAGATCCCTTCCGGGATGGTAGACCACGTCGGTCGGCGCGTCGTCCGAGTCGGGCGCAATAACCTCTTCGGGCGCAAAAATGCAGTACTCCTCATGGAACCGTGCTTCTTCCGGTTGCCACCATCCGTCAATACCCTTTGGATTGAAGTACTCTTTGAATAGATCGGCGATCCAAAAGTCATACTTGTAGCTTGAATCCCGTGCTATGTTGCCAGTGTAAATACCCGTTGCCAGTATGAGAACTGCAAACATGCTGTTGTTAATATCGTCTGGAATCACAAGCGAATTTTCCAGCTCTGGGTAATTCAGTTCAGCGTGTTTGCTTCGAAGGTAACGGTGGATGGCAAACTTTTTGTGATTACTTGTCAGTTCGCCAATGCCGCGAACTGCGGGAAATGTATATTTCTTGCGGTTGTTAAAGTGAAAGGGA
>Ga0315901_10005230_pt1 | contig 15852 bp, 13 predicted proteins | sample LakEriMetagenome_10_FD_203761 | JGI IMG/M metagenome (GOLD analysis project Ga0315901, IMG submission 203761) | Freshwater fungal communities from buoy surface, Lake Erie, Ohio, United States - Buoy 2 MA116 | ecosystem: Environmental > Aquatic > Freshwater > Lake | place: USA: Lake Erie, Ohio...
GGGGGGGAAAACCGCACCAACGGGGCGGTTGCAATCAGGCGCGAGCCTGTGGAGTGACTTGGCCAAGCCGGAAATTCAGGGAGAGCTGGAATGCGTGCCCGGGTTTATTTGTTCGACATTGACGGAACGTTGTTGCAGACGGGCGGGGCGGGATGGCGGGCTTTGACCGGGGCCATGAGGGAACAATTTGGTGTCCAGGAGTTGGCAGGAATTGAACTGCGGGGGAGGACCGATTATGCCATCGTGGGAGACCTGTTGCGAATAGCCCGTGTGCCAGCTGGTCCACAGAGCCGTCAACGGCTGCTGAAGTCTTATCATGAACGGCTCTGCGCGGAATTGCAGAAAGGTGTGGGGGCCGTGCTCCCCGGAGTCTGGGAGGTCTTGGATCGTCTTTGCAGCGAGCCTCAGGCCGTGCTCGGAGTCTTGACAGGAAATGGGCTCCAGGGAGCAGAAATCAAACTGCGGCATTTCGGACTGCAGGAGCGGTTTTCGATCGGAGTCTATGGTGATCGACACGAGCATCGAACCGACCTCGCGCGCGATGCCCTGGGGATCTTAAGACAACAAGTGGGGGCTGATCTGGAAGGGGGGCACGTCTGCATCATTGGGGATACACCGTCCGATGTGGAATGTGCTCTGGCGATTGAAGCCCGGGCGGTGGCCGTGACCACGGGGGGATTTGCCGGTGAAGAATTGGTCGCTGCGGGAGCGCATCTGGTCTTGAACAATTTGACCGAGTGGCCTCGCTGAGACTCGGTCTTCAAGAGTTGTGACCAGTCTGCACGGTTCTTTGGCGAGTTGGGACAGTGTTTGGAAAGCGACTGCCTCCGAGGGGGGAGGGTCGCGGGATACTGATTTCGACGGAATCATCAGAGGAATGACTTTTCGTTCCCATCTCAGTCTTTCGAAATGTTTACCATCTGTACACCTGGGACGCTTGACGCTGCTGGGAGGTGGATCGACAATTAACGAGGTTGCTGGCGATTCCCGACTCGGAGAAGTTCGATGCGCAGATTGTCCGTTTGGTTGATGGGCACTGTTTTGGTTGTGACGGCCCCCCAGTCGTACGCGAAGGAAGTGTCTGGCGACTACATTGAAGCCAGAACTTGCGACGTGTACACGGGTCCCTGTTTTGCCAATGGTGAAGTGGGGATTTCTGGTCGCAAGGCGGTGTTGGGTTGGAAAGTTGACACGGGATCGTGGCAGGGTGTGGCGCTGGATGGTTTAGCCGTCGCCGTGGTGATCTCCGCGAACGACACCTTGGGGATTGGTGGAAGTTTTTACACGAATCCGACCGAGATTGAAGCGATTGTGATTTTCGATGAAAGAGCCTCGGCAAACCAACGAGACGCCCTGGAGTCGTTGTTTTTGGAGTCAGTCAAGGGATGGACGCCGAAAATCGTGGGGCGTCGAGCGGCTCCCATGTCTCTGAAGTCGGACCATCTTTCGGGGGTTGGCGAATTCGAAGTCAAGGATCTGGTCCGGATCCAGACCCGGCAGTTGAGCAAGCGGGATTGCGTGTGTTCCAACGAGGTGGTGTTTTACCCCCCGTTGGCCGGTGTTGAAAATTCGCAGCCTGTGTTCACCCGCAAATTGTCTTACTCGGGCAATGCTGGTGGTGGTCAATGGAATTCGGTGAATCGTCGGAGTGCGTTTTTGGCGACTTTTCAGAAATAGGTTGAGCAGGAGGATTGCCTGGTCCTTGGGGGGGACTGTGGTGTCGTCGGAGAAGCAATTGATCCGACGATGTGAGGGGAGCGGATCGCTTGGAGCGGTTCGTCACTGATGAGTGACCGGTTGATGCCCGATTGACCGAATGGATCAGGAGAAGTTGTGATGTCCGTGGCGGCGACTGCAGTTGACGAGCGTTCAATCCTGGAGCGTCTGGGGACGAAGAATCTGCTCATTTTTGGGGTCCTGTTGGCCTCAATTCTGGCTGTGTTCTTCCCCACGCTGGAAAAGTTGTCGCAGCGGTGGAATTCGGACCCGCAGTATTCCCACGGCTACCTGGTTCCTTTTTTCAGTTTGTTTCTGGCTTGGAGTCGCCGCTCGACTTTGCCAACTTCCGGGTTACGACTGCGAATCCTGGGATTTGTGATTGTGGGTTTGGCGGTGGGAATCAAGATTGCGGCCGAAACGGCCAATTTCGATCTGGTGGAGGATTCGTCGCTCGTTTTGGCGATTGCTGGAGCTACTTTGGCGTCCTTTGGGTGGGACGTCTTCAAATGGGCCTTGGCACCGCTGTTATTTCTGCTGTTGATGGTGCCGTTGCCAGACGCCGTGTCTAAGTTTGCCCGCAAGCCCCTGCGTCGGTTGGGAACTTTGGCTGGCGTGGTGTTGATGCAGGTGATGGGGTTGGCGGCCTTTGCCAGCGGTAACACCATTGAGTTGGCGAATGGCAGTCGGGTCGGGGTGGCCGAGGCCTGCAGTGGACTGCGGATGCTGATGGTGTTCGTAGCCTTGGCTGTGGCGATGGCCTTGCTGTCGGAGAGGCCAATTTGGGAACGCCTGATTCTGGTGGTGAGTTCAGTGCCGATTGCCTTGATCTCAAACATTTTGAGGATTGTGGCGACTGGAGTCCTGTATTCCCAAGTTGAAGACGAGGGTGTCCGAGAAATGGCGCACGACGTGTTTGGATGGGCGATGATGCCATTGGGACTGGTGCTTTTGATGGGGGTCTCGTGGATCCTTTCGCACCTTCTGATTGTGGAACAGGATCGGCCTTTGACGGTGGAATCGCGTTCGGCGCGGGCCTCTTGAAGGACGGCGGTGAGTTCGTGGACCTGTTGTCTTGTTTAGACAGGGTCGGTTTCGGATCGGGATCCGGAACAGTTTGTTCAAACTGTGTGGGAAGTGGTTGCTCATGAATTCCGAACCGATGAATGGACAGGGCGCTGTTGTTCCTGTGCGCAGGAGTGACGTGCTGGTGGCTCCTCCTGGAGGCGGTACAACGGGTGGAGCGGGGGGGCTCGTCCTGGATCAAAACACGGTTTTGGCGGCAATGCGTCGTCGCTGGTTGATCGCCACTGCCCTCGGTCTGACGGGGGCGCTGGTGGGGGCGGCGACGACTTGGCTGCTCATCCCGGTGACCTATACCGCTCGGGCCGAACTGAGAGTCAAACCGGCCAGCTACACACCGGGTGGTGGTTTGCCCGGTGAGAATGTTCGCCAGGAAACGTACCGGCAAACCCTCGGAAGGATGATCGAGGGGCCGATTGTCCTGAAGCAGGTGGTGCGTCGTGAGGAGATCGCCAAGCTGGCCACGATTGCCGACCAGACGGATCCCTTGCTGTTTTTCGAAAAGGGATTGAGGGTCACGAATCCGGCGACAGAGTTTCTGCAATTGAGCCTGACCGGGAACGAACCTTCCGATCTGGCTCCCATTCTCAATGGAGTCGTGGAGGTTTTCCTCAAGGAAGTCGCGACCAGGGAAGCTCAGGAGCGGACCAAGATCGTCAACTCCATTGACGCCGCGAAAGCGGATACGAAAGCCAAGCTGGCAGACTTCGTGAAGACGAAGGAGCGGCTGGTGAAAAAGTTGGGGGGAGACAACGAGATGGCGGTGGAGGCGGCGAAGGCCAAGGAGTCTCTCTACTCGGATATCCGTCGCCAGGCCATCATGGCCAAGATCGAGAAGACCAAGATCATCGCCGAACTGACACTCCGCGAAAAGCAGGAGAAGAGTGAAGGGAAGACCCTCGACGATCAGCTGATTGATCTGCGCCTGGATCAGCGGAAAGAGGTTCTGATGGCCGCTTATCAGGTGGAGAAGGAACGGGAGGGATTAAGTCGGCGGGAAGGAAAGGGGCCAGCCAGTTCGGTGGACGAATACGCCCGTCGTGTGAAGGACGCTGAGGAGCGTTTGAAGGAGATTCGCGAAGAACTCAGGCCCCAGGTGATTGAGGATTTGAAAGAGCGGACTCTGCTCGACGATATGCTGTCGAAGGAGGCCCTGGAGCGAAAGCTCGCCTTGCTGGACATTGAGATTGATGGCTTTGAAAAGCAGTTGGTTTACGAGGATGAGGCGAAGAGCAGCAAGCTGGGCTGGCAGATGGAATTGGACGAGCTCGACGTGTCAATCAAGCAGTTCCGAGCCATTTTCAACCGGCTGCAGGAAGAAGGTGAACGGGCTCGGATGACGATGGCGAATCTCATGCGGGTGGAGAAATTCCGGGATGCGGCTGTACCGACCCAGCCCGACATGGCCAAGAAAGTGATGGCGACGGCGGCGGTGGGAGGCGGGATCTTTGGACTGATTTTCCTGGGTATCTTGTTCCTCGACCTCCGAACCCGCCGCATCAGCAGCCTCGATGATATTGTGACTGGTCTGCGCTTGCCGGTCCTGGGTTCAGTGCCCATCATTCCGTCGTCCCGTGGGGGTAAGGGTGGTGAAGGAGGAGGTGGACAGAGGTGGCAGGGAGCGCTGATTGAGTCCATTGACTCGGCGCGAGTGATGTTGCTTCGCCGAGCCAGTCTGGAGAACGCCAAGGTCGTGATGGTCAGCAGTGCCGTGACGAGCGAGGGAAAGACGACAATGGCCTGCCATATTGGAACCAGCCTTGCCCGGGCCGGATACCGAACTGTGGTGGCCGATATCGATCTGCGGCGCCCCACGGTTCACCGGGTGTTTGATGTGAAGGGAGAGCCTGGGGTCTGTGAGATTCTCAACGGGAAGGCCGAACCGGCCGATGTGATCCAGGAGAGTTCACAGCCGAATCTGTTCGTGATAGCTGCCGGTGTGCTGACGAGCGACTGTCTGCGGAATCTGGCTCAGGACGGTCTGAATCCGTTGGTGGAATATTTGCGCGCCGAATTTGACTTTGTCATCTTCGATTCGTCGCCTCTCCTGCAGGTCACCGATCCGTTGTTGGCTGCCCAGAGTGTGGACGGCGTCATTGTCTCGATTCGCCGGGACGTGAGCCAGTTGCCCAAGGTCTCCAGCGCGATCGAAAAGCTTCAGATCATGGGGATTCCGGTCTGGGGGGCGGTAGCCATCGGAGTTGACCAGAACTCGTTTGGCTATGGTTACGGCTATGGCTATGGCTATGGCTATGGTTATGGTTACGGCTACGGAAACTCGTACGGCTACGGGAACGCCTATGGGTATGGGAATCGTCCCCGTCCCGGGGGGCCGGTGGCTGGAGAGCCTGCCCCGGAAGGTTCATCTCAGGGACCACTCAATTGAGAGGCTTGCGGGTGTCCCGGAGATCCGTCCAACTTCACCTCGGAATTGTGTGCCATGAAGACGATTCAGGGATCAGATAGCCCCGGAAAGGGTTTCTATTTGGGATTGGCAGCCGTAGTGACCTTGATTGGCGGGGTGACTTTGGTTCAGGATCGATTCCTGGGCCGCACGTTGTCGAATGAGCAGATGTCCCAGGCGGCCCTCGTTCTGGGGCTTCTTCCAGACAAATTCGGAACGTGGCAGACCGAGCATCGAGAGATGTCCGAGAGTGAGATTCGTCAGACTGGGACGAAGGCCTATTACAGCCGGGTGGTCTGGCAATCCAGGGGCGGCGGGCAGGGGACGGTGATGTTGATGTGCGGACAGACTCGCGAATTGTCGGCACATCCCCCGACGGTCTGTTTTGAGGGAGTGGGATTGACCTTGGATGGTGAGGCCAAGGCGGTCAGGTTGCCAGCGGAGACCATGGGAGGGCAGGAAGGGGAGCTGATGGCGGCCCATTTCAAACCGGAACGTGGGGTCAATAAAAATCCCGTGTTTGTCTATTGGGGCTGGTCCCGGGATGGACGTCGCTGGGAGGCCCCCTCCGTGCCCCGCCTGAGTTTCGTCGGGGCTCCATTTCTGTATAAATTATATGTCGTTCGCGATGACACGGGCCGCAGCGGAACCCGTCAGGTGGAGGTGTGTGATCAGATCCTGAAGGAGTTTCTTCCCGAATTTCATGCGGCGATTGATCGAGTTGCGGCGGAGCAGTCGGTCACTGCTGCAAACTGACGCTTCGGAGCCGTTCTGCAAGACGGCATTCCTCCTCGGTTTGTGTTTTAATGTGAGACGCAACCGTCTGGTGGATTCGCGTGTGACTTTGTTGGCCGCGGTCGAGTCTCTTCGCAGTCGGCCTTCGAGCCTGAGACTGGCCTCGATCCTCACTGTGGGGCTCGGTTTTCGCTGGGGCAATGTGTCTGATGGATTCCTCAACTCTCAACGGCTTCACGATTGATGTGGAGGACTACTTTCAGGTGGGGGCGTTTGCCTCGGAGATTCGGCCCTCCTCCTGGGATCAATACTCTTCGCGAGTCGTGCCGAACACGGAGCGAATTCTGGACTTGCTCGAGCGTCGGCAAACTCGCGCCACCTTCTTTATTCTGGGCTGGGTCGCTGATCGAAATCCGGAACTGGTGAAGAGAATTCTGCGCTCCGGACATGAGATTGGGAGCCACAGTTATTGGCACCAGTTGATTTATGACCAGACCCCGGAGGAGTTCCGCAAGGATCTGCGGCAGAGCTGTGACTCATTGGAGCAACTGACCGGAGAGAAGGTCCGGTTGTATCGTGCTCCGAGTTTTTCGATCGTTCAGCAATCGCTCTGGGCGTTGGATATACTGGCTGAAGAAGGAATCGAACTCGATTCCAGCATTTTTCCGATCCATCACGATCGATATGGAATTCCTGGGGCGAAAATTCATCCGTACCGCCACCGTGTGGGAACGCGGGAAATGTGGGAGGTTCCCCCCACCGTGGCCCGGTGGTTGGGGTTGAATGTTCCGGTGGGTGGAGGGGGCTATCTGCGCCTGTATCCCCGCGCCATCACGGAGTCGCTGTTATCCTCGGTCAATCGCGACGGCCGCGCGTTTCAGATCTACATCCACCCCTGGGAGGTCGATCCCGAACAGCCACGGATGCACGGATCGCTGAAATCCCGATTTCGTCACTATGTCAATCTCACCACGACCCTGGGGAAGCTGGATTCGTTGTTGGCCCGCTTCCGTTTCGGGACTCTGTCAGACGTTGTGGCGTGCGAACATCTCCGTGCGGGACCTTCGGAGAGCCTGGCATCATGAGCCGGTCCCCGATTCGTGTTGGCCTGGTTGTCCATACCTTCAATATGGGCGGTTTGGAGAGGTGCGTCAGCCACCTGCTCAACCATCTCGATCGATCTCGATTCGAGCCGACCTTGGTTTGTCTTGGGAAGAATGGCACGGCAAGTTCTTGGCTCACGGTAAGGGATGTTCCCATTGTGGAGCTTCACAAGCCGCCGGGACGGCTGGGGGTCAGGTTTTGTTGTTTGCTCCGGGATACCTTTCGGGAGCGGGATCTCGATCTGGTTCATTCTCACAATTGGGGAACCCTGGTGGAGACGGCGGTGGCCACCCGTTTGGCCGGACACATCAAGCATGTCCATTCCGAGCGGGGCACGGTGCTGGGGGGGTCAACCGCCAGGTCGTTGTGGCGCCGAACGATCAATTCCTGGGTCCTGCGGAAAACCCTCGAGCAATGTGACGCAGTTCTGGCCGTGGACAACTCGGTCGCCGGTCGGGTTGCGGCCGCCAGCGGCTTTCGTCAGGAGAGGATTCAGGTGATTCCGAACGGAGTCCCCCAGCCCCCCTGTGATGATCGCGCGGAGGCCCGTTTTCGAATCAGACAGTCTCTGGGGATTGGGCCGGAGGAAACACTGGTCTGTTCGCTGGGACGCCTCGTTCCCGTGAAGGGTTTTGACCTGCTCATCTCGGCGCTGGTCCTGGCCCGGACCCAGTGCCCCCAACTGCATTTGGTTCTGGTGGGTGACGGGGCTCTGGAGAAACAACTGCGGGATCAGGCACGCCGGGAAGGGGTGGACCAGGTGGTTCATTTCGCAGGTCGCCAGTCACGGGTCGGGGACTGGTTGGCGGCCAGCGACGTGTTTGTGAATTCCAGCCGCAGCGAGGGAATGAGTCAGGCGATTGTCGAGGCCATGACGTTCGGACTCCCCCTGGTGGTGACCGATGTTGGGGGGAACGCCGGGCTTGCGGGAGGAGCCGAGCCCTGTGGTCTGATTGTCTCCCCGGAAGATCCGGCTGCCTTGGCGGGTGCTCTCGGCAAGATGGTGGCGGACAAAGAGCGGGCGAGGGCTTTTGGTCGGCTGGGGGAGGACCGGGCACGGCGGTGTTTCAGCCTGACCGGGATGATTCAACGTTACGAAGAACTCTACGAGAACCTTCTTGTGAACCGTCTGCCCCGGAGGCAGGTTCGCTCGCGGACTGTGGAGGCGGCAGTTGCCGGTGCGGATACCCGGGAGGAATCATGAGTGTGACGGCTCTGTTGTGGTTGTTGTTGTTTGTGGTTTTGTCCCTGATGTCCTTGCAGGCATCCGGTTGGGGGGCCTCGGTGTACATGCTGACCTTTTTTGCGCTGCCCCAATTGTGGTGGTGGGGCAAGGCGGGTCTGCTGGCCTCTCCCCGGTGGAACCTCATCGGGGGTGTCATCTTCCTCGTGTCGTTGGTGTTGACCTATCGGCCTCATGCTTTGGCCGAACAGATACCGCGGGTGCGGATGATGCGCCTGCTGATGGTCCTTATGGTCATCAATTACACGCTGGTCACTCTGGTGGTGTCCGTCAATTTTGAGTTGAGTACAGCGGTGCTGTTTCTGCAGGTCAAATTCATCATCATTGTGTTCCTTCTGGACTTTGCAATCCAGGATCAGACCAATTTTCGAAGGGTTGTCATCGCCATACTTTGCGGGATGCTTTTCCTGGGAGTACAAACCAACTTTCTGGGTGCCGGCAAATCTATCCGTGGGCGCCTCGAGGGTGTGGGGGTTCCTGGCGGAAATTCCTCGAACCTGTTGGCGAATATGCTGGTGACGTTTCTGCCCATGGCTGGCGCGTGCATTTTCTCAAAAGACAAGTCGATCCGGATCTTGGGGCTGCTCACATCGCCGCTGGCACTCAATACTCTTTTGAAGTGCAATTCCCGTGGTGCGTTTCTAGGCGTGATCGCAGGCGGAGCGGCGATGTTGCTGCTCGCCCGCGGAAAAGAGCGGCGACTGTTGCTCGCAGGAACACTGTTGGGGGCCTTGTCTCTGGTGGTGCTCATGGGCGATGAGCGCATCTTGGGCCGCTTTCAATCAACATTCGCTCCACAAAACGAGCAAGATGCCTCGGCTGCCAGCCGACTTACGTTTTGGAATGCGGCTCTAAGATGCTTGGGCGACCATCCCTGGGGGGTTGGGGGAGACTGTTATAAGAGAATCCTGTCCCAATCCTATCTTTCCGGCTTTACAGAGGAGTTTCGTGCGATTCACAACGGCTGGATCAATGAGGCGGTGCAGTGGGGAGTTCACGGCTTGGTGCTGCGGGCCCTGTTGGTGTATCACGCCTTGCGGTGTGCTTTGACAGGGCAGAGATTGTTTCGCGGCATGGGGTTCTTCGATATGTCGTTGTTGGGGTTGGCATTCGTCGGCGGGCTGGTCGCCTTCAGTATTTCGGGTTTCTTCGGAGATTATTGGGACTCGGAGTGGGGACTGCAGTTGTGTGGACTCTGCATGGGCTTCTATCGCATTGCGTTGATTTGCCAGAAGCAGCAAAGTCAGCAGGTGAGTGCTCCGGCATTGGTCAGTCCTGTCCAAATGTGGGTCCCGACATGGTCTCCACCGATGATAAGAGGGGCAAGGCCGTCCCTGCCGGGCTGATTCCTTTGGGTGTCTGTGCGGGTGCTGTTGAGTTCCGCCGTCCGAGTCGTGATGACACTCCGAAGTCTCGGAGACAGGATTGTGGCGGGGATTGACATGGAACCCCGGGAGTGACACCCCGGTGGCTCGAGAAACAGCCCCTGGAAGTTCGGGTTCGATTCGAAAGAGATTTTCCTGCGATGCCGAGGGCTGTTCTGGATTGGCCAACGACCCAGCCCGATTTTGTGTTCATGTGTCTGCTTCGGGCGCTGGAGTCTTTGGGCAATCCGAGTGCTGGTCTGTTGGGAGTCAGCGTTCTTTTTTCGCCCGGACAAATCGCGGTTCCGCTGGTGTTGTCCAGGCCTTCGGTGAGTACCTTCGGCGAAGGGGGGGGGGCAAAGTCTTCCGTAGCCGATGGATGCGGGCCAATGAACTCGGACCGTGCCGAGTCACTGGAAGCGGATCGACCGCGATAGACAAATCGGTTTCTGCCGTGATGTCGAGTGTATGGCTGGTATTTGTTCAGTGTTTCCGGAGATCATCAGGGGTGCAGGTCGACAGCAGGCGCGGGCCCCGCCCCGGTTTCGGGTCCAAATGGGTTTTGCCAATCGATGTCTCGTGGTGAAGACCGTCAACCGAGTCGCACCGTAGCGTAACCCGATGGCGAGTTGCCTGGCGTGTGAACCGAAAGACGGCTCGTGATCAACAATGTGATCATGACGGGGGCCGGAGTTGAGAGACGCTGACAGGTGGATGAGCGTCACTGGTCGGGCTCGATCGGCTGGCTGAGGCCTCGGGTGAAGGAAAGATCGACCTGCGTCGGGCGCGGCGGGGTGGCAGCCGGTCCGGATCGTGTTCTGCGGAACGGTTCCCGGCGTTTCAGGAGGGCGTGGAGGCGCTGATGATGTGCGTTCTTGTCAGGGAAGATTCCGGGTATCGAAGGGTGTCGCGGCTAAAAACGAACGTTTGGCGAGGAGTGCCAGGAAAGTGATGGTGCCACGTTGGCGTCCGGTCTCGGGATGTGGGAGAATGCCGTCGCGCGAGGTGTTCTTGGCTGGTCTCGGAGGAAGTTCGGGCTCTGTGATACGGGTCATTTTCCCGTTCCCCAGAGTCCGAGGTGTGATTTCGACCGACGGCATCGAGGGCGGGTTGCGTCAGTGGCACTTTTGTTGGGTGACACTGACGCCGTACCTGTCCGGGACCTGTGTCGAGTCTCTTGGCTGTTGGTGTTTCCTCTCGCCAGTTGGAGCTGTGGGCATCTCGATATGACCTGCAGTGAACGAGTTCCGGATCCCCTGAATCCCAGATGAAGATTCTGTTCTTGAGCAAGCGGCTCCTGTTCCCCACGGATCGAGGGGGCTTGGTGCGCACACTGAATGTCGTTCGTCACCTGGCCAGGTGGCACGAATTGACATTTCTCTGCAATCAGCAGCCGGGACAAGAGCAGGATTGTGACGAGATGTCCCGACTGGGTGTTCGGCTGGAGACGGTGCCTTGGCGGGAGGTGAGCCGTTCGGACTGGAGGTTCTACCGCGATCTTGCCTGGAATTTGCTTTCCCAGGATCCATTCAACGCCGCCAAGGATTACGATCCCGAACTTCGTACCCGGGCCCGACGCTTGTTGGAGGAGCAGCAGTACGATGTGGTGATCTGTGATTTCGTGCAGATGGCTCGAAATGCGATTGGAATCTGGCATGGCCCCAGCGTGCTGTTCGAGCACAACGTCGAGGCAGAGATCTTCGAACGGCATGCACAGACCGATCCGGGATGGGTGCGACGGAAATTCATGGGCTACCAGGCCGCAAAAATGCGGCGATTCGAGGGCTGGGCAGGTCGGCAGTTCACGCGGGTCGTGGCGGTCAGTGAGCGGGACCGCGAGCAGTACGAGCGTCGCTATGGCTGGAAGCATGTTGATGTGATTGACACGGCAGTGGACATTGACCACTACCGTCCGATCGATTGTGCCAAGTTGCCTGGAATGGTGGTGTTTGTCGGGTCATTGGATTGGCTGCCAAACGTTGATGGTTTGCAGTGGTTCGTGGCGGATGTGTGGCCTCTGGTGAGGCGCGAACATCCTGAGGCGCGACTTCGTCTGGTCGGGCGGAATCCGAACCCGGAGATTCAAAAGTTGGCCGAACACTCGGGGGTGGAGGTAGTGGGGCCAGTTCCGGACACGCGGCCTTGGCTGGCTGAAGCGGAGGTTTCGATTGTTCCCCTGCGGATTGGTGGGGGGACCCGCCTGAAGGTGTTTGAGGCGATGGCGATGGGGTTGCCCGTGGCCAGCACCCCTCTGGGGGCGGAGGGGCTGCAGGTGGAAAGTGGAGTCAATCTGATGCTTGCGGAGGGAGCGGATCGCCTGGCTGAGTCGGTCGTACAGTTGCTGCGTTCTCCGCAGTTGAGGCGGACCCTGGGAGAGGCGGCACGGAATCTCGTGGAAACTCAGTTTTCGTCAGAAAGCGTGGCCCGGCAATTCGAGTCAATCTGTCGGCGTGCCGTCGAGGAGCATTGTCGGAAATGAGTGTTTCCCTGGGTGAGTCTGCGGCAGGCTGGGAGGTTCGGGAGGCCACGCCCGCAGAATTTCCTGCCGTACAGGACTTTTTGCGAAGTCAGACATCGAACCCCCTGTGGCTTGATCCGGGCTGGCGGGGGCCGCTTGGGGTGTACGGGTTGTCCTTGCAGATCTTCGTAGCCTGGCAGGAAGGTGTGGTCCGGGGAGTGTTGCCGTTGGTGATCCAGCGGAGTCTGTTGTTTGGCCGTCGGGCCGTCTCGGTCCCCTGGGCGGATGTGGCAGGCCTGCTGGCGTCGGACCAGACGGCCACAGACCTTCTCCTGCAACGTGCGATTGGTCTGCTCCGTGAGGAGCGACTGGAGCGCCTCGTGCTGAGGCAGGCGACCTCGCTGGCTGATTGGCCGGTCGATCGTTCAGACAAATTGGCGATGCAGCTCAGGCTTTCCGAAGATCCGGAGATCCTCTGGAAATCGTTCGATCCGAAGGTCCGCAACCAGGTTCGCAAGGCCGAGAAGTCGGGAGTGGCCACGGAAACGGTGCCACTCGATGAGGGGTTGGACGGATTCTTCGAAGTGTATTCCCGGAACATGAGAGACTTGGGAAGTCCAGGGCACTCCCGGCGGTACTTTGCGGCCCTCTCGGGAGCGTTCCCCGGCGGAGTGGAGATCCATCTGGCACGCTGTGAGAGCCAGGTGGTTGGGGCGGGCTTGACGATGTGCAACGGAAATCGGTTGGATATTCCGTGGGCCTCCAGCCTGCAGGAGTTCAATCGGCACTGTGTGAATCATTCCCTGTACTGGCACATTCTCTCCCGCGCTTGCCGGAATCGCTTTGAGTGGTTCTACTTCGGTCGCAGCACTCGTGGGAGTGGCCCCCATCACTTCAAGAAGCAGTGGGGGGCCGAAGAAGTTCCCCTGTACTGGTACAGCCTGGATGTGGGGGGGAGACCACAGGTTTCCCCGCAGGCTCCCCAGGATTCGTACGGGTTCGCGGTCCGGGTCTGGAAAAAACTGCCCCTTGGGGTGACCAGAGCCTTGGGGCCGTTGCTGATTTCTCAACTGGACTGACTTTGCCGCTGGATACAACATGCAGAAGGTTTCGGTGTTCGGAATGGGTTATGTGGGCTGTGTGACAGCGGCCTGCCTCGCGCGGGATGGTCACCAGGTGATCGGCGTGGATGTCGATCCGCACAAGGTGGCCCGGGTCAATGCGGGTGATCCCCCTGTCTCGGAACCAGGGCTTCCGGAAATCCTCCGGTCCGTTGTTCAGTCGGGTCGACTCCGGGCCACGACATCCCTCGAAGAGGGAGTCGATGCGAGTGACCTGGCATTGATTGCGGTCGGGACTCCCTCGGCCGACTCGGGAGCGGTCGATACCAGGGCTGTCGAAAGTGTTCTGCGCGCCCTGGGATCGCATCTCCGGGTTTCAAAAAGACGATTCACAGTCGTTCTGCGCTCGACGTTGCTGCCGGGAATCCTCGAGCAGAGGCTCGCACCAGTGCTTCGTGAAGCAAGTGGGGCGGATTCCGAAGAATGGCTGCGAATCTGCAACAATCCAGAGTTTCTCAGAGAAAGTTCCGCGATCAAGGATTACGACGCTCCCCCCTTCATCGTCGTCGGTGCCGATCATCCCCAGGATGCGGAACCTGTGCTGGATCTGTACCTTCCGGTCCCGGGAGAACGCTTCACCGTCTCGACACGCACTGCCGCGATGGTGAAGTACGTCTGCAATGCCTTTCATGCCTTGAAAGTGGCCTTTGCCAATGAGGTGGGGGTGCTCGCCCGCTCTTTGGGAGCGGATGGGCATGAGGTGATGCAATTGATGTGTCGTGACACCAAGCTGAACATTTCCCCGGCTTACCTGCGTCCGGGATTTGCCTTCGGGGGATCCTGTCTTCCGAAGGATCTGAGGGCTCTCACCAGGCATGCTGAGGAACACTCACTGCAGCTTCCCCTGATGCCGGCGATTCTCGAGTCGAACGAGAACCAGCTGCGCCGGGCTGTTCGCCTGATAGAGCAGTCTCGAACTCGGCGAATTGGACTGGTGGGTCTTAGTTTCAAGGCCAACACGGATGATCTGCGCGAGAGCCCTTTGGTCATGCTCGCAGAGATTCTGGTGGGGAAGGGCTTCGACCTGTGTATTTTCGATCCGGGGATCCAGGTGACGCGTCTGCATGGTCGCAACCTGGCTTATGTCGATCAACATCTGCCTCACCTGGCCCGGCTCCTGTGTGATAACTCGGATGAATTGCTCTCTCACGCCGAACTGGTGGTGCTGGGGACCGATGTGGCCAACGCTCTGGATCGCAGTTCGCTTACTGGTCGGCGGGTCATTGATCTCCGCACCGACCTTGGCCGTCCTTGAAAGAGATAGAGGTCCTGTCATGGAAATCCAAGAGTCTTCCACGTCTCCGGACGCATGGATTCAATCCAATCCCCCCTCGCTGCTGGTCACCATCGACACGGAGGAAGAGGGGCTCTGGCGGGGAAGCTATCGGAATTCGGGGAACACAGTGGCGAATCTGAGGGGAATCCCCTGGTTTCAGTCGCTGTGCGATTCCCTGCAGGTCTTTCCGACCTACCTCGTCGACTCACCCGTCGTGGCGGATTCGTATGGAAGCGATTTGCTCAGTGCTTATCAGCGAGAGGGGCGTGCCGAGGTCGGTGCCCATCTGCATCCCTGGTGCACTGCCCCCTTCGAAGAGGAGGTCTGTCCGAAGAACTCTTGGCTTAAGAACCTTCCCGAAGATCTACAGCGCCGCAAGCTGCAGACGCTGACGGAAGAGATCACCCGGGTGTTTGGGCGCCCGCCGACCTCTTTCCGGGCGGGTCGCTATGGTTTGGGAACGTTTGCCGCGAATGTCCTCGAGGAACTGGATTATGTCGTGGACTCGAGTGTGGTTCCTTTCACCAGTTACAGTGATCAGGCCGGGCCGGACTACTCCGCGGCAGACTGGAAACCCTATCGGGTGTCCCCAGCCAATTTCTTGACGGCTGATCCAGCCGGCGGGTTGCTGGAGTTGCCCGTGTCTGTCGGCTTCAATTCCAACGATTTCCAGACAACCTGGGATCGGCATCGCCGGTTTTCGACTGGGCTGCCCCGTCGTCTGAAACTGAATGGGGTCCTGGATCGTTTGCGAATCGGTCAGCGCATCAAGCTCTCTCCCGAGCAGTCATCCACGGGTGAAATGCAGACCCTGATCACTCGGTCACTGCGGCAACGGGCGGAATGTCTGGTGTTGATGTTCCATAGTTCGTCACTGGTCCAGGGGCTTTCCCCCTATGTCTCAGATTCCGAGCGGTTCGAACAGTTTCGCCGGAGGCTGACTGAGATTCTGACGTTTTGGCGAAGCACGTTGGGTTTCCCGGCGCCAACCATGACTGATTTCGCCAGAGGCTGGCTCGCGAGGGACTCCTCGACTGTGCCAGTCTGAGCGGCTATGGACGAAATTGACTGGACGTCACGGAGTCAACGAATCTCCAGAAGGAGTCGAGTGAGCCAACTTCTTAGTTCTGAATGGAAGCTGGCACCCATTGCTAAAGACGCCAGTACATTCCAAGCGATCCCAGGGTCGATTGGGGTGAGGATTGCTCCGGGTGCTGGAGATATTGTGGAGGCGAAGTCTTTCCGATGAACATTTATGCAGAAATTTCTGAGGGAATGAGTCCGCGAGTTGGATAACGGGTGCTGATCTTTGCAGAGGACCAACCCGGGGCGGTAGCGACGTCTGGAA
>Ga0315901_10005231_pt1 | contig 15851 bp, 6 predicted proteins | sample LakEriMetagenome_10_FD_203761 | JGI IMG/M metagenome (GOLD analysis project Ga0315901, IMG submission 203761) | Freshwater fungal communities from buoy surface, Lake Erie, Ohio, United States - Buoy 2 MA116 | ecosystem: Environmental > Aquatic > Freshwater > Lake | place: USA: Lake Erie, Ohio...
CTGGTGTGGGAGGACGGGGGCACGCTCTGGCTGGGCCGCGGCACGCCGCGGGCGTGGCTGGAGCAGGGCAAGAAGATCAGCGTCAAGGACGCCCCCACGCGGTTCGGCGCGGTCGCCTATGAAATCGCCTCCGACGCCGACAAGGGCTCGATCACCGCGACGATCCAGATGCCCTCCCGCAAGCCTCCGCAGGAGGTGGTGCTGCGGTTCCGACATCCGACGTCCGCGCCGATCAAGGGCGTCACGGTCAACGGCCAGCCGTGGACCGGGTTCAACAAGGAGAAGGAGACCATCACCCTCAAGGGACTGAACGGCAGCGTGGCGGTGACGGCCCTGTATTGAGCCAGCGGCCCTGGATTACGGGCCGTGCTCTACGCGGATTCCGCGGCCCGGGAAAGCGTTCGCCTTTCGGACGCGCAGTTCCCACACTGACTCACTTCACGCTCACGGAGTAGAGGGAGTCCCAGGTGGTGAAGAAGAGCGTGTCGGCCAGCGGTGAATTGGGCGGTCCAAGGCAGAGGTTGGTGCCGGTGCCCTTGGGAACCGTCACGTGCCCGCGGGATCGGCCATGGATGTCGAAGCCCTCGACCTTCCCCTCTGTGGTCAGGAACACGTCGCCCGAGTTCCCGGTGGCGTGCCCGGGAGCCGCATCGGCCCCAGTCGGCACGCCACCGGTCAGAAAACATCAGCACTTGTGGTCTGCTCAGGCGACTCGCCGACGGCGCCGGCCGCGGGCGCGGCGAAGCAGTCTTGAGTCATCGTGGCAGTCCCAATCCAGGCCGGCGACTGCGGCCAAATCGACGGCGTCGTTGTCACCGGAGTCATCCGTCATCGCCGAATCGCCGCCGTCGGGGATCGACTCGTCGCCGTTGAAGACCACGATCTGGATTAACTGGAAGCCGCGGCTGCGGATCAGGCTCCGGGATTCACCGAGGGCCCGAGAGACGGCAGCGATAAGGTCACGATCGTTTTCGATATAGAGCATCTGCGCACTCCATTCCCGGAAGCCCGGGAGGCAAGGGAAACGCCGACGACCAGAGCGGCCGGCGGCACGAACAAGAAGGTCACGTGGAAACGCTCCACGAGACCGGGCTTGCCGTCCACCGGTGTCACCCGCTCGTGGACCGCCCACCGACTGGGGCGAGCTCGTGCAGATCCATGACGATCGCGACGTCTTTCAAGCGACGGATAGACGAACTGCCCGCGATCGATATTCACAGCCTCTGAGCGGTGCCGGACGCGACCCACGCATGTCGGGAAACTGCGAACTGGGACGCGGTCTGCGCACACGCGAGAAAAACGCCACCGAAGGGGGTGCGGGGCGTTTCGAGAAAACCGCTCCGGACGCCCGGGCCGCTCCTCCTGAGGCTCACGAGTCGCTCATCGGCCGGAAGACCGTTGAGGAAGTGCCATTGACCGGGCTATCCTCTGGTGCGACGCATGTGCTTCCACCACGGACTCGGAAGCGGGTCGATCCGCTCCGCAGCCAAGCGCCGACGGCGACGCTCCGGTGCTGACAATGGCCCGAGCACCGTCTCCAGCGTCCTGCTCAGGCCGACGAATGCGGCGGCCCGCGTGGCAGGATCCAGATGAACAACATGTCGCGCCGCAGCGACGGTGTCGCACGCGTTGTCAGCGGCGGGCGCCGGGAATGCCGAGGTTCAATCCGCTCCGGCGTTCGAACTCGGCGGCCGGCGACGATTCACCCGGCAACGCGTTTGCCTTCTGCTTGTCGGTCTTGCCCGCGCCGGGCTGCTTGGCCTTGGCATCGTCCTTCTTGGCCACGGCGGGCGGCTGTTTGAAGCGGGCCGGCGCCGGCCCGTGCAGGCCGACGCCCGCTTCGATCGCGGCCCGCGGCCGCCGCGCGAGCGCGTAGGCATCGCTCTCCTTGCCGGACTGGTTCAACAGCCAGACGAGGTTGTGCAGATGTTTTGCCGTCTCGGGGTGATCCGGCCCGTGCTGCTCCTCCACTTCAGTGAGCAGTCGGCGATACGCCGCCACGCTCCAAGCCGTGTCGCCCGCGATGCCGTGGAGGTAGGCAAAGGCCTCGCGGACCCGGCGGTCGAGGTCGCGGCCCCGCGGCCCGAGCGAGGCGCAGAGGGCTTCCAGTTCCGGCGTCCAGAGCGACGTGGCCGGCACCCGGGCGAGTTCCCGCGCCGCTGCGGCACGGTCGGCCATGCAGACCATGAGCACCGCCGCTCGTGCAGCCGCCACCGCGGCCGAGTCGCGGCCCGCTTTCCGCTCCAGCCTCCGCAGCCAAGGAGCGGCTCCAGCGGCCAGTCCCCGGCCCAGTTCCCGTCCCAACAACGGCTCGGGCGAGGACTGCGTCATCAGGGCCGGGCGGATCTGGTCGTCCATGGGCGGTGCAACGGAAAAGCCCCCGATTGTAGCCGTCATGGCCACGGTTCTCGTTGCGAAGAGCGACCGCACGTGGGCCAACTCCTCCTCCCGCGACACGGGAATGGTGAGACTCTCCGGCGTGTCAGTCGCCGCCTCGCGCAGGTCGCGGAGCGATTTCACCACGACGGCATCAAGCGCCGCGAAGCCGTCGTCATCAACGGCCTTCTGGAACGACTGGAGCAACTGGGCGATGGCGTCGTCATCCATCTCGATGCCCGGGATCACCGCGGTCGCGAGCCGCATCGCGTCGGCAAACGGGCCGGAATTGGCGAGGGCAAACCGTACGGCCGACGACACCGGCCGATTCGCATCGGCGATGTTCTCGCTTGCCTGCTCCTGCAGGGCGGTGATCGCGGCCGACACGAGTCCGGGGCTGGTCTCGATCGCAAGTTCCCCGCGGCCCCCCGTCTCGACGCTGACGAGCTGCCGCGGCTGGCCGGAGGCCGCGTCGAGGCGTATCTCCCGGTGGCCGTCCGCGCCGTCGATTTCGATGACGAGGTCGTCACCGTCCAGGCGGCTGGTCATGCCGTCGGCATGGCACGCGACGGGCTCGATCTGAACTGGAGACGGGGCCGAACTGCTGACGCCTGCCCCCAAGGACAGGCTTGACTTCTGGTGTTTCTCGTCTATGGAAAGCTTGATTGTCGTGTGCGGGGTCGATCCCGCGGGCAGCGCGGCCGCCAACCGCGATCTGGCGCTGAACAGACCGACCATGCCCTGCACGCAGGCCGCGGCGTACGACCAGTCGCCTCTTTCCACCCTCACCACGCCACCTGTGTCCCGCCCCGTGATGAGTTCGATGCGTCGCCGCCATGGCCCGTCGGAATGGTCCTCTCCCTGGTACGTGGCCGTGAAGCGAATCTCCCGGCCGGCGTGCCACTGGCCGAGGAGCCAGGCTCGGGCCCGCAACAGCGCCTCCTGCTCGGGCGACATGGCGCGAGCGAGCGGCGTGGCCCGCTTGTACTCGACGAGGTCGAATCGGGCCACGCAGCCGCCATCCCGCGGCTCGAACCGGCAGGCTTGTTTGATGAACCGGCCCGAGAGCCGGAGCCGGCCCAGCCACGCCTGACGGTCGGCCCCCGTCACCGGCTGCCCGACGGTGAGGCCGAGATAGGCCCGGAGATCCGCGGGCGTCGTCTGCAGGCCGTCGTTGACCTCGATGCCCACGAGCGCCGTCCGCGCGGGCAGCCGCTTGACGTCGATCGCGAGTACGGCCTCGTCGCCTTCCGCACGCACCTCGACATCCACGTGCTCGCGAATCGCATCGAGGGAGCCCTCCTCCCAGGAATTCTTCCAGCCGTCGATCGCGATAGAGCCTTCGCCACGAAAGAAGCCGGCAACGGACCTCAAGAGGTTGCTCGCGCACCGGTCGCCACACGGCGCGGGTTTGCCGGGCGTCCACGCCGGACTGCCGGACCGTCGCCTCGCGGAAGTTCTCGCGGGGCTGTGCGATTGCAAGTGCACTGAACCAGCAGGGTGCGATTCCCTGGCGGTGGCCGGCCTGGCTGCCGTCACCGATCGAAACTGCGTCCCCGTGAGGGGAGGTGGAGAGCATCAGGAGGTGAACGACTGGTCCGGGGGCTGACGAACTCGATTCGGCCTGTCGTCGCGGCGAGCCTACAGCCCGATGAAGGATAGCCCGGTCAATGGCACTAGCGCAACGGACTTCCGGCTTATGAGCGACTCGTGAGCCTCGGGAGGAGCGGCCCGGGCGTCCGGAGCGGGTTTCTCGAAACGCCCCGCGCCCGCTTCGGTGGCGTTTTTCTGGCGTCTGCGCAGACCGCGTCCCAATTCGCAGTTTCCCGACATGCGTGGGTCGCGTCCGGCACCGGTCAGAGGCTGTGAATGTCGATCCCGGGCAGCTCGTCTATCCGTCCCTGGAAGATGTCCCGGTCATCGTGTATTTGCACGAGCTCGGCCCAGTCGGTTGGCGGGCCGCGAGCGGGCGACACCGGTGGTGGCTCGAGTGGTTCGCCAAGATGCGTGAGGATTTTCCGGATCGGCCCCGGCTCCGTGATGAATGCAATCAGCCGGATGTCGCCGCCACAGTTCGGGCACTCGAGCGGAAACTCCTCCCCCACCCGGGCCATGAGTTTCGCCCAGGCAATTCGGGAGGTGTCGTGCGACCGGGGCTTCGCCTGAGTGTCGCAGCAGCCCCCCGTGGCGTGACCGGCGCCCGCATGCCCGCCGGCACCGGCGTCGCGTTGCTTGCCGATGTTCCCGATGGCGAGCGCGGTGACGCCTTTCCGCAGCCGGTGATTCGGCGCGAACACTCCGTGATACCGGTGCCGGTGCTTCCGCGGCGGCGGGACGAGATCGGCGAGCCGGTCCAAAAACTCAAACGGCGTGAGTTCGACGACGCCGCTGGCTCCCGGCCGCGTGGACTTCCGGCCGCGGCCGGGCCCGACCCAGTTGGCGGCCTTGTGTCTGGGCAGCAGGTAGCGGATGCCGGTGATCCGGCCGTCTGGGCCGCGGATCACGGACAATCGTTCGAGCGCGAAAGGAGGCCGGGCACAGTATCTCAGCAAGTGTTCGAGGCTCTGAAAAAAGCTCGGCACATCGCGGTCGACGAGCGTGATCCGGACACTCGCGTCGATTGAAAACCCGCTGTTCTCCCACGTGAGCATGTCGGCGGCGGCAGCGGCGTCGAGCAGGCGAGTGCGCCTGAACCAGCGGATCACGCGGCGGCGGACCCGCTCGGTGAGCGCGGCCAGATCGGCCGCGGTGATCGGGCGGGCGGGCAGGAACGTCGGCGGGGCGTCGGACCCTGCGTCGTCTGCAGCCGGCACGAAGACGCCGTCTGTCACGCAGGCGTGGAGGTGGACAGACCTGGGTCAAGATTTGGGGAGGGGGGTCAGACCCACGCGGCTCTTTGCCACGGGCCTCGACGCCGTCGTCGATGTCACACGGATGGCGGTGATCGCGTCGGAAATCGGGAGTGGGAGCTGATTTCCCGCTCACGACCGGCGGCGGCGAACGGCATATGCCGCGGCCGCGATGCCGATCAGGGCGAGGGTGACCGCCGCGGGCTCGGGGACGATCACGTACTGCAAGAGGACGTTGCTGCCCTGCTGCACGACGCTGAACGACCCATCGGTACTCCGGCTGGAGCTGGCGAACGACGTGCCGGTCGAGTCAATCCAGCTAGCCGGCGCACTCGTGAGCACGAAGTTTCCAAAGTTCGTCGTCGTGCCACTGACACTGTAGAGCAGCCATTCCCGGGACTCGTTCCAGAAGGAATCTTCCCAGTTCACCGAACCACTCCCAAAACCTCCAAAGTTGAGGTTCAGCGTCGTGGAGCCGGAGAAGGTGAGGTTGCCGCCGACGTTGATGCCGTCGTACGCGATGCCACGCAAGCCGGCGTCGGCAGTGTTGGCCTGGAGATCCCAGATCACCGACGCGCCGGTCAGGTAGGTGAGGTTGCTTGCGAACGTCTCGATGCCCGGCGAGTTGCCCGGGGCGTGGATGCCGGCGATCGTGGCGTCGCCGCCGATCGTGCCCGAGCCCATGAGCGTCGCCCCGGCCAGGACCGACAGGCCGCCCGCGAGTCCGCCGTTCACGGCAATCGCACCCTGTTCGACGGTCGTGAGGCCGGTGAACGTGTTGTTGCCCGTGAGTGTGAGCTGGCCAGCGCCCTGCTTCGTGAGGCTGCCCGAGCCCGACATCGTGCCCGCGTAGGAGGTGCTCGTGCCCAGGCCGCCCAGGGAGAGCGTGTTCGAGCCGAGGGCGATGTTGGCGCCGCCCGCCAGCGAGCCGATCGTCTCGTTGCCGCCAAGCGCGAGGGCCCCGCCGCTCGAGCCCGTCACGGCCGCCGACGACGAGAGCCGGCCCGCGGTGCCGAGCGTGAGCGTGCCGGCGTTCAGGTTGACGACCGACGCCGCCGACGTGCCGTCGAGATTGGAATTACCCGTGACGGTCAAAGTGCCGGCCCCGAGGTTGGCCGACACCCGGCCGCCCGAGAGTCCGTAGCTTGCAGCCGTGAGCGTGCCGCCACCAAAGATCGACCCGCTCGTGAGCGCGACCGAGGCGACCGTGTCATTGAAGCCCGCAAGGTCGAATCCGCCGCCGCTCACCGCCAGGGCCGTCGTGTTGAACAGGGCATCGTTCACCCCCAGCCGCAGGACGCCCGCCGAGACGGTCGTGGGGCCCGAGTAGGTGTTGGCCGCGGAGAGCGTGAGCGTGCCCGAGCCGGCCTGCGTGAGGCCGATGCCGCCCGTGATCTGCGTCGCGAAATTGCCGCCGTAGTTGTCGGAGCGGTTGAAGACGATCGTGCCGCCGGAGGAGCCCGTGATCGAGCTCGTCGAGGCGATCGAGCCGGTCGTGCTGCCGGAGCCGATCTGGAGCATGCCGGCATTGATGGTCGTCGTGCCGGCGTAGGTGTTGGCGCCAGTCAGCGTGAGCGTGCCGGAGCCGGTCTTCGTGAGACTGCTTCCGGCACCGCCGGAGAGGATGCCGGCGTAGGACGTGCTCTCGCCGTTGGCGCCCACGGTGAGGGCCACCGCGGCCGACGACGTGTTGGAAAGTGCGAGGTTGGAATTGCCCGAGAGGCCGCCGAACGTGGCGGCCGTGAGGCTGCCGAAGGAGAGCGTGCCCGGGCCGCCCGCGAACGTGCTCTGGCCGAGGGCAAACGTGTTGGAGAGCAGCAGCTGGCCGGCCGAGACGGTCGTCGGGCCGGAGAACGTGTTCGAGCCGGAGAGCGTGAGCGTGCCGGTGCCGGACTTGGTGATCCCGCCCAGGCCGCTCATCGCTGAGTCCAGCTGGATGAAATTGCCGCTATCGTCGAGCGTCGACGTCGCGTCAACCCGGATCGGGCCGGTGAGCGTGAGCGTCGAACGTGCATAGATTGCGGCGTACGAGACGACGACGATGCCGGAGCCGCCGGAGCCGCCGGTGCCGCCTGAGAGAATGTTGTTCCAGGTTCCGCCGCCGCCGCCGCCGCCCGTGTTGGCTCCGCCGGCGCCGCCAACAGCGCCGTTCCCAAAGATTGGGTTTGCGTTGGAGCCGGAATTCAGGCCTTCCGAACCGCCCAGGCCGCCGCCCGTGGTATTAAAGCTCGCGCCGCCACCACCACCGCCAAGACCGCCGTTGCCACCCGCGAAAGACTTGTAGGCAGCGCCACCACCACCGCCGCCCCAGTAGTAGTTCGGGCCGAGAATGTTGTCCTGGATGCCGACGCCGCCACTGCCCGCTGTGCTTGCCGCTAAGCCACTGGTGGCGGCCGCGCCCGCGCCACCGCCGCCACGAGCAGATGTCGGTTCATCACCGCTAATGTTTGTAGCCCGACCAGAAGTCACACTGCCGCCGGAGTTGCCGTAGACCGTCCCCGAGTTGCCGGCCCCCAAGGACGAGCCGGTCGCGCTGCCTCCGGTTGGTAAATCCGAGGTTGAGTTTGAGGCTGCGCCGCCGCCGCCGGAACCGCCGGACAGGCCGTTCTTTTGGGTGTTGGCCAGCGATCCACCGCCACCACCGCCTGCCGCAACGGCGCCGAAGGCGCTCGAATTTTGGCCGTTTTTCCCCGGTGCGGGGGACAAATTGTAAACTCCGGTCCCTCCGGCACCGCCGTTGCCGACGACGATCTGGTACGTGCTGCCGGACACCAGAGGCACCCTGGACAGGCTCACCACGCCGCCGCCACCACCGCCGCCGCCTACCGCGCCGCCACCGCCGCCGCCGCCGCCGACAAGAAGCGCACGAGCGTCCGTGTTCACCGGAAGCGACAGCGTGGATGTGCCCGTCGTGGTGAACGTGTAGACCAGATTATCGCCGACGGTGGAACTCACTCCGCCGGTGAAGGAAGCCCCATTGAGCAGGCTGCCCCGCGTACTGTTCAGCAACGTGCCGCCGTTAAGGACGAGCGAGTTGGAATTGTTCGCCTGCTGGAGCGAGAGCGTGGCGGAGCTGTCGATGCTGACGACGCTCTGGCTCGGGAGCGAAGCACCGGCCGCCGGGACGACGAGCGTGCCGGCGGAGACGGCGGTGGGGCCGGTGTAGGTCTGCGAGCCGCTGAGCGTGAGCGTGCCGGCGCCCTGCTTCACGAGGCCGCCGCCGCCGGAGATCGTTCCGCCGTAGGTGAGGGCGTCGGAACGGTTGAAGGCGACCGTGGCGTTCGCGGCGGTCGAGACGTTGCCCGCGATCGAGCCCGACGCGCCCCCCGAGCCGATCGCAAGCGTGCCGGCCGAGACGGTCGTGAGGCCGGTGAACGTGTTGTTGCCGGTGAGCGTGAGCTGGCTGGCACCCTGCTTCACGAGGCCGCCGCCGCCGGAGATCGTGCCGGAATAGCTGACCGCGTCGGAACGGTTGAAGGCGATCGTGGCATTCGCGGCGGTCGAGACATTGCCGGCGATCGAGCCCGACGTGCCCCCCTCGCCGATCGCGAGCGTGCCGGTCGACACGGTCGTGAGGCCGGTGAACGTGTTGTTGCCCGAGAGTGTGAGCTGGCCCGAGCCGATTTTCGTGAGCGAGCCGGGGCCGGAGATCACGCCTGAGTAGGTCGTGCTCGAGGAATTGTTGCCCACCGAGAGCGTGGTGGACCCGAGACTCAGGTTCCGCGAACCCTGCAGCCCGCCCACCGTCGAGCTTTGGCTGAAGCTCGCCGTGCCCGCGTCGCCGGTGGCGAGGTCGAGCGTGGAGTTTTGCAGGGCGAGCGACCCGCCCACGGTCAGCTGGCCGGCCGCCACGCGGGTGGGCCCGGTGAATGTGTTGTTGCCGGTGAGCGTGAGCGTGCCAGTGCCGGTCTTCGTGAGGCTGCCGGCGCCGGAGAGGATGCCGGCGTAGGACGTGCTCTCGCCGTTGGCGCCCACGCTAAGGACCACCGGCGACGACGACGCGTTGGAAAGTCCGAGGTTGGAATTGCCCGCGAGGCCGCCGAACGTGGCGGCCGTGAGGCCGCCGAAGGAGAGCGTGCCCGAGCCGCCCGCGAACGTGCTCTGGCCGAGGCCGAACGTGTTGGAAAGCAACAGCTGGCCGGCCGACACGGTCGTGGTGCCGGAGAACGTGTTCGAGCCGGAGAGCGTGAGCGTGCCCGAGCCGGCCTGCGTGAGGCCGATCCCGCCCGTGATCTGCGTCGCAAAGTTGCCGCCGTAGTTGTCGGAGCGGTTGAAGACGATCGTGCCGCCGGAGGAGCCTGTGATCGAGCTCGTCGAGGCGATCGAGCCGGTCGTGCTGCCGGAGCCGATCTGGAGCATGCCGGCGTTGATGGTCGTCGTGCCGGCGTAGGTGTTGGCGCCAGTCAGCGTGAGCGTGCCGCTGCCGCTCTTGAGGATCCCGCCAGTCCCGGAAATGTTGCCGGAGATCGTCGAGAGGCCGGATGCGAGGGGCGTGAACGTATCGCTCCCCGCCGTGAACGTGTGAATCGTATACCCCGCAGACGATCCGGAACCGGCAGTCACCGTGCCGCCGTTGGCCTGCTGCGAGCCGAGATAGCGGACGATCACGATGCCCGAACCGCCGGCCGCACCGACAGTGAATGATGCCCCGGCATTAGGGTTTGCACCACCGCCACCGCCACCACCCGTATTTGCAGAACCGGCGGTCGCCGCCCGATTGGCGTAAGATCCTTCGCCCGAACCGCCGCCCGCCCCTCCGCCACCCGTGCCGCCTGCGATCGTGAAAGGCCCGCCAGAGGTGGCGGCGGTGTAAAAGCCACTGCCGCCGCCACCTGCATAGAACACGTTCGATCCGGAGATGAAACTTGACCGGCCGATGCCGGCGGCAGCGGCCGTAGCCGTGGCCCCGGTGGTCGCCGCACCCCCCGCCCCGCCGCCGGAGCCGCTCCAGTTTCCGCCGGAGGAACCAGCGGCACCAGCATTTCCCTGCGAGGGTGTCGTGGCGGGCGTATTGCCGGCACCGCCAGCCCCGAACGGCGACCCACCGGACCCGCCGCCGCCCGATCCACCGGCCCCGCCGGCAACGCCGCCCGGAATGTTTAAGAAGCTGGAGTTCGACGCCAGTCCCGGCGCACCGCCGCCACCGCCGGCGGCGACGACATTGCCGAAACTCGAACTGCCGCCCTGTGACCCCGACGTGTAGATCGTAAGGGACGTGTAACTTCCGCCCGCTCCGCCAGCCCCGACCACCACCGACGTGGCGCCGTTTACGGCCAGCGCCGTGCCGCCGACGTTCGTCAGAAATCCGCCAGCGCCGCCGCCGCCGCCACGGAAGGCGCCACCACCGCCGCCGCCGCCCACGACCAGGTACTCAACGTTCAGATCAGGCCTGTCAACTACCAGTTCGCTGTTCGCGGCGTCGAGCAGGATCGGGACGGCGAGCGTGACTTCTTTCAACTGCAGTGCACTACCGGCGAGCGTCACTGAACCAGCGCCAAGCGATGAGTTGTTGGTCGCGACCACCGTGCCTCCGGAGAGCCGCGTGCCGCCGCTGTAGGAGTTGGTTCCGCTGAGCGTGAGCGTGCCGGCGCCCTCCTTCACGAGGCCGCCGCCGCCGGAGATCGTGCCGGAATAGCTGACCGCGTCGGAACGGTTGAAGGCGATCGCGGCGTTCGCGGCGGTCGAGACGTTGCCCGCGATCGAGCCCGACGCGCCCCCCGAGCCGACCGCGAGCGTGCCGGCGGAGACGGTCGTGAGGCCGGTGAACGTGTTGTTGCCGGTGAGCGTGAGCTGGCTGGCACCCTGCTTCACGAGGCCGCCGCCGCCGGAGATCGTGCCGGAATAGCTGACCGCGTCGGAACGGTTGAAGGCGATCGTGGCATTCGCGGCGGTCGAGACATTGCCGGCGATCGAGCCCGACGTGCCCCCCTCGCCGATCGCGAGCGTGCCGGTCGACACGGTCGTGAGGCCGGTGAACGTGTTGTTGCCCGAGAGTGTGAGCTGGCCCGAGCCGATTTTCGTGAGCGAGCCGGGGCCGGAGATCACGCCTGAGTAGGTCGTGCTCGAGGAATTGTTGCCCACCGAGAGCGTGGTGGACCCGAGACTCAGGTTCCGCGAACCCTGCAGCCCGCCCACCGTCGAGCTTTGGCTGAAGCTCGCCGTGCCCGCGTCGCCGGTGGCGAGGTCGAGCGTGGAGTTTTGCAGGGCGAGCGACCCGCCCACGGTCAGCTGGCCGGCCGCCACGCGGGTGGGCCCGGTGAATGTGTTGTTGCCGGTGAGCGTGAGCGTGCCGGAGCCGGCCTGCGTGAGCGAGAGGCCGCCGGAGATGGGCGTCGCCACGCTGCCGCCGTAGTTGTCGGAGCGGTTGAAGATGATCGTGCCGTCGGAGGCACCTGTGATCGCAGGCGTCGAGGCGATCGAGCCGACCGCGCCGCCGTTGCCGATCTGAAGGGCGCCGGCGTTGACGGTCGTCGTGCCGGTGTAGGTGTTGGCACCGATGACCGTGAGCGTGCCAGTGCCGGTCTTCGTAAGACCGCCACCGCCCGAGAGGACGCCCGCGTAGGTCGTGCTCTGGCCGTTGGCGCCCACGCTCAGGACCACCGGCGACGACGACGCGTTGGCAAGCGGGAGGTTGAAGTTGCCCACGAGGCCGCCGAACGTGGCGGCCGTGAGGCCACCGAAGGAGAGCGTGCCCGAGCCGCCCGCGAACGTGCTCTGGCCGAGCGCCTGAGAATTGGCCAATACAAGCTGCCCCTCCACGATGGACGTGGTGCCGGAAAACGAGTTCGAGCCGGAGAGCGTGAGCGTGCCTGGGCCGAACTTGGTGAGACCAGTCCCCGGCGAGCCATCGACAATCGACGAGCCGATCACGAGGGCCTGCGAGGGATTGTTTTGCACGACCGACAGACCCCCGCCCAACCCCGCAAGCGAGCCGCCCGAGATCGTCGAGACGTTGGCCCCGACGCTGGCATTCACGAGGATCCCGGCCGACAGCGTGTTGGATCCCGTGAGCGTGAGCGTGTTGGCCGCGGTCGAAGCGAACCGCAGCGTGTTGGGCGTGATCGCGCCCGTCGGGCTGGGCGAGCTGTTCACGTCCACGTTGGCGGTTGTGTAATCGCCCGGAGTGTTTTGCGCAACGCTCGTTTGCGTGTACGACGTGAGGCCCGTGATCGGATTGCCCGCGCCGCCGGAAACCGCCCAGGTCGTGCCGCCGAAGATGGTGGACGGCAGGATGCCGTTGACATTCGAAGAGGACGTGATGAACGTGCCGGTCGATCCGATCGAGAGAAATACGCCCGGCTGCACCGTGAGCGTGCCGAGGTCGAGCGTGTTGGTGGCGTTGGCGGCGACAGACGCGTTTCCGGTGACCGTCGTGCTCGCGAAGCTCTGCGTGAAGGCGTCGGAGCGGTTGACAACGAGCCCGACGTTACCGAGCAGCAGGCCGCCAGAACCGTCGATCGACCCGGTCGTGCCGCCCGAGCCGATCTGGAGCACGCCGGCGTTGATGGTCGTCTGGCCGGTGTAGGTGTTTTCCCCGGTGAGCGCGACGGTGCCGAGGCCGGTCTTCGTAAGGCTGGCTCCGCTGAGCACCGCCGAAATCTGGTTGCCGGTGCCGGTGGCGTCGACGGACGTCACTTCGACAATGCCCGCGCCCGAAAGAAGGCCGTTATTGCCCGTGAAGGCGAGGGGGGAGGTGAGGGGATTGTATAAACCATTGAAATTCAATTCGCTGCCGTCAATTCGCACCAGGCCAGCGCCCAAACCGCCCGACTCTGTCACCTCCAGCCGGCCAAACTCCACGCTCACAGTGCCGGTGGTAGTGTGCATTCCGGAAAGGGCAACCGTGCCGAGGAAGTCGCCGTGGCCGATGCGAACGTTTTGCGTGGCGGGTTCAAAATCGTTCGTAAACCATTCACCTTCAAACGTCGCCGTGCCGCTCTGCGGCGCGACGAGCGTCACGTCGCGGTTGAGAATAAGAGAAGTGCCAAGCGTAAACGTTGCCGAGGTCGCATTCGGGGCCGCACCAATCAGAACACGCTGACCAGTTCCAGACGCTACCGTAATAACCCGATCGACCTGGGCGTTCGAGAGCAAGAACCTGGCCTCGCCGCTGGCAGCCGTGCCGCCGACAGTAATATTGCCCGAGCCAACTGGCGATGCCGCAGCATCGGCCACGTTTCGAGATACGATCGCGGAACCGTCGAGCACCCTGAAGTCGCCGTTAAAGCTGCTCGTGCCCGTAAACCACCACGTGCCCGGGCCGTCCTTGTCAACCGACACGCCCGAGCCGTTGATCCGGGCAATCTGATTCGTCCCCGTGTTGGTGCCCATGAGCACCAATCGCCCGCCTCCGGTGTTTGTGGCCGTGCTCGTGATCACAAGCGGACCGGCGCCGCTGGACTCGATGACGCCCGTGCCGCCGAAGACCAGATTGAAGACGCGGTTGGTCGTCTCGCCCGAGCCGGTGTAGCGGAGGATGCCCGGAGTCGAGGAGGTCCCGCCGACATTGACCGTGGAGTTCGTGCCCAGCGGGCTGTTCACGCCGCTATTGAGAATCCTGTCAACCGAGAGCGTGCCTTCGGCGATCGTCGTCGCGCCTGCAAACGTGCTGCTACCGGTGAGCACCTGCGTGCCGGCGCCCGTCTTTGTGAGCGTCATGTTGGCCGCACCGTTGGCGATGACACCGGAGTAGGTGTAGCTAGTGCCGGCTTGGGGGTTGAGCGTAAGCGCGGTTGTCGAGGCCCAGTTTGTAAACAGCGTGCCTGAAGTAGCCGCGAGGTCCGTGCCGCCGGTGAGGCCGCCGATTGTCGGAGCCAAGGCCGAGGCGTTGTTGATCCGCCCGCCGCTGCTCATGCTATTCGTATCGATCGGGCTGTTTTGCAGGGCGCGATTGTTGCCGAGGGAGAGCGTGCCTGAATTGACGGCCGTGAGGCCCGTGAACGAGTTGGTGTTGGTAAGCGAGAGCACACCATTTCCCGACTTGGTGAAGCCCGACGTGCCGGTGATCGTGCCTTGAATGGTGGCCGTTGCGGCAGCCGCGACGGTGACCGTCGGGTTGTTGGCAAGCGCGACCGTCCCGGAAGTGGCACCCCACGTGGTGGAGTTTGCGAATGTAAATGGACCTTCCCATCGCTGGGGCGCCGCAAAAGTAGGCGAGTTCCCTCCCATGTTCCTGATCGTGCCGCCAGTGATGATGAACGTGCCCGTGCCGAACACCGAGTCGCCATTTCCAGAAAGCTGAAGTTCGCCGGCCGCCAACCTAAAACCGCCAGAACGGGTGGGTGCATTGCCAGAAGCGGCAATGCTCAGAATACCAGGGCCATCTTTCACAAACTCGCCCAACCCTGCCCATGTCCCACTGCTAAGACCTAACAACGCACCAGCACTGACATTCACTGTCCCACTGCTCACGTTGATAGAAACCGGAGACATAAATGCGTCTCTGTTAAAACCAAAAGTCCCGGTTCCGGAGACTACATTCAGATTCGAGTTTAGGGTTAATCCCGCGCTTTCGGTGACGGTAACAGTTGTACCTGCCGCGAACCCGATCGCCACGGCGGCGCTGTTGTCGGGCGTCGCGGGGCCAATGCGAATGGACTGTCCCGACTGCGCGTTCCAACCGGTTGTAAAAATTGAAGTTCCTGAATTAAGCAATATCTGGGAAAAAGGGGATCTATTAAGGGCTCCAAACGTGTAAATACTCGAGCCTGTTACAGTGAGTGTGGTCGATGGAAGAGAATAACCTTGACTGTTAAAAAAGCTACCAAGCGACATTGGGCCGGTGCCCGCGAGCGTCAGACTTGTGGAATTATTAAGTCCGATTAACCCCTGACTCATAACAGAAAGAGTCGACGACGAAAGGTTCGTCCAGGTTTGGGCCGCACTGAGGAGGAGATAAGCGGTAGTGCTAGAGCTGATGCTGACCGGCCCCGAATTGGAGTTGACAAAGATGCCAGTTCCGGAAACGCCACTCAGAGTCAAGTCTGCGCTTGTAGCGGACAGAATGATCGAGGTCGTGCCGGAGTTGTCGAAGAACAACTGCCCGACCGTGGCGGCCGTGGCGACCGTAGACGAAAGCGTCAGCCCCGACCCCCCGAAGACCGCGACTTGTCCGTCCACCGGCACGTTGCCACTCACCCAATTGCCCGTGCCACTCCACAGGCCGCCGGGGACGTCTGTCCTCCAGGTACGCCGCGTCTGCGCCTGAGCCTCCGGCAGCGGGGACGCGAGCAAGAGAGCGAAACAGGCCAAAGCCTGAACCGCGACCACCAGGCCTCGGCGGAACGCACGCCCGCGACGAGCCGGGGCAGCGCTCATGGATTTGGTGAAAAAAGGCATGCTCAATCCATCCCACTTCGCGGGTGTGTCGGATTGGTCAATCACACGGGCTGCGGAGCAAGCGAGGAAGATTTCGGAAATCCAATTCCCCCCATCAACTACGGAGTCTAAGCGACTGTGGCCCAGATCGTCAAGCATCCCGGAAAAAATTTCAATCGGGGGGCCGGGGCCGGGGCTGGGGCTGGGGCTGGGGCTGGGGCTGGGGCTGGGGCTGGGGCTGGGGCTGGGGCTGGGGCTGGGGCTGGGGCTGGGGCTGGGGCTGGGGCTGGGGCTGGGGCTGGGGCTGGG